>JAEEGL015091092.1_pt1 | contig 12140 bp, 12 predicted proteins | sample 9134231 | NCBI WGS metagenome assembly JAEEGL01 (sample SAMN16246548, study PRJNA631951) | gut metagenome | biome: gut microbiome; feature: rumen; material: fiber-attached | host: Bos | place: Iran: Karaj | collected 2018-10
ATGCGGACCTTGTCGGGAATGAAGCGCGCCACGGCGGAAATGGCCATGTTGGAGAGAACCAGCACGAAAAGCGTTGCCACGCCCATGCCCAATCCGTTCAATGCGGAGGAAGTGGTACCCAGCGTCGGGCACATTCCGAGTACCAGAACGAAGGTCGGGTTGTTCTTGATGATACCATCGATCACCAGGGACCATTTACTGCGGTTGCTGCTCATTGTTCTCAGTGTTTACTACAGGTTCTTCTTGAATCGGATTCAACGTGCGGAATACCTCATAGGCCAGGTTGATTCCCTTGAGGAAGGCGCGTGAAGTAATGGTGGAGGCCGTGATGGCGTCGATGTCGCCATGATACTTCTTGGCATCCATCACCGTAGTGGCGGGATTCTTACCGATAACCTGCGCGCGAGGCGGGCAGGTCGGATCGGTGATCTTAGCACCCAGACCCGGGGTCTCCGCATGGGAGATGACCGAGGTGTTGTAGATGGTTCCGTCGGGGGTGAAACCGACCATCATGACGAGCGTACCGCCGAATCCGCCGGTGCGAACCTTGACGGCATAACCGACAGGCGCCTCACCCTGACGGGCGGTAAAGACGACGCTCTCACCCACCGGAGTCTTCTCCTGCGAGGGTTCATTGTCAAAAGCGGGAACCACGGCCGCGATGGCCGCATTCTCTTTCTGCTGGTCGCTGCGCGCGATGGGACCGGCCGTCACGTGCTGCACCAAGCCCAGCAGGCCGGCGCAGACCAGACAGATGACGGTCAGCGCAAGGACCATGTTGCCGAAGGTGGAAGGACGAGCTGCCATCACTTTGCCTCCTTCCCGAACCGGCGGGGTTTACAGTATTTGTTGAGGATCGGCACCACGCAGTTCATGATCAGGATGGAGAACGAAACTCCTTCCGGATAGGAACCGAAGTAACGGATGCAGAGGGCGATCACGCCAATGCCGACACCGTAGAGAATCTGACCGAGCGTCGTCATCGGGGAAGTCACATAGTCGGTGGCCATAAAGATGCCGCCGAGCAGCAGACCGCCGGTGAAGACGTTGAAGAAAGGACCCGTGAAGCGCGCGGGATCCACTGACCAGAAGATGGTCGCGAGGATAGCCACCGTAGCCATGATGGTGACGGGGATGGTGACCTTGATCACGCGGCGGCAGAGCAGGTAGATGCCTCCCAGCAGGAGCGCCACGGAAGAGATCTCACCGATGGATCCGCCGGGACGAATGAACAGCAGCTGCTGCCAGGTGTAGGAACCCGCCAATTCGGAAGCCACGCCTCCGCTGATGAGCCCCTCTTTCACCACACCCAGCGGCGTGGCGCCCGTGAAGGCGTCCACCTGGGAGGAGAGCATCGGCAGGTAATCCTGCAGGAAGCCGTGCGGCAGGGTCCACTTGGTCATCAGCACCGGGAAGGAGACGAGCAGGAAGACACGTCCCACCAACGCCGGGTTGAACAGGTTCTGGCCCAGGCCGCCGAAGGTCATCTTGGCGATGCCGATTGCCACCACGGCACCCACGACGGCAATCCACCACGGAGCAGCCGGAGGCAGGTTTAACACGAGCAGCACGCCCGTCACGATGGCCGAAAGGTCACCGATCGTACAGGGACGGTGCAACAGAAAACGGTTGATCAGATACTCGCACAGGACGCAGGTTGCCACGCCGCTCAGCAGCAGGATCAGCACCGACCATCCATAACAGAGGAAGGCGACCAGCGTGACCGGCAGCAGGGCGATCAGCACATCCCCCATCACCCGACGGGTACTTTCTGGACCGTGCAGGTGGGGCGAGGGCGATACGATAGGTTTTTCAGAAGACATATGCTCGGATTATTTTTTTCTGCTACGCATAATTTTCATGACATCGGCCTTGCCGACACGGATATAGTCCAGCAACGGAATGTTGGCCGGGCAGGTGTAGAGGCAGCAGCCGCACTCGATGCAATCGAAGATCTTCTCCTGCTCCATCTCGTCGGTACGGTTGAGCCGCATCAGTTTGTTGAGCAGGAAAGGCTGGAGCCCCATCGGGCAGGCATCGGCGCATTTGCCGCAACGGATGCAGGGACCTTCGGCCCGACGCTTGGTTTCGGCTTCGGTCAGGACCAGCAGCGAAGAGGTTGCCTTCTGGGTAGTGGCCTCCAGGTTACGGATGGCCTTGCCCATCATGGGACCGCCGCTGATGAACTTGGAAGCCTCTGCGGGTGCACCGCCGACCGCTTCCAGCAGATAGGAGTAAGGTACGCCCACGCGCACGCGGAAGTTCTTCTGTGCGGGCAGGCATTTTCCGGTGACGGTAACGATGTTGTCAATCAACGGTTTGTTCTTCTGAACCGCCTCATAGACCGCAAGCGAGGTGCCTACGTTCTGCACCACGGCGCCGGTATCGATCGGCAGGCCCATGGACGGTACGCGACGGCCGATGATGGCATCGATCAACTGTTTCTCACCGCCCTGCGGATACTTCTTCTTGAGCGGAACCACTACCAGACCGCCGAAACGGATGGTAGCGATCCGCATGGCTGCGATGGCTTCGGGTTTGTTTTCCTCGATACCGATAAAGCAGCGTCCCACGCCCAGGGCCTTCATCATGATCTTTGCACCCATGGCGATCTCATCCGGATGCTCGCGCATGATGCGGTCGTCCGAGGTGATGTAGGGTTCGCATTCGGTACCGTTGAGAATCAACACCTCCGCGGTTTTACCTGGCGGCGGGGAGAGTTTGATATGGGTGGGGAAAGCGGCTCCGCCGAGTCCGACGATGCCGGCATCCTTGATGCGGGCGAGAATCTGCTCGGCCGAGAGGGTCAAATCGCCCTTGAAATCCGGGGTTCGATCGATTTCCGGCAGCCACTCGTCGCCCTCCACGTCAATTACCACGTGGGGAATCAGGTTGCCGGCGAGATCCGTGCGCAGTTCGATGGCCTTCACGGTACCCGAAACGGAAGAGTGGACGCGGGCGGAAACAAAACCGGAGGGCTCGGCGATCACCTGACCCACCTTGACCTTGTCGCCCACGGCTACGACCGGCGTAGCGGGCGCACCCAGGTGCTGCGCCATGGAGATGGCGACCGTTGAGGGAAGCGGAAGATCCTCAATCGCTGACTTGCGCGCCAGCTTACTGTCATTGGGGTGAACACCCCCCATTGCAAAGGTTTTCTTCATAGCACGGCTCATTTTTCGATGGGTGTGGCGACGATGGCCTGCACCGGACACTCCGCTGCACATTTGCCACAACCCTTGCACTTGGTATAATCGATATAGGCGAGATTGTTCTCCACGGTGATGGCCTCGAAGGGGCAGACCTTGGCGCACTTGCCGCAGCCGATGCAGCCCGCCGTGCAAGCCTTGCGCGTGACAGCGCCTTTATCCTGATTGACGCAGGAGACATAGACGCGACGGCCGCGCGGCCCTCTCGGGCGGAGTTCAATCACGTGGTGCGGACAGGAGCGTGCGCAACCGCCGCAACCGGTACACATGCTGTAGTCGATGGAGACCTGACGGGTGACCGGGTCGAGGCTGACGCCGCCGAATTCGCAGGCACTCACGCAATCGCCCAGGCCGATACAACCCCACTTGCAACCGGTATCACCGGCATAGAGCGAAGCCGCCACCCGGCAGGAGGAAGCGCCATCGTATTGATTGATTTTCTGACACTTGTCCGGAGATCCCTGGCAACGGACAACGGCTACCATCGGAGCCTTTTCAACAGCCTCCTTACCGAGTGCGGCGGCGATCTTGGCCATCACTTCGTTTCCGCCGACGGGGCAGAAGAAGGCAGCCATATCGTCGGCCGCCACCACCTTTTCTGCAAAGGCACGGCAGCCGGCGTTGCCGCATCCGCCGCAGTTGGCGCCGGGCAGCAACGATTCAACCTCTCCGATGCGCGGATCCTCGTGAACCTTGAATTTCTGCGCGACGAAATAGAGGACAATCGCGAAGAAAAGGCCGAGAGCCACCAGAGCGGCAATGGTGTAAACGATAGTCATATCAATAGGATTTTTCTATGGAAAAAGTGAATACACGGGAGAGCCGGTCCTTGAAAAAGGCAAGGCCGACATAGTAGAGCGCCACCGCTGCGATGCCCGTCAACCCCACGAAGAGTTCGGAGAGATGGCAGGCCGATGCGATGAGCATGGCGACGAGCAGAATCACGAGCGGCACGCCATAGGCCAGCAGTACCGCCCGGGGCGCCAACGAAGATTTGAGCAGGACAACCACCTTCTCACCCTCTTCGTAGGTGCGGTTCATGGTACCGATGGTAATGGGAACATCTACATATTTGATGCTCTCGTCGGAGGCAGCACAGACACTCTTGGCGTGGCAGGCTGCGCAGGCCGACTTGTTGACGATTTCTACCCGGATATAGTTGTCGAAGATTCCGATGACCTTTCCTTCGTGCGCAATGCGGATATCCTTGTTCGCAGCCATCGTCAATCCTCCCTCAGTGCGCTAAGCGGATAGAGCAGACCACCGAATCCCACCGTGCGCCCGTTGATGGAGCCCACTGAGAGAGGCAGCGTAAAGAAGACCGGAAGCCGGTTTTCGTCGTCCGAGAACCAGAAGAACATCTTCTCCTTGAGATCGGCATCCGATGCGTCGATGGTGTACTGGGTATCCTCTTCCACCGAGTACCCCTTGCGGGTGTGCATCGTGGCGGCGTACTTCAGCGTGTTGACCACACCCAATCCGGAGATCTTTTTCTCCTCACGGCCGACGAACCGGATGCGGGCATCAATCAGGTCCTTGTCCACAATCAGCAGATAAGGTACCGGTGTTGTCATGGTTTCCGGGTCCACCGTGCGGAGGTGATAAATCAGATTGATGATGTCGCGCACCATCAGCGGGTCGGCATAGGTGGTATCGCGGTGCGGCCGGTTGCGCTTGTCGCCCACCAGCCGGAGCCCGGAAGCATCTGCATTCCAGGTGCAGAGCGCTTTTGCCCAATAATCGCCTTCATTGACGTGGCGCAGATAGCTGACCGGCTTCCCTGCAGGGGTGAACCGGCAGGAGAAGGTATCACGCACGCGGTAGACTGAATCCCAGAATTTGGTGGTATTGGCTACGATTGAGGCCCGGAAATCTCCCTCTTCTTCAGAGAGTTCCATCCGAGCCCTGATAATATCGGCCTTGATGCCGTAGCGGTAATTGATAATCAGGTCTGCACATTCGCCCGCCCGGAAAGGAAGCTCCTGGGCCTGCGAACAGATGGGCGCAAGCATCAGCAGCAGAAGAAGGGCTATCCGGCTAAAACGTATCATCTTCCAATTCTCTTGCAGGGGCGATGCCGCTGTCAACATAGTTATACTTGTAGTCTGCCTCCGGGAAGGAAGCGCCGTCGTTTTCATCCACGAAGCGGACCTCGGAGGAGAGGAAGCGCATCTTGACATCCTTCACCTCACCGTTACGATGCTTGGCGATGATGAGTTCGGTGTAACCGGGATACGCATTCTCGTCTGCCACGCCCAGCACCTCGGGACGGTGAATGAACATCACGATATCGGCATCCTGCTCGATTGCACCGGACTCACGGAGGTCACTCAGCTGCGGACGCTTGCTGCCGCCTCGGCTCTCCACGCTTCGGTTCAGCTGCGAGAGAGCGATGATAGGAATATCCAGTTCCTTGGCGATTGCTTTCAGGGAACGGGATATCGTGGAGACCTCCTGCTCACGCATACCGCGCAGCTCGGGCGGACCGGTCATCAGCTGCAGGTAGTCGATGATGATAATCTTGACGTGATTATTGCGAACCAGGCGGCGTGCCTTGGAACGGAATTCAAAGATGGAGAGCGACGGGGTATCGTCAATCCAGAGCGGAGCACGTTCCAGCGCTGCCACACCGGCATTGAGCTGGTTCCATTCGGCCTGCGTCATCTTCTTGTTACCGCTCATCTTGTCGGGGGTGATGCCCGTTTCGGAGACCATCACACGCTTAATCAGCTGGGTGGAGCTCATCTCGAGGGAGAACATCGCCACCGGGATGTTGTGGTCTACCGCCATATTGCGGGCCATCGTCAGCACGAAGGCGGTCTTACCGACCGACGGACGGGCCGCCAGGATGATGAGGTCGGAACGCTGCCAGCCGTAGGTGACTTCATCGATGCCACGATAACCGGAGGGAACGCCGCTGAGGTTGTCCTCCCGCTTCTGGTTCTCCTCGATTTCCGCGATGGCGGCGTTGATGACCGACTGGATCGGGGTCGTCTCCCGCTTCATGTTCTTCTCCGCGAGGGTGAAGATCTTGTTCTGGGCGGAGTCGATCAGTTCGTCTACCGGCATCGAATCCGTATAGGCGTTCTTCTGGGTCTCCTGCGAGATGGTGATCAGCTCGCGCTGGATCCATTTCTGCAGCAGGAGCTTGGTGTGGTAATCCACATGAGCGGCCGCGCCGATCTTTAGACTCAGGCGGCTGAGATACGCCATACCTCCCACCTCTTCCAGATGGGTGCGGGTGGCTTTTTTGTCCTTGCGCTTCTCGAGCTCTTCCGCCACCGTGTAGATGTCGATGGGAGAATTCTCCCGTGACAGGGTGACGATGGCTTCGAAAATCTTGCGGTGCGCCTCTTTGTAAAAGCACTCTGCGGAGAGCTGGTCAAGCACGTCCGGAACCACGTCCGGTTCGAGCAGCAGCGCACCCAGTACGGCCTCTTCAACGTCGAGCGCCTGCGGCGGTTTCAAGCCGCCGAGGTCCTCTCCGAGCCGGTCGAGGTCGACCTTCTTGCTGTAATCCGTTCGTTCCGTCTTGGCCATGGCCTGCAGGTTTTATTCCTCTTTGCCGAAGGAAGAGCTGACGAGGATACGGCCGCAGTATTCACAGACGATGATGCGCTTGCTGGCCTCGATGTCGAGCCGGCGCTGCGGGGGAATCTTGTTGAAGCAACCGCCGCAGGCATCACGCTGAACGGTGACCACGGCCAGTTTGTTGTGGGTATTCTTGCGGACACGCTCGTAAGCGTTGAGCATGCGCTGGTCAATCTTGGTGATGAGTTCGGCGCGCTGTGCGTTCAGGCGCTCCTCATCCTTGGCGGTCTCGGCTACGATGCTGTCGAGTTCCTTGCGCTTTGCAGCGAGGTCGTCGTTGCGGAGAGCCAGGATGGCCTGGGTGTCTTCCACCAGACCGTTGCGTGCATCGATCAGCAGTTTAGCCTCGCCGATATGCTTGCGCGCCGCGGTGATTTCGAGTTCCTGGTATTCAATCTCCTTGGAGATGGATTCGAACTCGCGGTTGTTCTTCACATTGTCACGCTGCTCGTTGTACTTGGCCAGCGCCTCTTCCGCCTCGGCAATCCGGTGCTCACATGCCGTGATCTTCTCGCCGGCAGCGTCGATGTCTGCCTTGGCGTTGGCGATACGGGTGTTGAGACCTTCGATTTCGTCCTCGATATCCTTGACCTCAAGCGGGAGTTCGCCGCGGAGGAGATAGATCTTGTCGATTTCGGTGTCAGTCTGCTGAATCTTGTAAAGGGCACGGAGTTTCTCCTCAACGGAAGCCTCGGAATCACCGAGGTTCTTGGCCATCGCCAGCGAGACGAAAGTCTCTTCCTGGTCTACCGGAGCCGCTGCAACTTTCTTTTTTGCTGTCATAATCTGCCTAGTAGTAGTGTATGGGATTGTTGTTTGTATTCGTTGATGCGTGGAGGGCAAAGGTAGGGAAATTATCCTTTAGTAAGGATAAAAATTTATCCACAATAGCCACTTCGCTTTCGTAGTGGCCTATATCCATCACCAGAAGGGATTTATCGCCGAAAAACCGGTGGTAGGAAATGTCCCCCGTCAGGAAGGCGTCAGCCCCCGCTTTGCGGGCGTCCGGAATGAATTCGGAACCGCTTCCGCCGCAGATTCCCACGCGGCAAATCCTCCCGGCGCCGGTACCGCTGACACGCACCATCTGCAGGCCGAAGACCCGCTTGACGAAGGAGATGAAGTCGGAGGGCGCCATCGGTTCCGGAAGTTCCCCGATCTGAGCGAGATTCGATTCGACCAGCGGGGCCACGTTGCGCAGTCCCAGCCGGGCGGCCATCAGGGCGGTGACACCGCCGTCCGCCTTGTCCGCATTGGTATGGGCCGCATAGACCACGATCCCTGCACGGATGGCTTTGATGACGGTCTCCCCCACAAAATCGGAAGGATCGATCTTTTTGAGTCCGCAGAAGATCAACGGGTGGTGCGTGACTATCATGTCCGCTCCCTTGGCGATGGCCTCGTCCACCAGCTCCGGCGTGCAGTCAAACCCGACCAGCACCCCGTGAATCTCCGCTTCCGGAGAACCGATACAGAATCCGGCATTGTCCCACGCCTCCTGGGTAGCGAGCGGCGCAAAACGCTCGATAACATCTGCTATATCTTTGGCTTTCATAGCTTTAAATATTGTCATGGATGGTTTGCAATTCGCCGCGGAGCTCCTTCAGCGTTTCCAGCATCTGCGCTTTTCTGTCGAGCACCTCCATTCCCTCCTGCTCCATCTTGCGGCGGGCACCGTCCAGCGTCATGCCCTTCTCTTTAACGAGATAATGGATCACCTTGAGGGCACGGATGTCAGCCGCCGTATAGATGCGGTTGTTCTTGTTGGCGGTGCGACGCGGTTTGACCACCTTGGGAAAGCTGTCCGACCAGAAGCGGACGAGCGAGGTGGCCTCGCCGAGTTCGGCCGCCACTTCGCCAATCGAGTAGAATAGTTTTTCGGATTGCTGGGATTCCATATCTGAGGGATGCTTAATCAAGGGATTGGCCGGTGGTCAGCGCGAGCAGCAGCGTCTCCCGATAACCCACGTAATTGAGATCGGCAAAGAAATAGTGAACGGGCTCCTGGCAGACGTCGTCTTTGAAGACTTCGTAGTGGAGATGCGGGGCAAAAGAGCGGCCGGAGGAGCCCACACGGGCGATTACCATCCCGCGGCGGACCTTCTGCCCGCCCTGGACCATGATCTCGCCCAGATGCTTGTAAACCGTCTTGACACCCCCCGGATGGCCAAGCACCACGACGTTGCCCACGCCGCGCTTGCCGCGCTTGGACTCGAGCACGGTACCATCCGCCGGAGCCAGCACTTCAGTCCCCACGGGAGCCAGCAGGTCCACGCCTTCGTGGAAGCGGAGGGTTTTGTAGAACGGGTTGTATTTGTTGCCGGTGGAGGCACCGGTCTGACCGATCGTGAAGTGGCGGAGCGGAACGATGGAGGGGATGCCGCGCGGGGAGGCGGTGCCGAGGGCCAGTTCGTCGGCCGTCACCCGCAGGTTGGCGGAGACCTCATCGGCCATTGATTCGCACCGGGAGGCCTTCTCCGCCGCCAGCGCCACCAGCTCCGATTCACTCATCGCATAGATGCGGGAATAGTCGATTTCCTGCTTGTGAACGCGCTCCAGCACGTAATCGGGCAAAGCCGAATTGAACACATCGTGGTAGATGGAACGGTCTTCCGAACGCAGGTTTTCAATCACGCCGTCCAGCAGATCCATCCGGTTCTGCATGCTCTCGAAAGCTTCCGAGATATACTTGTTTTCCGCCTTGAGTTTGCGCTCACGACGAGTATCGTGGAAGAAAGCGAAGACGAGGTAATACAGTACGGCCAGCAAGATGCTCAGGAATAGATATTTGAAGATATTCCCGATGACCCGCGCCACCGAGTTGCGGCTGATCCGCACCTTGAAATCCTTATCGTCAAATTCCAGTTTCCGCATGTCTTGCTCCCCTATTTGTCGGCCGGGCGGACCAGTTCCGAATATTCCTCCACCGACAGGTCGTCAGTCAGGTAGTTCCAAGGATTCACCGGGCTGCCGCGATAGATGACCTCGTAGTGGAGGTGCGTACCCGTCGAGAGGCCGGAATTACCCATACGGGCAATCTGGTCGCCGCGGGAGACCTTCTGTCCAGGTGCCACCAGGGCGGAACGAAGGTGGGCGTAGCGGGTCTTGTAGCCGAATCCGTGGTCAATCACCACACAGTTGCCGTAGCCGTAGAAGCTGACGGAAACCGACTCCACGACACCGTCGCCCGTAGCGAAGATCGGATAGCCGGAAGGTCCGGTGATATCGATACCCCGGTGGAGGATCGGCCGGTGGTAGACCGGGTGGAACCGGTAGCCGAACGGGCTGGCGATGCGCACCCCAGCTCCGGACATGTCAACCGGGTTGATGTTCGGCACGCAGGTGGCCATATCGCCCGCCCGCTGCGCCAGAAGCGCGACTTCATCGAACGACTTGGACTGGACAAACGCTTTTTTGGAGAGGATGTCCAACTTCATGGCCGAAGAGACAAGCAGCGGCGCGTTATCGTATTCCTGCAGGTAGGAGTAGCGGTCTACACCCCCGAATCCAGCATTGCGGATTTCGGAAGGAATCTGCTCCATACCAAAGATGGGACGATACACGGAATTGTCCCGCATCTGAATGTCGTATAGCACTTTACCCTGCTCATCCAGCCGCTCGTCGAGCATCCGGTAGCTGGAGACCAGCTCGGCGTTTCGGCTCTCCAGATAGCGCGTCTTGGGCAGCGGCAATCCGAGCACCCGGGTATAGAGCCAGCCATACACCAGGAAGCACACCAGACCAATGCCCAGCCAGGCCAGGAATTTGAGCAGTCTTGCCGAGACCGATTCCCGTGCCAACTCGTAGGAGAGGGTATCCGGATTGATTATATAGCGCTTGCGGGAGGACATACGATATTAACGACAAAAGTACGAATTTTGCATAAAAAGAACTACTTTTGTCTTTTGTTTCTATTAAAACAAATATCGTGCAAAGAGCTATGACATCCAAAGAAATTCGCAAGACCTTCCTTGAGTTTTTCCGCTCCAAGGGACACGCTGTGGTCCCCTCCGCCCCGGTCGTGGTGAAGAACGACCCTACCCTGATGTTCACCAACGCCGGCATGAACCAGTTCAAAGACTGGTTCCTGGGCAATGCACCCGCCAAGTACCCCCGGGTAACAGACTCCCAGAAGTGCCTCAGGGTCAGCGGAAAACATAATGATCTCGAGGAGGTCGGTCACGACACATACCATCATACCCTCTTCGAAATGCTCGGCAACTGGAGCTTCGGCGACTACTTCAAGGAGGAGGCCATCTCCTGGGCCTGGGAGCTGCTCACCGACGTATTCGGTCTGGACAAGAACCGGCTGTACGCCACCGTCTTTGAAGGTTATGAGGCGGACGGCGTTCCGGAAGACAGCGAAGCCCGCAACATCTGGCGCCGCTTCCTGCCGGAAGACCACATCCTGCTCGGCAACAAGCACGACAACTTCTGGGAGATGGGCGATACCGGGCCCTGCGGTCCCTGCAGCGAAATCCATATCGACCTGCGGGATGAAGCGGAGCGCAACGCCGTCAGCGGCGCCTCGCTCGTCAACAAGGACAACCCGCTCGTGATTGAGATCTGGAACCTCGTCTTCATCCAGTTCAACCGCAAAGCCAACGGAAGCCTAGAGCCGCTGCCCAAGAAACACGTGGACACCGGGATGGGCTTCGAGCGCCTCTGTATGGCCCTGCAGGGCAAGAAGAGCAACTACGACACCGACATCTTTACCCCGATGATCGCCGCCATCTCGCGGCTGAGCGGCCGTCCCTACGAGCCGCAGAGCGAGGTGGGCGTGGCCATGCGCGTGATCGCCGACCATATCCGCGCCATCAGCTTCTCGATTGCCGATGGTCAGCTGCCTTCCAACGTCAAGGCCGGCTACGTGATTCGCCGCATCCTGCGCCGTGCCGTCCGTTACGGCTATACCTTCCTGGATTTCAAACAGCCTTTCCTTTGCCGGCTCGTGCCGCAGCTGGTTGCGGATATGGGCGAGGCCTTCCCGGAGATCAAGGCACAGCAGCCGCTGATTGAGAAGGTGATCCGTGAAGAGGAGGAGGCTTTCCTCCGCACGCTGGACAAGGGTATCCGCCTGATGGACGACATCATGGCCAAGTCGGCGGCCACCAAGGTGATTTCCGGCGTGGACGCCTTCACCCTCTACGATACCTTCGGATTCCCGATTGACCTGAGCGAGCTGATCGCCCGCGAAAACGGCTATACCATCGACATGCCCGCCTTCGAGGTGGAACTCGGCAAGCAGAAGGAGCGTGCCCGCAACGCCACGGCCATCGAGTCGGGCGACTGGGTGGAACTCGCACCGTTCACTTCCACGGAATTCGTCGGCTACGACGA
>JAEEGL015490834.1_pt1 | contig 12140 bp, 12 predicted proteins | sample 9134231 | NCBI WGS metagenome assembly JAEEGL01 (sample SAMN16246548, study PRJNA631951) | gut metagenome | biome: gut microbiome; feature: rumen; material: fiber-attached | host: Bos | place: Iran: Karaj | collected 2018-10
ATGATCCTGGAAGTCGCAGACAAACACGGGATAAAGGTATGGCTTGACTATGGCACTCTGCTGGGGGCAGTGCGGCATCACGGCTATATCCCATGGGATGACGACATCGACATCTCAGTCATGCGCAGGGACTATGTCCCGCTGCTTCGTTACCTTAAGGAGGAGCTTCCTGAACCCTACGAAGTTCGAAGCATTTACACATTGCCTGATTTCAATCAGCCCAAGGCTGTCGTAGCCAACAGAAAGAAGCTGGATTTTGGCAATGATCCGGCAGAGAAGCTTATCACAGATCAGCAGTACGGCTTTCCTTCGACCACCTGGGTAGATATCTATCCTCTTGACTATGTGTCCTCAGATCCCAAGATGGCAGGCACGATAAAAGAACTGTATCTTGTGGCACACGGAATCGCTTACGGCATGGATCTTCTCAAACAGTCCGGAGAGCTGGAAGAAAGTCTTTCTGTTCTGGAGGAACTCTCCTCCACAAAGGTAAAGAGAGATGAAAACCTTCGCAATTCCATCTGGATGCTGGCAGAAAAGATAGCTACCATGACCACCAAAAAAGAAGCAAGCCACGTGTTCTGGTATCCGGATTTTATGCACGTTTCAGATCCGTACCGCCGTCCCCTGTCAGCTTACTCAAAAACTCTTTTTATTGAATACGAACTACTGCAGGCTCCAATTCCTGTAGGCTATGACACCATTTTGCGTTCCGTCTACGGGGACAACTACGCAACTCCAGTAAAGGGCAAAAGTGCCCACGATTATCCCCACTATGCCAATCAGGAACGTCTCATTCTCTCGTACAGCAAACTGGGCCAGTTAGGAGATATCTTTTAATGAGGAAAGTAGTTTTTTTGCCATGCCATCCGAATATGTGGGAAGGTTTTGAGACCCTATGGGAAAAAGAGACCTCCGATCCCTCCACTCAGGTTGTAGTCATTCCCATCCCCACCTACAGCAGGGGTCATGACGACAGTCTCTATGACGCCGAGTATATAACCGAAGGCTATCCGGCAAAGCTCGCCATATACGGGCTCAACGATTACGACCTCTCTGCCCAGCACCCGGACACCATATACGTTCAGAATATTCAGGATGCTTACAACCCGGGGTTTGCCGTCCATCCCCATTTCCATGCAGGAAATCTGCGCCGGTTTACCGATGAGCTTGTTTATGTTCCCTACAATTGCATGACCGAAATCGATCCGGAATACAAATCCCTGGACGAATATTATGCTCCTATGCTCACGCCTCCCTCCATACAGCTTGTTGACAAAATATATGTTCAATCTGCCAACATGAAAGAAGTTTACCTTGCTCTCCTTGCAGGAAAGAACGATGCCCTGAGGCAGTACTGGGATCCGAAGATCGACTTTGAAGAATACCCACGCACTCAGATACTGAAAAAATACACGAAAGAAACCGTCCCTTACCCGGCCGGCTGGAACCGCCATCTTCTGAAGTCCGACGGCACAAGGAAGGAGACAGTTCTTTTTGTCACCTCTGTTAATGGAATTCTCGAATTCTGCAGATCTGACCTTCGAAAGGCAAAAGAAATACTGGAAGCCTATAAAGACAAAAAAGACGACACCGCTCTGATCTGGCGGCCCCACAAAAATCTTCCCGACATAATAATGAAATTACGCCCCGAACTCTTTGACGACTTCAAGGCGCTGCTTGAATTCTTTATTGCTTATGATGTTGGTATCTTTGACAACACTCCTACCCCCACTCCCGCAATTATCCTAAGCGACAGCTATATCGGGGATGAATGCGGAGTAAAAGAGCTGTTTAAGAGCACAGGAAAACCTGTCCTTCCCTCATGAAATGACCTATTCCATAAAAGCGGTCACAGCTTCTGGAGCCATCAGAGCATTTAGTATTTCTCTCTCCTCAGCGCTCAGACCATCCCAGCACTTCCTGCTCACCAGGAGAACATTTACAAAGGGCTCATCAAAATAGTCCACCACTTCATCTATACTTTCAAATACTTTTTCTGACTTCTTCGCAGCCAAAAAGAGCTGATGATCAGGCTCAATTCCATAGAACCTGCCGTTCGGATAAAGAGCCCTCAAAGCTCTGAGCTCAGCTCCCCTTCCACAGCTATAATGAAGAAGATTAAACTCATCATTCCGGGTATAGGGAATCTGAGAAAGCAGGCTGTCACTGATAGTTACGGCTTCCTCTGTCCCGGCAGCATCAGGCACATGGCCCTGTTCACTGCCTTCCCTTACTGCAGCCACATCATTCACAGCATCACTGCTTTCATCCTTGTTCTTCCAATAGCCGCCGGTTCTGACATTGGCCTCAGCCGCCTCAAGATCGTCTTCCCAGACTTCCTTGTAAGCGTCCTTATACTCCATCTGCGCAGCCTGAAGCAGCTTTCTGGCTGAAATCTTCTGCTGGACTTCAGGGTTATCGAAGTAACCTCTGTTTTCATCCAGAACTGTCTGTCCTTTTTCAAAGGAAATGGCGTCAAAATCTACTCCCAGCCAGGCAAAATCCCTTTCCGTAATGGTATCTATATCATAAAAGGATCCGCCCAGCCTGAAGGAATGCCACTCTCTCAGCCTGTACACGTCAGGATATCTCAGAGCCACATAGGTTCCATAGGTCTCAAATTCACTGAATGAGGAGTCATAGATCTTTTCCGGCTCTATGGCGTTTATGATCTTCTCCCAGAATCGTGTACCCTCAATGGCTTCATTGCTCTCGATGTCCGAGATCAGTCTTCTCATGATATCGCAATTAAACAGCATATGTTCTGAGATAAATGACCTCTCGATCACCTTATGGAATCCGGGAAGTATCTTTCCCATGGTGTCAAAATACTCAGCGTGATACTCGTGTTTTAGATCAAGATATGGCTGCCTCGTATCTTCACTGAACATTCTGATTCTGCGACAGGGGATGGTATCTCCGTCCCATGACATGTAGTACTCATTGTCACAGATACTCGAATACTGCATCTTTAGAAACTGCTGATAATACCAGCCTGTAACTCCTCTGGGAAGCGGCTGCCCCTGCAGTATCGGCTCAAGTCGCTTAGCCATGCAGGCATGAACCTCGTCAAAGGGAACAATGGCGTTTTCATCCACCCATCCGGAGGAACTGGCAATGCTGCTGTTTTTTACAAGCTCCCCAACCTTATCTGTTCCGATAAAATTGAGTTTGCCGTTGTCAAAGCATTCAACCAGCTTTGGGTACAGGGGCAAAAGTCTCTCGCAATCCGCCGGTGTCACAACTATCAGAATATCAAATTTCTCGTTTACTTCCATAACTTCTTGTAAGGACAATATGATACCTCCTGCTAAATCCCTGCTATCCTGAACATTTCCTTAAGTCTGTCTTCATAGCGGAAAGCCTTCTTAACTTTCATCAGGCCAGCCTCTGCAATGCGCTGCCGCTCGTCTTCATGTTTTAAATAGTATTCTGTATATTCGATCAGTTCGTCCGGTGATTTAAATACAACAGCCTCTTTCTCATTCTCAAAATACTCGCAGATTTCCGGCTGCGCGTTTGACAAAAGAAATCCTCTACACGCAAGTATATCCAGAACCCGCAATGGAATTGCGCTCTGTGCTGCCCTGAGGCTGCTGCTTAAATTGATCTTTGAAGATTTGTATAATGAGGGAACCTGCGTATGGTAATCAAGAGCTCCATGAATTTTCACATCGGGAAGGAGCTGCCTCTCCTTATCTCCAATATCATATGTATAGAGATGTGTGTCAAAGCGCTTTCCAAGAAGTTCCAATATATTCATCCTGTCAATATAAGTCACATATTCAGAAATAGCATATGAAAGCTGTTCCTTACCCACCTCAATGTTTAATCCATTACCATGCAGCTGATTATTGATTTCATTGATTATCGGTGTGGAAATAAAATCATCAACGATGTACTTATCAGTTATCCCGGTCTGCAATCGGACAAGTTCATCTATATATTTAACCAGATCATCAGAAAGATTACTTCTTATTACAGGAAGCTTAGACCTGTAGAGTTTGCCCAGGAAAGTGACGTCTCCCGCATATTGCTTATCCGGTCTTATTGCTTCATATTTCTCCGGATCAACAGCCAGCGGCATATAACAAAACCGCTCATACCCCATTTCCTTAAACTTCCCGGTTTCAATCCTGTCGAAGACAAAAATGAAATTTGTCTCATACTGCATTTCGTCGCAAGGAAGAACATTCATAGGAGTATCATATGTCCAGGCAATATATGTGATCTTTTTCTCGTAGCAGAGTCTGGCAACAACAGGGTAAAAGTTTGCCGTTATCACGGCATCATAATGAGTACGTCTTGTCTTATCCAGAAACAGTTCTTCATACTTGCTGTTCGCGAACAGATTTTTATCTTCAAATATGAATGTCAGCTCATCCACACTGTCTCTGCCATAGATCTTCCCGATCCACTTAACTAAATCATTATGGATATATGAACCTTGATCCGTGACCAGAATTTTCATGCGGCATCCTCGTAATTTGGTATCGATATTTATATTTTATCGCAGATTTCGCACAAGAAAAAGAGCTTCGGTTTCCCGAAGCTCTTTTGGTAGTCGCAATAATCAAATAGATGATTAGCCAAGCAGTGACAGAACACCCTGGTTTGACTGGTTAGCCTGTGCAAGCATTGACTGACCGGCCTGTGCAAGGATGTTGTTATTGGAATACTTAACCATCTCTTTAGCCATATCTGTGTCACGAATTGCGGACTCAGCAGCCTGTGTATTCTCAGTAACGTTGTCGAGGTTCTTGATTGTGTGCTCAAGTCTGTTCTGAACAGCACCGAGGTCAGCTCTCATGGATGAAAGCTTGCTAATGCCTGCCTTGATGTTGCTGATTGCAGTCTGTGCACTGGCTGCTGAACCAACTTTAACCTTTGAGGAATCAACACCAAGACCTGAAGCGTTCATCTTGTTCAGTTTAACACTGATAGTCTGATCGTTATCAGCACCTACCTGAAGCTTGTACTCCTTGCCGTCTGCCTTAAGAAGATCGAGCTCGTTGAACTTGGTATCGTTAGCTGTACGGTTGATCTCACTCTGAAGAGCTGTTACTTCCTGCTGGATGTAACTTCTGTCAGATGTTGTAAGAGTTCCGTTTGCAGCCTTTGTTGCCAGTTCGCTCATTCTCTGAAGCATATCGTGAACTTCATTGAGGGCACCTTCAGCTGTCTGAACCATTGAAACACCATCCTGAGCGTTAGCAGAAGCCTGTGTAAGACCTCTAACCTGACGTCTCATCTTCTCGGAAATTGCAAGACCTGCTGCATCATCTGCTGCTCTGTTGATCTTGTAACCGGATGAAAGTTTCTCGCTTGACTTAGCCTGGATACCAGTTGTGATGCCAAGCTGTCTGTTTGAGTTCATTGCTGTAATGTTGTGTTGTACTACCATAATTTACCTCCTTGTAAGTACTGAAACAAATCCTTTTGTCTCAGTGATGCATTGTTTAGTTTCTTGTTTTTATAAAGCTTTATAATAATGTCCGCCGGTCATCTCTCTATCGGGCCCTGATATAAAGAATTCCAGTGGATTATTATTATCTTTGGCAAGATCGGAAGCATTTTTATTATGCGTTGTCCGCCTTGCAACTAATATATCGGAGTCACTTTGAAAAACTTTAGGGCAAAATCAAAATTTTTTTCAAATATTTCTCCTACCTAGATTATAACGCAGTTTCAGGCATATAACAGCCTTCTTGTATAAATTCTTTATTCACAATTTATAAAAAAATTATAATCATATAGTTGACAACGATTTACAAAAAAATGGCAGCTTCCGAAGAAGCTGCCACTGTGATTTCTGATGTATTACTGGAGGAGTGAAAGAACACCCTGGTTACTCTGGTTAGCCTGTGCCAGCATTGACTGTCCTGCCTGTGCAAGGATATTGTTGTTGGAGTATCTAACCATTTCCTTAGCCATATCTGTATCACGGATCTGTGACTCAGCAGCCTGTGTATTCTCAGTAACGTTGTCGAGGTTCTTGATCGTGTGCTCAAGTCTGTTCTGAACAGCACCGAGGTCAGCTCTCATGGATGAAAGTTTGCTGATGCCCTGCTTGATGCTCTCAATAGCACTCTGTGCAGCTGCAGGATCTGAACCGCCAACCTTAACCTGAGAAGTGCCAACACCAAGACCTGTAGCTGTCATCTTGCTTAAGTTTACACTGATTGTCTGATCGTTATCAGCACCAACCTGAAGCTTATATTCTTTACCGTCGTCCTTAAGGAGTTCCAGCTCGTTGAACTTTGTATCATTGGCTGTACGGTTGATCTCACTCTGAAGTGCTGTTACTTCCTGCTGGATGTAATTTCTGTCAGAAGATGTAAGAGTTCCGTTTGCAGCTTTAACTGCCAGCTCGCTCATTCTCTGAAGCATATCGTGAACTTCGTTCAGAGCACCTTCAGCTGTCTGTACCATTGAGATACCGTCCTGAGCATTGGCGGAAGCCTGTGTAAGACCTCTAACCTGTCTTCTCATCTTCTCGGAAATCGCAAGACCTGCTGCATCATCTGCTGCTCTGTTGATCTTGTAACCTGAGGAAAGCTTCTCACTGGACTTAGCCTGAATACCGGTTGTGATGCCAAGCTGTCTGTTAGAATTCATCGCTGTAATATTGTGTTGTACTACCATATTTAATCCTCCATGAACGGGGCCCGCCTCCTTGCTGCCTTTCCATTTTATTTTTTTGTGCAGCGTTTGCGGAGTCCCTTCCATGGCTGCTTGTTTTTTGCTTTACACTATCTATATCGGCACCGAATCTGTTAACTTAAGCCCTTTTGAAATCTTTTTTCACATTTTTTTGCAAAATTGAAATTTTTTTGTAATTTTTCATTTTACCTATAAAGAAAAAAGGACTTAAAGCCGATAAATGGGCTTAAGTCCTTTTGTGTATAGTTTTAAAACAATTTGATCAGTTCTTTTTGTCCATGAACTGCGGTGGAATATTCTTGAAATTGCTCATGGTCTGATAATAGTTGAATGCCACTGCCGATGACTGTCTGCTCTGGTTCATGTGAGTCCTGGCCACGTTGAAATAATCTTCCGCCAGCTTCTTGTTGCGTTTCTCTTCTACTTCTATTGAAGCACTGGCATCCGAGATGTCATGTATGAGCTTCTGCATCCTTCTGATCTGGTCAGCGTACAGCTCTTTGTGATCTCCAACCTCTGCTTTCACCCTGTCGAACAGGGTCTGGAATCCCTCATCCAGAGCAAGGAGCTGGTCGATATACTCGCCCTTTATATCAAGGGTTTTATCAAATTCCGCAATGTCCAGATTTTCAGGGTCGGATAAAAGCTCTTTTTGCCTTGCGTTTTCCTCCCTGATCCTGCCCATTACTTCGAGCTTCTTTTGCAGGCTCTCCTCAAGCATGTCTAAACCGGCTGATACCATAATCACGCATCCTTTACTACAATGTTGTTGGCTCTCATAACTGCTACCCAGTTATCTCTTATTGCGTGCATATGCTCGTTGACCTCATCAACTATCTCTTTGTCCTTAGTCATGTTGGCTTCAACGAGGCGCCTTGCAATGTAGGAATACATATTCTCAAAGTCCTGAGCTACCGGATACTTCATATCCAGAGTGTTTCGAAGATAATCGATTATCTTCTCAGTCTTCATGATATTTGTGTGGGCTTTCTGAATATCCTTATTCTCAATCGCAAAACTTGCAATATTTAGAAACTTTATTGTGCCATCATAGAGCATAAGCGTTAGCTCTGGTCCGCTGGCAGCATTAACCTTGTTGTTCTTGTACTGTGCATATGCTGCTTTTTGTTGAGCTGTAAGTACCGGCATAAGTTCCCCTCACATTCTTTTATCAATTCTTCCTCGGTATTACTCAGGATAAAGATTATGCCCCACCACCGAAGTAACTGCTGAGCGATCCACTTGTGGAATTCGTCTTGGCAAGTGCAGTCTCCATCAGTGAGAACTTCTTGTAAAGTTTGTCCTGAGCTGCTTCCAAAGCCTTCTGAGCATCAGAGATCTTAGTATTATAGGAGCTGTACTGTGATGCCATAAGCTTGTCTTCGTAAATAGTATAGGCGCTGCTGTATTCAGAGCCCTTCATCAGATCTGACAGTTTTCCGTAAACAGCCCTGGAAAGCTGAGAGAAGAAGCTCTGTACTGCCTCTGGATCGGATGATATCATCGCACTGAGTATATCAGTATTTCCGCTGGTAGAAGTGTCATCCTTGTCTCCATCGATGTGGAACAGGTCTCTCTCATTCTCCGCTGTATTGAAGTAACTGCCTGTGGAAATACCAAAGCTGGCCAGATACATCTTCGATGTAGTTCCATCTTTTAATGTAACCTCAAAGCCGCCATTCATGATCTCACGGAGACCGTTTCTGATATTTCCAAGGGTTTCGTCACCACTAAGAAGTCCGTCTTTGATCTTGTTTTCCCACTCTTCGACTTCTTTATCGGACATAGCGTCCTTCTCGTCGTCGGTGAGCATTTTATATTTTTTAGCCTTATCTGCATTATACGACGTTGATATCTCTTTCATCAAGTCATTGTATTCTTTAAGAAGATTCTTGATGTTGTCGTATATACCGCTTGTGTCCTGCTTGGTATTGAGTGTAATACCTGAAGCAACTTCTTTTGCCGTAATGGTCAAACCGTTGATCTCAAAGGTATTACTTTCAGATGTATAGTTAACTCCGTTAAGAGTAATTGCTGCGCTGGAACCCTTTACATAGTTTGAACTGTTGTCCTCGCTGGTTCCCGAAAGCTCAAAGCCGAGCTTAGACATAGCATTGCTTGACTCAGAATCCGATACCAGATGGAAAGCTGCCTTTGCTCCTTCTTTCTGAGAAGCAACATAGAATCTTCCGTTACCTTCATCATAGTTAAAGTCAAGCTTTGTTCCGGTCTTGGAAGATGAAGCGCCTTTAAGTCTTCCGAGGATACTCTCTATTGTATCGCCTTCCTTGATGTCAACGGATAATACATCTTCAGCGTCGTCGCCGATCTGGAATTTGATCTTATCAGTTGTGCTCAGGCCAAGCTCACTGGCTGTTGTCGATTTCTTGGCATTCTCATTTCCTACCTTAACTTCCTTTCCGGTAAGATATGCTGCCTTTGCCAGACTCGTAATATCCAGACTCTGGGTTGTGTTCATTGCAGAGTCACCGGTAACAACCGAAACCGCATTAGAATTACTTGCCGTAGTGGTCTTCTTTGTGTAGGCACTGGAAAATCTCATGTTGGCCAGAGTTCCGTTATAGAAACTTACAACCTTCTTGTTGAGGTCTTTCCACTTGTCCTGCCTCCAGGTCAGCTTTTTCTGATCGCCCTTGGCTGTATTAAGCCTGTCCTGCTTGGTCTGCGTCAAAGCGGTGATGATACTCTCGGTATCAAGTCCTGAATTCATTCCCGTAATTCGTATAGGCATATCGTTCTCCTTTCTCAATCCATGAGCATGTTACATTGACATCCATGTCGCACCACATCCCTGCGTGCACTATGGTCCTCCTGGTTGTGGTGTTACTTAGGGGTTACCTCTTTTCGTCCACCATGATACCGGCTATTTCCCAAACCTTGGCGATCATGTCCAGAGTCTCCTCAGGCGGGAACTCCTTAATGACTTTCTTGGTGTCCTTATCAACCATCTTGATGGTTACACGGTTTGTTTTGTCATGAATTCCAAATACTGCTTCGGCATTGGACTTCACATTCTTGGTCATCTCAGAAATGGCCTTCCTGATCTTCTCGTTGTCTTCCTGAATCTGCTCTTCAGTTGCCTGAAGTCGCTCCTGGCCCTTGGCGAAATTCTGAGCGCCGCTCTGAGAGTCGCCCTTTGAATTTGACGAACTGTCAGCGGCCTCGACCGTTAACTCCATTGTTGGCGCGGCAGCCTCATAGTTCGCAAGCTCAGACTTCGACTGATTCTGCTCCTGTACCTGTGTTCTCACCTGTGGCGTAGTCTGCTGAATAAGCGGGCTAAAGCCGTTAATTGCTTCCATTCCCATTTTCCTTACCTCCGTGTCGGGACTGGGCGTCCAAACTATAGTGCTACCGTTTACTGTTTTCCTGCATAGAAACAAAGTGGTTTCTACAGGATTTCTCATCCTCTATATCGGTAATTGTAGTTAATTCTTTACTGTAAATATGACAGAAATATCAAATTTAATAAAAAGTTTATAATTGCATTGTCCGGTTTCCAAAAATCTCAGGCAAAAGTCTTTCATATCCAAACTTCTCAAACACTTTTTGCTGCCCGCGCCTTGCAATTTCTTTTCGCTCATCATCATGTTCCAGATAGTATCCGGCCTTTTCTATCAGCTCTTCAGGCGTCCACGCGATTGCCAGATCCTCGCCATCCACGAACTGTTCCGCAATCTCAGGAGTATAACTTGTCAAAAGAAATCCTCCTGCCGCCAATACATCCATTACACGAAGCGGGATTCCTGACTGTATGCACCGCATGGTTATATTGATGTTAACCTTACTGCGATGGAACACCCTTGGCATCAGATCCGTATAGTCTGCAAGACCAAGGTTTTGGACACCCGGAATGTCTTTTGCATCTTTGGTGGTATATATCACCGTATTAAAGCGCTTACCCAGTTCCTCCATGATCCTGCGCCGCTCCAGAATGGTGACTTTCTTACGAAGAATATCCAGGATTGCTCTGTCATAATCTATATGAAATTTCCCTGTGTTCTCAAAACTTATCCATACTCTCAGCTCGTGCATGATGTCACCGGAAATAACTCTTTTATCCGAAAGAATATCTGCGCCGTAGATCTTCTGCTGTGCTTCGAACACATCACCCAGATACTCCTTGAGCTCTTCAGGGAAAGAAGCCTGGTCGTAAAAGTTGAATTCGTTATCGTACAGATTTCCTATGAAAGAGACGTCGTGTAAATAGTCAATCTCTCCGGTGGCAGCAAGTCCCGCTTTCTTAAGTCTCTCAGCATTTACCGCCAGCGGTGTGTGGTGAATTGTGGTCACACACCCACGTCCCTCCAGCTCATCGCAGAGCATCCGGTCAAAGATGTGTACACTGTTTACGGGATTTGCCAGTTGTTCAGAGAACAGTGGGTAGTGGGGACAGTCGAATACCCAGGAGACATACTTAACACCCAGATCCTGACAGACTTCAGAAACCTCCGGAAAAAAATCAAAGCTGAACACAGCATCATAAAACCTGATGCCGTCCTCAGCTCTTTTCAGTCTTTCTCGGAGTTCATCACAGGTAGACTTTCTGATTCTGCCATCGGAAAGCCTGATCTTTAGCACTTCGACAAAATACCCCAGTCTGTACATGGCGTCCCTTAAGTCATCTCCGTTAAATTCGTCCCAGTCGTAATACAGTATGCGCATATCTGCCTCGGTAAAATAAAGGCGCCATGCCTATAGCACAGCGCCTGAAAGCTCTTTTTCGCTTTTTCTTGATCACAGCATATTCTTCAATGCCTCAAGTCCGGCCACATCTGTAGCTTCCTTGTTCTCATTCTGTATCTGGATGTAAACTTCTTTTCTGTAGATGGGGATCTCCTTGGGTGCGGAGATTCCAAGCTTGATCTGATCGCCCCTGATATCAAGGACGGTTATCTCGATGTTATTGTTGATAACGATCGCCTCGTTTTTCTTTCTTGATAATGCTAACATGTTCAGCCCTCCTTAGCTTCCTTGTTCTTCTTAAGAATGTCGTAGATGGGGAACTTAACAGGATAATCGCTGTTCTCCACGATGGACTGAACACCCTTCATATCAGCTACGTTGATAACAAAAGGTCCCATTAAGTTTACTGTCATCTTGGTTAGGTCATGAGGGACAGTCACGGTAACAAGAACAAGAATATCGTCGTCCTTCAGATCGCCCACATCTGCGAATGCGCTCTTGTCAATCTCAGGGCTGTAGTCAGGGCATACAATTAAGGGATCGATAACGGGCATTGCGAATCCGGGCTCTTCAATAGACTGAAGCCACTGGATGGTTGCGCTCTCGTCATCCTGATCGTGCATAAGAGTGAATCTCTTCATATCAGGGAATCCGATTATACCGTTGGGAAAATTGATGATCTTGCTATCTTCAATCTCTACTTCACCGAAAATTCTTGTTGATAATTTCATGCTGTACCTCCATGGATTATTTGAAACACTTGTGTA
>JAEEGL010102402.1_pt1 | contig 12139 bp, 11 predicted proteins | sample 9134231 | NCBI WGS metagenome assembly JAEEGL01 (sample SAMN16246548, study PRJNA631951) | gut metagenome | biome: gut microbiome; feature: rumen; material: fiber-attached | host: Bos | place: Iran: Karaj | collected 2018-10
AAGCAGATAAAAACAAAAACACAATATGGCTTTTACAGAACAAGCAAACAAGATCTTTCTGCAGGCTATCCGTGACTATCACTTGAAAGACCACGTAGACACAGAAATCAACAACCCCTACGAGCGCAACACCATTGAGCACAGTCTCTACCTGAAGTGCTGGATAGACACTGTTCAATGGCATTTGGAGGACATTATCCGCGACCCACATATCGACCCCACTGAGGCATTGGGACTCAAACGTCGCATTGATCGCTCAAACCAGGACCGCACCGACTTGGTAGAGGAGATAGACAGCTATTTCCGCACGACCTACAGCGAGGTGACTCCCCTACCCGATGCCCGTCTGAACACAGAGAGCCCGGCTTGGGCTATTGATCGCCTGAGCATCCTGGCGCTGAAGATATGGCACATGCAGGAGCAGACAGAACGCAAAGACGTTGACGCTGAGCACATTGCCCGCTGTCAGGCCAAACTCAACGTGCTGCTCGAACAGCAGAAAGACCTCTCGACAGCTATTGACCAGCTGCTGGAGGACATTGAGGCTGGACGGAAGTACATGAAAGTCTATCGCCAGATGAAAATGTATAACGATCCCAGTACCAATCCGATACTTTATAAAAAATAAAAAGGGATAAAAGGGTAAAAAAGAAAACAAGGTGAAAAAAGAGCATATACTCGTAATCCGTTTCTCAGCCCTTGGTGATGTGGCTATGACAGTGCCTGTGGTATGGTCGCTGGCTCATCAGTATCCTGACGTGCGCATTACTGTGCTCAGTCGCATTTCCTCGCGCCCCTTGTTCGAAGGCCTGGCCCCCAATGTAGGTTTCATGGGTGCAGACCTCAAGATAGAATATCGTGGCATCAGAGGACTGAACACTCTCTTTCGTCGACTGACAGCCAAACAGTTTACAGCCATTGCCGACTTGCACGATGTGCTACGCTCTGAGTTCCTGCGTCTGCGCTTCAACATGGGTAACTATCAGGTGGCCCATATCAACAAACATCGAAAAGATCGTCGCCGGCTGACTTCCAAGAACAACAAGCAGCTTATCCAGCAACCCACCTCGTTCGAGAACTATCTGGAAGTCTTTGAGCGTTTGGGATATCCCATCAAGATGGACTTCAAGAGCATCTTCCCACCCGAAGGCAGCAACCTGAGTCTGCTTCCACCACCCGTCAACTTCAAGAATACTGACGAGCAGTGGATAGGCATAGCGCCCTTTGCTGCCCACAAGGGCAAGATATATCCACCAGAACTGATGGAGCAGGTCATCAAGCAACTGATAGACGAACATCCTCATGCCCGCATCTTCCTCTTCGGACGAGGCGACCAGGAGGATTATTGGTTCAACCAATGGTGCGAGCGCTACTGGGTTTGTACCAGTGTTAACCAGTTTGCCAAGTCGATGTATCAGGAGCTTATCCTGATGAACCACCTTGACGTGATGCTATCCATGGACTCAGCCAATATGCACTTGGCTTCACTGACTGGCATTCCTGTAATCAGCCTTTGGGGTGCCACCCACCCCTATGCCGGTTTCTTAGGTTGGGGACAGTCCTTGGAGAACGCCGTCCAGACAGACCTCGACTGTCGTCCCTGCAGCATCTTCGGACAGAAGAAATGCCGTCGTGGCGACTATGCCTGCCTCTATGGCATCAAGCCCGAGACTATTGTAGAGAAAATCAATTCTTTCATTGAGAAATAAACACTTTATATTACTAACTAAACACTTGTAAGATTATGAAAAAGTACATCTGCGACACCTGTGGTTATGTGTATGACCCCGAAGTAGGCGACCCCGATAGCGGCATTGCTCCTGGCACAGCCTTCGAAGACATCCCCGAAGACTGGGTATGCCCCATTTGCGGCGTAGGCAAGGACGACTTCTCCGTAGAGGAATAAAAGTTTGAAATCAAGGTAAAAGCGGAACCCTATAAGTTCCGCTTCTTTTTTAATCTATTCACCTCTTGGCTACTCAGTCGCCATAGTACTGCCCGATAAAGAACACAGCACCACTGGAGCGTTCGCTGATGACATAAAGGAAGGGACGATTAGCATGAAAATGGACAATGGAGGGACCACCAACACTTGTTTTGTTGACACCTATCACCGTCACTGCTGCCGCCTCTGTGCCTTCCTCGCTAAGCTTGATGCGAGCCACCTGCTTCATCAGTCCGATAAAGGTCGGCACATTGCAGAAATCAGGAAACTCAGCCAATTGTCTATTAAAGGCATTAGGCATACCCAACTGGCTCATCAGCTTAATAAGATTTATATCCGTATTTGTCTCAAAACTAGGCAGATGGACATCTACCAATGTCTGCTTGCTACCCCCTCCGGCAGACCATAAGTTCTTCCACTTCTCAGCTGTCAGACCTTGAAGCACATCATTCACAGACTTATCCACATGAGGTAACAGAATAGTCATGATGTAGGAACCATTTCCATAGGGTAGTTGCAATGCCTGATAGTCGTCCGTGTCTGCATAAGGAAACTCGCTTTGCTGATGCATCATAGACACCTCCTTGGCATGGTTGAAAGGCTCCTGATAGGTCTCTTTCTCGTCGAACTTCATCTTCCACACACCTTTGAAATAGATGGCATTCAGCAGATAGCTGACAGCATCAGGATCAAAGGAGTCACTATCCAACACCTTTTCTATCATCCGTTCCGTATGGTCGCTGGCCCACTGGTTGATGACATCCATTGTCTGTCCGTCGTGGAAGTCGCGTGTCTCTGGATCAGCTTGATAGTAGGAATGAGCGGTCTGTACAAAGGCCAGTTTCAGCATGTAGTCCTTGTTCATGTAGACGGTATTGGCTATCAGCACTTTAGTCAGCGAATCCAGATGGGGAGCGATGGTCAGCATCTTCCTACAGAAGTCGTTGGTCTCGCTGACATCATTGAATCCCAACACCCGATTAATCTGCTGCCTGGTCTCACCCGTTGCTCCGTTGTTGAGCATTCCCAAGGCATAAGTGATGCTGATGGGCGACACTATCTGGCTCTTCTTCTCGTCTGCCACCTTACGCATCAAGTTGAAAGCAAAGTCGTTGTTGCCTGTCACCAGTTCCTGTTCGCCACGCGTCAGCTGTATTTCATGGTCTACGGGACAAACCACAAACCGCTGATCGTTATCATTACCATTGCTGCTGCATCCTGCCATCATCAGGGCGATGGCTACCCATGCTGTTGTCTTCTTCATCATTGATTGCAAAGATAATTAGTTTTTTCTTATTAAACAACTAAAGCTGGAAATCTTGCACCTTAAATCGTTAATAAAGCTTAATACCGCTGAAAGATGTGCAAGGTTTGTGGTCTATCCTTGTTTATATAGTAACAATGGAAACAGAGCTACAGCTGCTAAAAGCCATCCAGAGCGGACAACAAGATGCCCAACGCCAACTCTACGAACGCTATGCAGGACAGGCCATGGCCACAGGAATGAGGTACGTGCCTGACCCTGATCAAGTGCGCGATGTAGTGCACGACAGCTTTGTCAAGATACTGACCTCGCTGGACCATTTCACCTATCGCGGAGAAGGGTCGCTACGAGCCTGGATAAAAAGCATTGTGGCCCACCAAGCCATCAACCACATCAAGCAGTACGAACACCTCAAGCTAACAGACCATTTGCCTGAAAGCATGGTGCAAGAATCAGAAGATCCTGACGTAGACAGAGTTCCGCCTGACATTCTTAACAAGTTGATAAGTGAGTTGCCTGCAGGCTACCGAATCGTACTCAACCTATACGTCTTCGAACAAAAGTCACATAAGGAAATAGCCCACCTGCTGGGCATTAAACCTGAGACCTCTGCCTCACAATTTTCAAGAGCCAAACAGGCACTAGCCAAACGAATCAATGAATACTTAAACAACAGCAAGCTATGACGAAGAAAGACTGGACCAATAAACTCCACGACAGGATGGCTGACTACGAATCAGTTGTTCCAGAGGGACTATGGGACGACATAGAGCAGTCGCTGTCTGAACAGCAAGTCGTCAGACCTTTCTGGCGGCGATGGATTAGTATAGCTGCTGTTGTAGCAATCACCATAGGTGCAGGATGGTGGCTGTTACTGGAGGGCAACATGAAGCAAACAGCTCAGCTGACTAAACAACCCTCTATTGTCCAAGGTCAGCATCAACTTGCACATCAAGAGCTATTGCCTGATACCCCATCTCAGCCAGTCCCCAAGCCTCAACCACAGTCGGCTCATCAGCTTGTAGCTTCCATTACATCTCCTAAGACGCAAGAAGAGAAAGAGGAACCTGAAAAAGTTGAACCTACTGTTAGTACAAAAGAAACTCCTGAGAATCAGCCTGTTGAGAAAAAACTCCAAACGAAAGAACCTCAGAGGGAACTGCCCGTTCACCATCATTCTCCGAAATCTAATCACCGGCTATCCATTGGACTGTTGGCAAACAGTGGACTGCTTTCCAACAACTCACGACAGAATAGGACGGGTGGACAGATAACACAAAACGATATCACAAACGGATATACTGAAACGAGTAGTCCTACGAGTGAGTTGGCTTTCCCTATCAAACGTCAACACCATGACCATCCTATTCTGTTGGGACTGACTGTAAGCTATCCACTGAACTCGCGTTGGACCCTCCAGACCGGACTGGTGTACACACGTCTTCACTCAGAGTTTGAGACTATCGCCAAACAAACACAAGTCTATCAAGAGCAGACGCTCCACTATCTAGGTATCCCCCTCAGCGTTCAGTATCGTGTACTACGAGGCAAGCACTGGCAGGGCTATATGACAGCAGGGACAGAGACAGACTGGAATCTGAACGCCAAATCTATGACTACGGGAGTGGAAACACCTATCGATAAGGATCGTCCTCAATGGTCGCTTTCAGGAGCGTTAGGCGTGGAGTATGACGTGCTGCCCCAGCTGGGCATCTATCTCGAACCTGGCATACGCTACTATTTCGACAATGGCAGTCAGATGCAGAACTTCTTCAAGGACCAGCCTTTCAGCTGGAGCCTCCAATTTGGCATACGGCTGAATATGGGCAAATGATAATTAATCCAAATTAATTTGGATATTAGCCTAATTTGCGCTACCTTTGCACCCAATATAAACGTTTATAAAAGAAAATGTCATTAAAATGTGGTATTGTAGGACTGCCCAATGTGGGTAAGTCTACTTTGTTTAACTGCCTGTCGAGTGCAAAGGCACAGGCAGCCAATTTTCCTTTTTGTACTATAGAGCCCAACGTGGGTGTCATTACTGTTCCTGACGAGCGACTGACCAAACTGGCTGAGCTGGTACACCCAGGTCGCATCGTGCCTGCCACTTGCGAAATCGTAGATATTGCCGGCTTGGTGAAGGGTGCCTCGAAAGGCGAGGGTCTGGGTAACAAGTTCTTAGGAAACATTCGCGAGACGGATGCCATCATCCACGTGCTGCGCTGCTTTGAGGACGAGAACATCACGCACGTTGACGGAACGATAGACCCTATCCGCGACAAGGAAATCATTGATACTGAACTGCAGTTGAAAGACCTGGAGACCATTGAGAGCCGACTGGCCAAGACAGAGAAGGCCGCTGCTGCCGGCAACAAAGAAGCCAAGGTAGAGGTGACTGTGCTGAAGGCTTATAAAGAGGTGCTGGAGCAGGGCAAGAATGCCCGTATCGTGGACTTCGAGTCGAAGGAGGAGCAGGACTGTGCCCGTAACCTGTTCCTGCTGACAGCCAAGCCCGTACTGTATGTCTGCAATGTAGGTGAGGCTGATGCCAAGAGCGGAAACGACTTCACCAAGAAGGTAGAGTCACTGGCTAAGGAAGAAGGTGCCGAGTCGATGGTGATTGCTGCCAAGACAGAAGAGGATATCGCTGAACTGGAGAGCTACGAGGACAAGCAGTTGTTCCTGGAGGAGCTGGGTCTGGAGGAGAGTGGTGTCAACCGCCTCATCAAGAAGGCCTATGCCCTGCTGAACCTGGAGACATTCATCACAGCTGGCGAGATGGAAGTGAAGGCTTGGACCTACAAGAAGGGCTGGAAGGCTCCTCAGTGTGCAGGTGTCATCCATACAGACTTTGAGAAAGGCTTTATCCGTGCTGAGGTCATCAAGTACGACGACTATATCCAGTATGGCTCAGAAGCTGCTGTCCGCGAGGCAGGCAAGATGGGCATTGAGGGTAAGGAATATGTCGTTCAGGACGGTGACATCATGCACTTCAGATTCAACGTATAATGGAACTTCTAAACTATATTATCTGGAATCCTGACGAGGGTTTTGGTCCTTTCCGCTGGTATGGACTGTGCTGGCTGATAGGTCTGGCACTGGCCTACATCGTCGTCAAGCGTCTTTATAAGGAACAGAACATCAAGGACGAACTGTTCGACCCACTGTTCCTCTACTGTTTTGTCGGCATCCTGCTGGGTGCCCGCCTGGGTCATTGCATCTTCTATGAGCCAGACTACTTCCTGACTTCTGTGAAGGGCTTCGTAGAGATGTTCATACCCATCCGATTCCTGGCAGACGGAGACTGGAAGTATGTCGGCTATCAAGGACTCGCCTCACACGGAGGAACCCTCGGACTGATTATCGCCTTATGGCTCTATGTCAAGAAGACGAAGCTTAGCATCTGGAGGGTATTGGACAATATCGCCATCGCCACAGGAACCACCGCCTGTTTCATCCGTCTGGGTAACCTGATGAACTCAGAGATTATCGGCAAGGTGACGGATGTTCCCTGGGCCTTTATCTTCGAGCGTGTCGACTTAATGCCTCGTCACCCAGGACAACTCTACGAGGCTATTGCCTATGGCATCCTGTTCTTCCTGATGTGGTGGCTTCACAAGAAGATGCCCCAGAAGATTGGCACAGGCTGGTATTTCGGACTCTGCCTGACCTACATCTTCACCTTCCGCTTCTTCATCGAGTACACCAAGGAGATTCAAGAGGCTTTCGAAGCTTCGCTACCCATCGATATGGGACAGATACTCTCCATACCTTTCGTGATTATTGGTGTGGTGTGTATGCTAAGAGCCAAGAAACAATAAATAAGTGCCACTTATTGTATGATAGGTGGCACTTATTCTTTTATACTTGTATCTTATTTTCCTGAGACTATTTTTTTGATGTCGTTGAGCTTGTTGAGGGCTTCCAAGGGTGTCAGGTTGTTGACATCCAGACCCAGTATCTCGTCACGAATCTGAGAGAGTACAGGGTCGTCCAACTGGAAGAACGACAGCTGCATACCCTCGCGGCTCTGGGCAATCTCAGCAGTAGGCTTGCCTACTGAGCCTACCTGTGCATTATCAGCCTCCAACTGCTTCAGAATGACATTGGCACGCTTGACAATGCTCTTGGGCATACCCGATATCTCTGCCACATGGATACCAAACGAGTGCTCACTCCCACCCTTCTCCAGCTTACGCAGGAAGATGACCTTACCCTCGACCTCCTTGACGGAGACATTGTAGTTTCTGATGCGCGAGAAGTTCTTCTCCATCTCGTTCAGCTCATGATAGTGTGTGGCAAAGAGCGTACGGGCTCGGGCCTTGGGTTGTTCGTGCAGATACTCCACGATAGCCCATGCGATGGAGATGCCATCGTAGGTTGAGGTACCTCGACCCAGTTCGTCGAAGAGTACCAAGGAGCGAGGTGTCACATTATTCAGGATGTTGGAAGCCTCCGTCATCTCCACCATAAAGGTAGACTCGCCCAGGGAAATGTTGTCCGAGGCACCCACACGGGTGAATATTTTGTCCACCAGACCGATTCTGGCACTCTCTGCAGGCACGAACGAACCTATCTGAGCCAAGAGGGTGATAAGGGCCGTCTGGCGCAGCAGAGCGGACTTACCAGCCATATTGGGACCCGTGATGATGATAATCTGCTGGTGCTCGCCATCCAGGTAGATGTCGTTGGGCACATAGCGCTCGCCTATGGGTAGCTGAGTCTCTATGACAGGATGGCGACCCTGCTTGATGTCGATGACCTCAGACGAGTCAATGACAGGACGCACATAGTGGTTCTCCTCTGCTGTCTTGGCAGCACTAAGCAGACAGTCCAGGTGGGCAATGACATTGGCGTCTTGCTGCACCTGCTGAATGAACTCCTGGGCGGCAACCACCAAGTTCGTGAAGAGCTGCTGCTCCAGCGAGAGTATCTTGTCCTCTGCACCCAGTATCTTTTCTTCATATTCCTTCAGCTCCTGTGTGATATAGCGCTCAGCCTGAGCCAGCGTCTGCTTGCGCACCCACTCCTGAGGCACCTTGTCCTTATAGGTGTTGCGCACTTCGAGGTAGTAGCCGAAGACATTGTTATAGCCTATCTTCAGCGAGCTGATGCCCGTCTGCTGGGCTTCGCGCTCCTGAATCTGTAGCAGATAGTCCTTGCCCGAGTAGGCTATACGGCGCAGCTCGTCCAACTCAGGGCTTACTCCGTCGCGGATGACGCCACCCTTCTGCACCAGCTGGGGCGGATCGTTCTGTATCTCACGCTCTATGCGGTCTCTCAGCTGCTCGCAGAGGTGAAGGCGCTCCCCTACCCTCTGCAGCGACTTGTTGGTGGCTTGCAGACAAGCCGCCTTGATGGGCTCTATAGCCTTGAGGGCTGTCTTGAGCTGCACCATCTCGCGAGGTGTCACACGTCCTACTGCCACCTTCGACACGATGCGCTCCAAGTCACCAATGCGTTGCAGCTGGTCGTCAATGGTCATGCGGAACTGTGGCTCACGAAAGAAGTAGTCGACAATGTCCAGGCGCTCGTTGATGGGTTGCTCGTCCTTCAGGGGGAACACGAGCCAGCGACGCAACAGTCGTCCACCCATAGGCGACACCGTCCTGTCAATGACATCCAGTAGCGACTTGCCATCCTCCTGCATGGTGCTGACGAGCTCCAGGGAGCGGACAGTAAACTTATCCAGACGCACATAGCGCTCTTCCTCGATGCGCGAAATGCTGGTGATATGGGCTATCTGTGTGTGCAGCGTCTGCTCCAGGTATTGCAGGATGGCACCAGCAGCAATGACGCCACTCTTCAGGTGGTCGACACCAAAACCCTTCAGCGACTTGACGTTGAAGTGCTTGTAGAGTTTCTGGTGGGCCGTCTGCTCCGTGAATACCCAGTCGTCCATCTCGTAGGTACACAGACGGGTGCCAAAGTAGCGTGCAAAGTCAGCCTTGCGCCCTCTGTCGTAAAGCACCTCCTTGGGTTGGAAGTTGCCAATGAGCTTCTCCACATAGTCGTAGGTACCCTCGCCTGTCAGGAACTCGCCTGTTGAGATGTCCAGGAAAGCCACGCCACAGGCAGCCTTGCCAAAATGCACAGCACAAAGGAAATTGTTCTCCTTGTAGTTCAGGACAGTGTCCTGCATCGCCACACCAGGTGTCACCAGTTCTGTGATGCCACGCTTGACCAGTTTCTTGGTCAGCTTGGGATCCTCCAGCTGGTCGCAGATGGCTACGCGCTTGCCCGCCCTGATGAGCTTGGGCAGATAAGTGTCCAGGGCATGATGCGGAAAACCAGCCATCTCGTCGCCCTTCACCCCAGCCCCATTATTACGATGGGTCAGCGTGATGCCCAGAATCTGGGCAGCTACAATGGCATCGTCGCAATAGGTCTCGTAGAAGTCGCCACAACGAAACAGCAACAAGGCTTCAGGGTATTTCGCCTTGAAGTCGAAAAACTGTTTCATCATCGGAGTGAGCTCCTTGCCGTCTTTTTTTGCCATCTTCCTTTTTAATTTTGACTGCAAAGATACAAATTATTTCTTAATTTTTAATTCTCCATTCTTATTTATTTTATATCTTTGCATTAGTTATGCAACGAAAAGACAATAATCATAAGATATGGGCAGGTGAGAAGAAGCCCTCCATGAAGCGACGTTGTGAGACAAACAACTACACGGAACGAGGCATCTATCTTATCACAATAGCAACAGAAGGGCGCAAAACCTTGTTAGGCACCTTGGTAGGAAAAGCTGATGTGACAGAAGGATCTGACAAGCCCCATGTGGTGCTATCTCCATTGGGTGAAAAAGTAAAGGAATGCTGGCTTTCCATTCAGCAATATCACCCCCAGATAGAATCCATGAAGCTCTGCATCATGCCAGACCATATTCATGGCATCCTCTTTGTACATGAAAAGATTGAGAAACACCTGGGGCATATAATATGGGGCTTTAAAACTGGGACTAGAAAGGCTGCAAGGGAGTTAGGGTTATTACCTACTGCGCAGTTAGCGCAGCCTACGGAACTAAACTCCGTTCAGTACACTGCGCTAACTGCGCAGTCAAATCCCTCCCGCCATACAGCAGCAGGAAGAGCCCACGGCACTCTCTGGGAATCTGGCTACAACGACCGCATCCTTCTCAAGAAAGACCAGTTACAACATTGGATTGCCTATCTCGAAGACAACCCCCGTCGCCTCTTGTTGAAACGTCAGCATCCAGAATACTTCACCCAGCTCTCCCCTATCCCAGTTCTCGATACAACGATGCCAGCTATGGGCAACCGTTTTCTCTTAGATCATCCACAAAAACTACAGGTGCAATGCTCTCGTCACCTCTACCCTTGGGAGATAGAGGAACAAAAACAACACTTCCTACAAGCAGGGCAACAAGGGGCTATCATTGTATCTCCCTGCATCAGTCCTGGCGAACGTGAAATTGCCACAGCCTGTATGGAGGCTGGCATACCACTCATCGTCCTTTTGTTAAAGGGGTTCCCTGATTATTTCAAGCCTCAGCCTCGCTATCTGAAGGCTTGTGCAGAAGGGCGCCTTTTATTAATGAGTCCTTTCCAATGGCAGAACGAGAAGATTACCAACATGCGGCAACGTTGTCTCTTCCTGAATGAGCTGGCTAAACGAATTTGTCAAACATAGAAAGAAGGGACAGAAGTTCTGCCCCTTCACATTTTATCAAGTACATCTGAGACTTAGCCTCAGTACTCTGCTATTTACTTATTGATAACCTTCTTTCCGTTCTTGATAACGAGGCCCTTGTAGCTCTTTTCTACCTGCTGGCCTGCGAGGTTGTAAACAGGAGCATTCACGTCGGTGTTAGCCTTGATGGTGTTGATACCAGAAGTGCCTTCGTCTAACAAATACAAATAAGGCATTGAGCCCTTTTCAGCATCATAAGCACCATAAGTACCATAGCTGGCATCAAGTTGTACATACTTGTTACGTAATACATTTGCTATTTTGAAAGTACCATTATCCTGAGCTACAGCAGTCCAAATCTCACCTTCTGTGGGTGATTCTGCAACCTGGAAGCTATTATGTGTTTCATCTAAATAGAGATATTTACCTCCATTCTGCTGAATTTTATATCCTCCTGTTGCTGTTTCGAAAGTAAATGCATTAGTATCATCCATCATCATGATAACTCCATTGTCATCTGTAACTTCAATAACTTGCAGATAACCATAATTACTAGATACAGGTTTTGCAGCATATAATTTTTCATCTTTTGTAGCTACAATCATATATTTTTTACCTGCTTGTACCGTTGTTGCTTTTGTATATTTTACTGATGCTGAAGGCGGTTCTGGAGTAGCACCCTTCTTATAAATCAAAATCTTTGTAATTTGGGTGTTATGGTTGCTAGTCACTTTCAAAGTATAGATAGTACCTGCAGCTTGCTTACCTTCGGCTATTGCGTAAGCATTTGTAACATCTTTAGCACCTGTTGTCTCTGTGCTTACGGCCTCTTCACCTACATAAATATTCTGCTTAACACTTGTAGATGCGCTAGAAGTGCCTACTACATCTATACGCGCTACTTCAAAATTAAAGGCTGGCAATTCAAGAGTAGCACCTTCCTTACCCAAAATTATGTTACCAGAATCATACCAACGATAACCATTGCCTTCTGTTCCCTTCAATTTAATGGTATAACCACCATAAGTGAATGATTTCTCCTCCACTATTTTTGTTGTACCAATACCCCAGTTATCAGTAGAACCAGAGAAATCGATAGTTACTTCTTGGGCATTGGCATTGCCCAAACCAAACATAGCCAATAAGGCTACAAATGAATAGCGTAAAATTTTGTTCATAAGCATTTAATATTTAAGTTAATAATATGTTCAAGGTGCAAAGGTAATAACTTTAGGGGAAATAGAAAAGTTTTCAATTACTTTTTTACTTATTCA
>JAEEGL010506505.1_pt1 | contig 12139 bp, 8 predicted proteins | sample 9134231 | NCBI WGS metagenome assembly JAEEGL01 (sample SAMN16246548, study PRJNA631951) | gut metagenome | biome: gut microbiome; feature: rumen; material: fiber-attached | host: Bos | place: Iran: Karaj | collected 2018-10
AAGCACTTGTGGTACGTGCCTCAATCTTAGTTCCCTTACGTGAGAGCTTATCCACGATATCAGAAACACCGGGAACAAACTCCAAAGCAAGTTCTCCGCCGTGAAGTCCCTGTGCCTTCAAGACCATATATCTTGCTGCAAGAACAGCAATAACGACAACGCTTATTAACAAGGGCTTCCAGGGGAAGTAATTTGTTGAATCATCATATGTGATCCTTCCGCTCATGCGGGGGAAAGGTGTAGGTGTGGGAGTAACCATGATCTCATTACCGTCTTCATCAAGAATGATGATAGGTACCGTGGTCTCCTCTGTAGACTCTGCTGTCTCATCTGTATCAGCATCGTCATTGGTGTCCGCATCATTATTATCCTGATTGGAACTTACATTGTCTGCATTGATTATGCCTGCGGCTGCCGCATCGATTGCTGCAGGTGCTGCTGCGCCGTCTGCGGGTGTTACTGCAGGTTCTGTTGCAACAGGCTCTGCTGCGGGAGCAGCTGAACCGCCTGCAGGGGCTGCACTTGATCCTGAATTGGAATTAGGCTGTGCGGCAGCTGTTGTCGTTGCCGCTGCGGTTGCTGCTGTCGTTGTTGCCGCGGGAGCAGCTGTGGTTGCAGCGGTTGTAGCCGCAGGAGCCTGTGTTGCAGCCGTGGTCGCAGATGTTGCCGTAGTCTGTGCAGGCTGTGTCTGTGTCGGCTGAGTCTGTGTAGTCTGTGAAGGTGCAGTTGTAGCCTGCGTCGGCTGCGTCTGCGTCGGCTGTGTAGGTGCCGGCTCCGTCGGAGCAGGAACTGTAGGTTCAGGCTCGGTGGGAGCAGGGCTTCCGGAAACAGAAGCGGATGCCGAGATACCGGTTATATCCGTTCCCTCGATACCGATATAGAAATAGTAAAGCTGATCTGCATCGACAGTCGCCGTGATGGTGTTGCCGTCAACAGAGATAGAACCTGCCGATGTTGTAGCATTGGTAAGATCACCCTCGACGGTAGCGACTACCGTTATCGTCTCTCCGGACTGACCGTTCGAGACGGAAACTCCGACCATTCCGCCATTTCCCCATGTCCTCGGGTCAGTCGAAACAGAAGCATCAGCTCTTACGTTAGAAGCAAGAGTAAACAACAACGCAATGGAAATTACAAGCGCCGTTAATACAGCACTAATCTTAGAATGAATCCTTAAACTCACAGCGTAGCCCCCACACACCATATTTGATTAGATACACACTTTGATTTTACGAGCGTTATATATGCAAATGCAATACAATTATTTTGATATTTCGCGCGCGTTCTTATTTAGCGGTTTTCTTGCCGAGCTTATACACTGCAATACCGCCTACTGTGAGCAGCGCCAAAGCAGCGGCACCGATGACGATGTTTAAGATTTTCGCGAGGGTGCTCTTAACGGGATCCTCCGCCTGTGCTGCTGCAGAAGCAACCGGTGTTCCGTCTGCCGCAGTCACCTGAGTCTCCTGTGAAGAACCGTCAGAAGACGCGGGAGCTTCGGGGTTTGTAAGAGGCACGGCATCAAGTCCCGAGTAGTCGGTCAGGCAGATTCCGTTGTCGCCTAAGGGAACGACATGGTCGAGGCCGATGAAGTTGCCGTTCTCATCCTGCCACAAAACTTCCCTGACGAAATTATACTTATCGTTATCCCAGGTCACGAAGTCGTCGGTTACAAGTCCGCCGGTGTCACCCGAGTTCGCGTTAAAGCACCAGAATGTGTGATTCAGGTGATAGTCCGCTATGAGCTGGCGCATGTAGGTCATCCATGTAAGGTTGTCGCCTGTCATGAAGCCGCCCCACTCACCTATCAGCAAAGGCGCGATCTGCTCCTCGTCGATATAAAGCCAGGCGTCGTGCCAGTAATCCTCGTAGAGCGACTCGTAGGTAAAGCCGCCCTCGAACCACGGCTGCATGTAGACTGTCGGGCCGTAATCGTGAGGGGAATAAACTATCTGCGCGTTACGCTCCGGGGAACCGAAGTCGATCGGGTAATCAGCAACAGCACGCAGGTTACCGCCCCACCAGGAGTTATAGTAGTCCTCGTCGTTCGTCGAGGTGAAGTCGTTCGCAACAGGATCGATGGGATAGATCTGAATGCCCTCGATCATGATGAGAGCGTGCGGGTTGTTATCGAGAATGATGTTGCCCGCAGTCTCGGCGACGTATCTCCAGTTATTCTCATCTTCAGAACCGTTCCAGATGGCGTGATCAGGCTCGGAAGCCTTGCCGTGCGGCTCATTCTTAAGGTCGTATGCGATTATCGTGTCGTTATTGGCGTAGCGCGCTGACAGCCAGTCGAGCGCGGCATAGAAGTCCTCTGTCGTGAACTCATCCGTGTACCACAAAGGAAGGTTGTGACCCATGGCATCCGTCGGAAGCGAGTGGATGTCGATCATTACCTTGACGCCGTTCGCCTCCAGGATCGACAGTGCATAGTCAAATATCTCGAGCGAATTCATTGACTCGAGCTCGGAATTATAAGCGTGATTGTAATTGGCCTCGGGGTACTCGCCGTTACTCCACTGCAAAAGAAGCTCCGCCGACATCGGGATGCGCAGGAGGTTAAAGCCGTGGTCTGCGATGGACTCAAGTGCCTCGCGCATATTGCAAGCCCACACCCCGTCGAAAATATTACTTCCGGTGTTATAGCCGAACCAGTTGCAGCCGGTAAGCCAAACGGGAGTTCCGTTCTGGTCCACGATCTGGTCGCCGCTCGTCGTGAGCCAGTCATCACCCTGAACGCCCTCGACCGTTACCTCGGGAGCCTGCGACTCCTGTGGATTGGGGGTTTGAGCAGTCTCATTTGTGTTAGTGTTCGCGTCAGTCTGGTTGGAAGGCGCATCGGATGTTCCCGAACCTGATACGGAGACCAGGGATATGTTGTTGATGTTAGAGCCCGACACCTGGATACCGACATTGCCATCAAATCCCCAGGAATTAGGGCCTGTTGCGGAGACGGTCGCGGTAACCTGACTTCCTGATATCTCGTAGGAATCAAATCCCCAGCCGGATGCGGAACTGACCGTGCCTCCGAAGTCGACGACGACCGTTATCTGACTGTAGCCCGAGCAGCCGGACATATTAAGAGTTATCTGCCCGCCGTCACCCCAGGGGTTCGTGGATTCGACATCGGCTGAAGCCTCTGCTTTGACAGGAGAGGACAAAACAAACGAGAACACCGCGAACACAAGGATCGCGGTGAGGATAGTTGATATGATTTTTAATGATCTTCTCATTATGATTTCTTAAACCTCGAGTCGATAACTCTTACCATCTTGCCTTCAGATCTCGGCAGTGATCTCGGCTCAACGAGAAGCACCTTGGCATGGATGCCCGTGATGCTTGCGATCTCGCCTTCGATTGCTCTGGTAAGCTTCTCGAGACCTGACATAGTATCAGACATAAGATCAGGATTAAGCTCGATCTTAACGGAGATAACATCAAGGTTGTTAACACGGTCGACGTAGATCATGTAGTGGGGAAGAACTTCCTTGAACTTCATAACCGCAGCCTCGATCTGTGTCGGGAATACGTTAACGCCTCTGATGATGAGCATGTCGTCTGCGCGGCCTGTGATCTTATCGATGCGGGGTGTTGTTCTTCCGCACTCGCACTTACCGTAATGGATACGTGTAAGGTCGTGTGTGTTGTAGCGGATCATGGGAACGCCTTCCTTGAGGAGCGATGAGAATACGAGCTCACCCATCTCACCTTCAGGCAGAACCTTACCTGTCTCGGGATCAACGATCTCGGGCCAGAACAAGTCGGAGTTGATGTGGATCTGATCCTCGCAGCACTCGCAGGAGCAGCCTACGCCGGGTCCGACGATCTCTGTAAGTCCGTAGATATCGAATGCCTTGAGACCGATCCTTGATTCGATCTGATCCTTCATCTCACGTGTCCATGCCTCAGCGCCGAAGATACCGGAACGGAGCTTAACAAGAGACTTGTCGATGCCGTTCTTCTTGATAGTGTCGATGATGTGGAGCATGTACGTAGGTGTGCAGCAGATTACCTGAGGCTGCCACTCCGTGATGATCTGGATCTGTCTTGCCGTGTTACCGCCGGATACCGGGATAGCAACGGAACCGAACTTCTGGCATGCATAGTGGGGGCCGAGACCTCCAGTGAACAAGCCGTAGCCGTAAGCGATGTGAACGAGGTCACCCTTCTGCATGCCTGACATAGCAAAGCAGCGGCAGAGAGCCTCCGACCAGAGCTCAACGTCGTTAGCGGTGTAACCTACGACCTTCATCTTACCTGTTGTACCGGATGAAGCATGGAATCTTACGAGCTGGTCCATGGGTACAGCCAAAGTACCGAAAGGATAATTATCTCTGAAGTCGAGCTTGTCGCAGAAGGGCAGCTTCTCGATATCGTCCAGGGACTTGATATCGTCAGGGCTGATGCCTGCAAGCTCAAGCTTCTTTCTGTAGTAAGGAACGTTGTCGTAAGTTCTTCTTACGGCAGATACGAGGCGCTTGCCGACGAGCTCGCGTCTCTCGGCTTCCTCCATACACTCGTTCTTCTCATCCCAAATGAAAGTCTTCAATTCACTCATAACACTCCTCCATTAACCTCAGACGTCGATCTCGATCTTACGACCTGAGTGTTCATACTTCGTATACTTAACTCCGGCTGCATCAAGCATCCTTCTTGCCGCCATAGTGCCGGGCATGTCGTGATACTTGTCGTCAGCGTAGATTACTTCCTTAACGCCCTTCTGAATGAGAGCCTTGGTGCAGCCTTCACAGGGGAACAGTGTAACATAAACTCTTGTTCCGCGAAGATCGCCCGTACCGGAATTAAGAATGGCATTGAGCTCGGCGTGACACACGTAAGCGTACTTCGTGTCGAACACTTCGCCCTCTCTTGCCCAGGGGAAATCGTCATCTGAGCACCCTGCAGGAAGACCGTTATAGCCGACAGACACGATCATGTTATCGGAATTGACTATACATGCTCCAACCTGGGTACTGGGGTCCTTGCTTCTCTGTGCAGCCAGCTTGGCGACGCCCATAAAATACTCGTCCCAGCTGATGTAATCAGTCCTTTTCTCAGACATGAGGGTTCCCCCTTATTTAAAATCTTCGAAGATTTTAACACATAATGCCGCGGACTGCGATATAGGCTTCACTTATGGCAGCCTGAAGGTTATAACCTCCGCTTATACCGTCCACGTCGAGGGCCTCACCGATGATGTACACTCCTGGGAAAAGCTTGGATTCGCAGGTCTTTCTGTTGACCTCGGCAAGATCGACTCCGCCCCTCGTGACATAAGCCGTCTCGAACTTCGGCTGCCTGCCGATAGTCATGTGAAGGTGCTTCATGTTCTTCACGAATTCCTTGCGGCCTTCGCGGGTTACATCCGACGAATAGATATCCGTCACGCCCGCGCGCTTTCCGATCGCGTTCGACACAGACTGCGGTACAAACTTCGCACCGAGAGTCGTAAGCTTCGTATCGGGGTGTCTTCTTATCTCCTCGAGAAGTTCCTTGTCCACTTCCGTGTCGTCTCTTCCGGGAGTAAAGTCGAGCTCGATCCATCCGTCGTGCTCTTCCACGTCAGAAGGGATATCCCTTGCAAGCTCAGTGATAGCAGGGCCTGACAGGCCGTCGTGCGTGAAGAGGACGTCGCCCTCAGTCTTGTTCTTTTTTCTGTTGTCAAGGTAGAGACCTGCACCCGCATAGACAGAAACTCCGCTTAACGAAGACGTGAATTCCTTGTCCTCCTTCGTGACCGGGATGCCCGTAAGCGCGGGGTACAGCGGGGTAACTTTATGTCCCAGCTTCTCTATGAGTTTGTAGCTTCTTCCGTCAGATCCGGTCTGCGGGAAAGTCTTGCCTCCCGTCGCGATTATGATGCTTGCGAATACAAACTCTCTGCCGTCAGCACCCGTGACTTTGATGCTGCCGTCGCCGTAATCGATATCGACAGCCTCGAAGCCCGTCACGATGTTGTCCGCACCCGCGTACTTTACGAGCGCATCCCTTATGTCGGACGCCTTGTCCGTCACGGGAAACATCCTGTTATTCTCTTCCTCTTTAAGTGAAACTTTAAGCTCTTTGGAAATGAATTCCACCGCGTCTTCCGGCGGAAAAGAAGTGATCGCCGGCTTCATGAACTTCGACGCTTCGTGGTAGCCGTTAATGAGCTCGAGCGGCGCCTTTCTGTTCGTTATGTTGCAGCGGCCATGGCCCGTAAGAAGCAGCTTCTTGCCGCACTCCGGGTTCTTTTCGAGCAGGAGGAAATCCTTGCCTTCTTTCTTAAGAAAAGCCGCAGCGAAAAGCCCTGCAGCGCCGCCTCCAATAATGCCCGTAACCGTCTTTTGCATATCACGAGTATAGCAATCTGACTTTACCCTCAAATGACCATAACAGTTACATTTGTGTTACCTGAAAGATTATTATCCGCGGGTATCGTAAAAGTAATATGCATGTAAAAATGCAGGCGGTCTTCTTTGCTAGAATTTATATATATTTATTTTATTTTTGAGGTACTATGCTCGCGATATTGTATTTGGCCGTATGTGCGGTATTCGGAATATCCTTTGTAACCATGTGTGTCCCTGACACGGCAAGGTTCTTCACAGCGTGCTCTCCTTCCAAGAGCGTAGTCGCGAAGCTGCCGCCCGTGCTCTTCACGGCACCTGCCGGCATCATCACGGGAATGCTCTGCGTTACGATGTTCAACTACTACGCGATCTTCATCCTGAACCTTCTTGTTGACGGATCCGACATGGCGCGACGCACAGGCGTTCTTCTTACGTTCGCAGTATTCATCATCCTTACGAGCGTTAACTTCTCCATCTACGTAAAAAGACAGCACAAGAACAGACTTGCAGCTTCTGAATCAGACAGCTCGTTGATCCCTTCTTATACACACTCTGTAGGCAACGTCATCTACTACGGACTCGTTACGGTCATACTCACAGGAATCGCTACGTTCCTCATGTTCTACACATACAGAATGGCAGACGGCATCCTGTGCGCAGGATATTCAACATATTCGGATCTGTCGCCCCACACCGCGATGGTATCCTCTTTCTCCAAGGGCTTTAACTTCCCGACGCAGTACATGCATTTCTCAGGAGACGGAATACAGTATCACTTCTTCTTCTATTTCCTCGCAGGCATGCTCGAGTACTTGGGTCTGTCGATCGACCTCGCGATCAACCTGCCGAGCATAATCACGATGGTATGCGCATTCGAGCTTCTCGGTGTGCTTGCCGTCCTGTTCTCAAGGAAGAAGGCAGCCTTCGCACTGGCACCCGTATTCGTTCTTCTAAGAAGCTCATTCAACGTCTTCTATCAGATCAAGGGATTGACTGCGACAGGCATGTCTATTCCTTCCGCGATCAATGCTGTAGCGAAGAGCTCTGAATGGTACCGCCAGACCCCTTACGATGACTGGGGTATCTGGGCGATCAATGTATATCCGAACCAGCGTCACCTGATGCTCGGTGTAGCTGCTATGCTCATCCTGATCATCCTGTTTACGCCTTTTGTAAGACGTATGTGCGTAAGCCTCATAAAATCTGCTGAGACAGGTACAGGCCCGAGCGAAGCAAGATGGTTCAAGTCATTCATCGCTTCACGAGAGGCATGGATCTTCCGCGATTCAGATCCTCTGAATCCCATGGGCATCACGATACTTGCATGCATCATCACAGCTACTTTGCCGTTCTTCCACGGATCGGCTCTCATAGGCACGCTGCTCGTGCTTCTTATCATGGCCATAGTATCCGAGACGAGGATCTCTTATGCTGCAGCAGCGGCTGTTGCTGTTGTATCGGCGTTCCTGCAGACTAAGCTTTTCGCAGGGTCCGCATCCAATGTCGTAAGCTTCAAGGCATACTCTGGATTCGTCTGCGAGAACAAGAGCGCGACCGGCATCTCGAATTATCTTGTTATGGTAACGGGCCTTACGATCATCATCGCAGCCTGCTATATCATCTACATCCTCATACGTAATATCATCGGACATAAGCCCGTTTACCGCGAGCTTCTGTTCCTCGCTTTCCTCGCGCCGATGATCTTCGCATTTAATTTCCAGGTCTCGCTCGAGGTCCTCGCGAACCACAAGTTCATCCAGTTCTCTCTTATCCTTCTGGATGTCTTCGTCGCATGCGGTATAAGCGAGATGATGGTACCGCCTTCCAAGATCAAGGAGAAGCTTCCCAAGGGCGGCTACATCGCAGTACGCATCGCTTTGATGGCACTCGCGATCGCACTCCTCGTACCTTTGACTGCAACGGGAATCAGCGAGTGGTGCACATACATCAACCTCAACAAGAACTACGTCGAAGTCGATACAAATTCTGATCTTACAGAGTGGGTTATCAACAATACCAACCCCGACGACGTATTCCTGACGCCTCAGTGGGCGATGGACAGATTCTATCTTGCAGGACGTCCTTCCTACTACGGCTGGCCTTACTACGCATGGTCGGCAGGCCACGATACTTACACAAGAGAGTCTGTTTATTGCTGGCTCATCGGCGGATGCTATAACGATATCAATGCATTCACAAGCTACTGTCAGGCAAGAGGAATCAGATATCTTATCGATGATCCGTCATTCTTCCACTATCAGTATCCTGTGGGCACTTACTACAACAAGGAATTCTTCGCACAGAACCTGACGCCTGTAGCTTACTTCCCTGAAGAAGGAACGACTATTTACCGGATCTACTGATCCTCATAGCGCGCACGGCATTAAGGATCGCGAGTATCAATACTCCGACATCACCGAATACTGCGAGCCACATATTCGCGATACCGACCGCGCCGAGCACCAGGATGACCGCTTTGACGAACAGAGCGAAGAAGACATTCTCCTTAACTATGCGCATCGTTTTACGTGCGATAAGGATCGCCTTTACAATACCCGTCGGCTTGTCGTCCATGAGGACTACATCTGCAGATTCGATTGCTGCATCAGAGCCCATCGCACCCATCGCGATACCGAGGTCTGCTCTCATGAGGACCGGTGCGTCGTTGATGCCGTCACCCGTGAATGCAAGCTTGCCGCCTGCCGCAAGAAGCTCCTCTACTTTAGTTACCTTATCCGCAGGCAGAAGCTCTGCATGATACTCGGTAAGACCGAGCTTCTCAGCAACACTCTTCGCGACTTTCTCCTTGTCTCCCGTGAGCATTACAAGACGCTTTACGCCGATCTTCTTAAGAGATGCGATCGCGCTTACAGAGTCTTCCTTCATCTCGTCGTTGATAACGATATGGCCTAAGTACTTATCCTCCTGCGCGATGTGGATGATGGTTCCTGTCAGGTGACAGTCGTGATAATCCGCGCCGCACATCTCCATGAGGCTTCCGTTACCGCAGAAGTATTTCTTGCCGTCGATAACGGCTTCCACGCCCTTGCCGGCGATCTCCTTGACTTCGGCTATCCTGTCCTTATCGATATGTCCGCCGTGCGCCCTTACGATCGACTGTGCCACAGGGTGGCTCGAGAAGCTCTCACATGCGGCTGCGATGTCCAGGAGATCAGCCTTTTCGATATCCTGGGGGTGTATGTCCTCCACGGCAAAGATGCCCTTCGTAAGCGTACCCGTCTTGTCGAAAACAACCGTATCAATGGCAGCGAGCGTCTCCATGTAGTTCGCGCCTTTGATGAGGATGCCCTCTCTTGCCGCGCCGCCGATGCCGCCGAAGAACGACAGCGGAACCGATACTACAAGTGCGCAGGGGCAGGATACTACGAGGAATACGCATGCACGTACAAGCCACGTCTTCCATATCTCCCAGCTTCCGATGCCGAGGATGACAGGAGGCACGATGGCAAGGAGTACCGCCGCGATCACTACGCAGGGCGTGTACCATCTGGCAAACTTCGTGATGAAGTTCTCGACCTTAGCCTTCTTCTCGGAAGAATTCTCGACAAGCTCTAAGATCTTCGATACCGTGCTCTCGCCGAATGTGCTCGTTGTCTTTACTTTGATAACGCCCGTGAGATTTAACGTACCGCTTATGATGTTGTCGCTGTAGTCGACGTCAACCGGCGCAGACTCGCCTGTAAGCGCTGCCGTGTTGACCGAGCTTGTTCCCTCTTCCACGATGCCGTCGAGTGGGATCTTCTCGCCCGGCCTAATGATTATGATCTCACCGACTTCAACCTCGTCGGGACTTACCGTTATCTCTTCTCCATCCCTTATAACCGTTGCACTGTCGGGCCTTATGTCCATGAGGCTCGAGATCGACTTTCTCGACCTTCCGACAGCAATGCTCTGGAATAACTCTCCTACCTGATAGAAAAGCATGACCGCCGAAGCTTCCGGATACTCACCGGCACCGAAAGCTCCGACAGTTGCTACCATCATAAGAAACTTCTCATCGAAGACCTGGCCGTGCAGGAGGTTGATCACGGCTGTCTTAAGCACGTCGTAACCCGATACGATGTAGGGCACGACGAATATGAGAAGGTTAGCCCACCACGGCAGATCTATCATGTGTGTTATGACCGCCGCCGCTGCCAGGAGGATTCCTGCTGCGATGATGCGGTATAACATCTTCTTCTGTTTACGGGTGAGCTTGAACTTCATTTCTATTACCTGTCCTTAGAGTACTACCGTGCAGTCGGGTTCGACCTTCTTCATCACCTTGATGGCCTCGGCGAGGATGTCATCGAACTTCGCATCATCAGCATCGAGGATCATCTTCTGTGTCATGAAGTTAACGGAGCAGGAATTAACGCCCTCGATCTTCTCTACTGCTTCCTGCATCTTCCTTGCGCAGTTAGCGCAGTCCAGATCTTCCAGTTCAAATGTCTTTTTCATGTTGTTTATTCTCCTTTTATATTAATTACTCTGTTATATGCTCGTAGCCTTCTGCGATGATCGAATTAACATGGTCGTCTGAGAGGCTATAGTAGATCTCCTTGCCTTCTCTTCTCGCACTTACGAGGTTGGCATCCTTCAGCGTCTTGAGCTGATGGGAGATCGCCGACTGTGTCATGCCGAGAAGTTCGGAGATCGCACAGACACACATCTCGCCTTCATAAAGCGCGTACATGATCTTGATCCTTGTGGTGTCGCCGAAGACCTTAAACAGGTCACCAAGATCCTGAAGCAGCTCGTCGGCCGGCATGTCTTTCTTAATCTTCTTGAGAAGTTCACTGTGATCGTGTGCCATTTGCGTCCTCCTTATATGAGCATTTGTTCATATGTCCAACTGCTCATATATTAACCCTGCCCCCGGGGTTTGTCAACAGGGATTCTTGGGCTGCTTCGCCTCTGCTTTGACTCTGCTTCGCTGCCACTTTGCCGCCGCTCCACCGCCACTTTGCTGCCGCTCCGCTGCCTTGTGTACCAGAACCTCGAAAAGCAGTGTTTTGGTACACAAATATTCCGATTTTTGTGTACCAGATCGCCCGAAATGGCGGTTTGGGTACACAATCCTTTCAAAAATGTGTACCAAATTGCAGGATTTGAGTGTTTTGGTACACAAATTCCACCGATTCTGTGTACCAAATCGGCCGATTTGCAGGATTTGGTACACAGCACCATTATCCGGGCAAGCAATTCAGAGCAATAAAAGAGCCGCACCCTGCGGCGCGGCCCTTTATATTAATTAAATACTTAATTACTCTTCATTAGCCTTAGCATCAGCGATAACCTTAGCTGATACATCAGACGGAGCGGGCTCATATCTTGCATGCTCCATAGCGAACCAGCCGAGGCCCTGAGTCATAGCCTTGAGGTCTGTAGCGTAGTCGCCCATCTCGGATGTAGGAACCTCTGCATTGATAACGCAGCCGAGCTCATCAGCACCGATACCCATTACACGGCCTCTTCTCTTGTTGAGGTCTCCCAAGAGGTCACCCTGCTTATCCTCAGGTCCGTGGATCTCTACGGAAGAGATAGGCTCGAGGATGATAGCATCAGCCTGCTCCATACCAGCCTTGAATGCGAGGTGAGCTGCCATCTTGAATGACTGCTCGTTGGAGTCTACATCGTGGTAAGAACCGTCGACCAGAGTAGCCTTGATATTAACTACGGGGTAGCCTGCGAGAATACCCTTCTCGATGGACTCCTGAAGTCCCTTCTCAACTGCAGGGAAGTAGTTCTTAGGAACAGCTCCGCCGAATACCTTCTCTTCGAATACGAGATCTTCTGTATCG
>JAEEGL010784353.1_pt1 | contig 12139 bp, 6 predicted proteins | sample 9134231 | NCBI WGS metagenome assembly JAEEGL01 (sample SAMN16246548, study PRJNA631951) | gut metagenome | biome: gut microbiome; feature: rumen; material: fiber-attached | host: Bos | place: Iran: Karaj | collected 2018-10
AAAACCGTCCATCAACGGCCTTTCGTGCATCTTGCGGCTGTGGTCTATAATCAAATGGTATGCCGCCGTGAAGATGTACGACTTTGCCTTGGCGTTGTCGATGTCCTTGTGCCGCTCCCACAGCCTCGCAAACGCCTCCTGAACTATATCCTTACTGCCGTCGGCGTCCCGCAGGTTCTTGAAGACGAACCTGTAAACGCCGTCGGCATAAAGGCTGACGCAGTTGTTGTATTCTGTCGTGTCCATATTGTTGCATTGTTTTTAATCTATCAAAAACCTTGCTCCTATCGAAATCGGGTACAACTCTGGGCCGTGATTGTGCTTGAAGAGTTCCATCGGCGAATAGTTGCAGTACAACTCAAATCTACGGTAACCAATGCCAAACGTACAGGCGTAGCGCAGCAAATTGGTCTCAAAATCGTTGCGGTTGCGGTTCACCTTGCGGTCGTCGTCTATCTTATAGACTTGCTTTTCGCGGCTGCCGATGCGGAGCGAACCTTCAATACCAGCACTCAGGATAAAGGGGTTGTAGTAGTCGCCAAGCCGCCATTCCATAGTGAGCGGTATCGAGATGTATTGCTGACGGAGATTGTGCTTCTTGAACTCAACGGGCTTGCCGTTGCTGCCAATGGGAATATTGTCGAAGTCGGCGGTAATCACGCCATCTTCTTTCACGAGGTTGAAGGTGTGCTCGAAGGAGTAGTGGCGGAGACGGTAGTCAAAACCCAAATCCATAGCCATAAAGCGTGTGAACTTCCACCTGTGTATGGTGGTGTAGAATCCCAACTCTATGCTGCGACCGCTGTTGAGTTCCATAAACTTTTCCTTCGGATTGTCGATTTCGTCGTCATCGTTGATGAAGTTGTTGATGCCAATGTAGAAATACGTGTTGTCGTCGGAGTCGAGGCTGAAATCGTGGTGGCGACGCTCGCGGCTGAACTTGACATTGTAATCATAACGACGATTACGCCCATTGTGTCTGCCGTATTTAAAATTAGTGGTGTCGTACTGATAAGATGGATTACCATCTACAACTACAACTGTGCTGTCAGAATCGACGGTAACAGATGTCGAAAACTTCAACCTGTCGCCTTCCCTGACGTTAACAGTGTCGCTCAACGGACTGTTGTCCCAAATCTTGAACGTGCTGCGCGTCGGCGACGATTCGTAGAGGAACGCGGGGGTCTTGACGTGCTGTGTGGTGGGCGTGGTGCGTATCTCTATGTCGCCGTCGTGGTACTCGTAAGTTACCGGCGTGGAGAAGAAGGAGAAGTCGCCATACTTGACATTTACCGTGGTGGGCGTCTGTACAAAATAGAAGTCGTCAACGGTGATGGTCTTGTGAAGAGTTGACGACGATACAAGGCGGCTGACATGCTTGCCGAGGTAATTTTCGAGGTCGTCAAACATGTCCTCGATGTCGTCCACAACGTCCTCGCGGTCGTCCGCATCGCCAATTGCAATCAGCGAATACGCCTTGTCTGCAATGTTTTTACGGTACTTTTCGACCTCAGTCTTCACCGTCTCCACTTGTTCGGGGAGTTGCGCCGAAGCCGCCATGCAGACCATCGCCGCAATCATTGTTAATATAATCTTTTTCATATCTTTATTGTTTTTGTGCGTTAATGTTTCAATTGATTTTCACACGTAGGACGGATGGTGCGCACAAAAGTTACAGCAAAGGTAAAAATTTTTTTTCAGATAATAATCCCATCAAAAAATTTACAATTATTTAGCATTGATTTTTGCCGCCAATCCAAAAATTATTCCTACCTTTAACCGCTCGAAAAATACGGCAAAAAAGATTTCATTATAATGAGAATTACATTCAGAATCAACTATCTGACGTGCTACGGACAGCAACTGATGATAGACAGTATCCCCGAAATGGGCATTGCGCTCATGACGCCCAAGCAAAACGGCGACTGGGAGTTGACGATAGAGAGCGAAAGCCTCACGCAAAAGACATTCAAATACAAGTACCTGATGAAGGACAACAACGTCTCGCAGACATTGTACGAATTCGGGGAAAGGACTTTCACGATGCCGGAACTCCAATCCGAAAGCATCCTCGTGCGCGATTTCTGGAAGCCTAACGTGTCGCCTATCAACTTGTCGTACACCTCCGCTTTCAAGGACGTGATATTCCACCGCGAAAGAGTGCACGACTTCAAGAGTGCCACAGCACACGAGGAAGGCAAGTCAACACTCCGTCTGTCGGTTCCGTTGGCAAGGGTGCTGCCAAACCATTACGTCGCCGCCCGTTTTCTCGGTTCGCTGCCCGAAAACGACGTCATCATCAGGCTCTCCGACCAAGATTTCCCGCTGTGGAGAAACGAGTGCACAATAGAAAAGCCCAAACAATACGCCGAATACAAATACTGCATCTGCGACAAGAAAACCAACAAAATTGTCCTCGAAGAATACGTTACAAGGTACTTCACGCCCGAAGAGGACAAGGATTTCTACATCTTGAACGACGAAGAGTTCAAATTCCCGCGTTACCCATGGAAAGGCGCAGGTGTGGCGATTCCAGTGTTCTCATTGAGGAGCGACGACGATTTTGGCGTGGGCGAATTTATGGATCTCATTCCGCTCATCGACTGGGCTAAGTCGGTGGGTCTGAGAATGATACAACTGTTGCCCGTCAACGACACCGTGCTAACCCACACATGGAAAGATTCTTACCCGTACAACTGCGTATCGGTATTCGCGTTGCATCCCATCTACCTGCGTATCAAGGATATGCCGCAGTTGTCGAGCAAGGTAACGGAGGAAATCCTCAACGAGATGAAACCCGAACTCAACAAACTCGACAAAATAGACTACGAAGAGGTGATGAGGGCAAAGTCGCGTTATTACAAGACCATCTACGACGACAACCACCGCCGATTCCTCCAAGAGCCTGAGTACAAGGAGTTTTTTGAGAAAAACAAACAATGGCTCAAACCATACGCCGTGTTCAGTTACCTGCGCGACCTCTACAACACGCCCGAATTTGAGCGTTGGGGGCAGTTCAGCACATATTCGGAGGAGAAGATAGACGAACTTTGCAACGAACAGAGTTCAAGTTTCGACGACGTGGCTGTGCATTTCTTCATACAATACCACCTCCACCTGCAACTCAAAAAGGTGTCAGACCACGCCCGCGCAAACGGCATTATATTAAAAGGCGACATTCCCATCGGCATTTCGCGCAACAGCGTGGACGCATGGGTAAATCCACGCCTTTACAACCTTGACTGTCAGGCAGGTGCGCCGCCCGACGACTTCTCCGACGACGGTCAAAACTGGGGCTTCCCCACCTACAACTGGGACGAAATGGCAAAAGACGGCTACGCCTGGTGGAAGGCTCGCCTCACCAAGATGAGCGAATATTTTGACGCTTACAGGCTCGACCACATCCTTGGATTCTTCCGCATCTGGTCGATACCGAGGACGCAGACACGAGGCTTGATGGGCGTATTCGACCCCGCAATCCCAATCCACAAGGACGAGTTCCAAAACCGTGGACTCCAATTTGACGAAAACCGCTACTGCAAGCCATACATCCGCGAACACATCGTCCGCGAACTCTTCCAGGATTCGGCGGGATACGTCAAGCACACCTTCCTCGACGAAGTGGAGGGCGTGGAGGGCGCATACCAGTTTAAGCCAGAATACGACACCCAGGAGAAAATAGAAGACAATTTCCAACGCCTCGGCGTCCCCTCGTCGGAAGAGGTGCTTCACATGCAGAAAATCAAGCACGGATTGATATATTTGGTTTCGGAGGTGCTGTTCTTCAAGGACAAGAAAAACCCCGACGCCTTCCACCCGCGCCACTCGCTGTTTAAGACCAATTCATACAAGGAACTCGACCAGCACGCCAAGCAAGTAATCGGCGACCTCTACAACGACTACTTCTACCACCGCAACGACAACCTTTGGAAACAACAGGCTGAGATTAAACTCCCCGGCCTCACCAACGCTACCTCGATGCTCGTATGCGGCGAAGACCTTGGCATGATTCCCGCCTGCGTACCCGACGTGATGCGCAAACTCAACATCCTCAGCCTCGAAATCCAACGTATGCCTAAGGAGTCGTCTGTGGAATTTGGACGACCCGCCGGTTATCCGTTCTTGGCGGTGGCAACCACGAGTTCGCACGACACACTGCCGTTGCGCGGATGGTGGGAGGAAGACCACGCGAGGGCGCAGCGATTCTACAACAACGGACTCTCCAAGAGCGGTCAAGCACCGTTCTACTGCGAGACGTGGGTTGTAAAGGATGTCATCAACCAACATCTGTATTCGCCGGCGATGTGGGCGGTGTTCCCGATTCAAGACATCTTGGGTCTCGACGAGCAACTCCGCGCCAAAAATCCCGCCGACGAGCGCATCAACGTACCCGCCGAGAGGAATCACTATTGGCGTTACCGTTGCCACGTGAGCGTAGAACAACTCGCCGCCGCCAACTCCCTCAACCAAAACCTCCGCGACATGATCCAATACGCCGGACGCAACGTCGCCTATTAAACGGAAAGCCGATGCCATACGGCATCGGGGGGTAAACGAAAATTACCGTCAATTACCAAAAATTACCGTCAATTTTATAAAAAAAAATTTCGTTAATTGACGAAAAATTGACGGTAATTTTTGTTTAAAAATACCCGCCGCACGGCGGCACAACCACTAAGTATTATTAATTAACGTTTTATTGACCATGACACCTGAATGGACCAAAGCATCGAATGTTTACGAGGTAAACATCCGCCAATATACGCCGCAAGGCAATTTTGCGGGATTCCGCCAACAACTCCCCCGCCTCAAAGAAATGGGCGTGGACATCCTGTGGCTCATGCCGATATTCCCCATCGGCGAGCGCAACCGTAAGGGAACCCTCGGCAGCCCGTACAGCATCAAGGATTACAAGGAAGTGAACCCCGACTTCGGCACCAAGGACGACCTCTCGATTATCATCAAGGAGAGCCACCGACTCGGCATGCACGTAATCCTCGACTGGGTAGCCAACCACACCGCATGGGACAACCCGTGGATTACCACCAACCCCGACCGCTATTACCGCGACGAAAACGGCAACATCCTCGCTCCTAACGACGACTGGACCGACGTTGCACACCTTAATTATAACAACCCCGACACCGTGGCAGCAATGATAGACGCATTGCAGTATTGGGTGGAAAAATTTGACATCGACGGCTACCGCTGCGACATGGCGGGACTCGTACCCACATGGTTTTGGGAGAAGGCAAGGAAGGAAGTGGACAAGATAAAGCCGTGTTTTTGGCTCGCCGAGTGGGAGGATCCCGCAATCCACGCCGCCTTCGACGCAACATATTCGTGGGAACTCCACAACGTGCTCAAGAAAATTGTCAGCAAGGAGAAAAACGTCTATGACCTGGACCACAACCGCAGTTACGAGTTGTACAAGTTCCAACCCGAAAACTACCGCCTCACCTTCACCACCAACCACGACGAATCGGCTTGGAACGGCACGGAGTACGACCGTTTTGGCGACGGCGCGGTAACACTTGCCGCCCTCACGTACATCCTGCCTGGCATTCCGCTCATCTATTCGGGTCAGGAATCGGCGTTCAAGAGCACCCAGCCGCTGTTTGAAAAAATCGACATCGACTGGAAAAACTACCCGTTGGCAAAGTTCTACACCACCCTCAACGCGCTCAAACACGACCACCCCGCCCTCTGGAACGGCACTTTTGGCGGCTCGTTCTCCAAGATAATGACCACCAACAACTGGAAGGCATACGTAGTGGCCCGCGTCAAAGGCAAAGACAAGGTGATTGGCTTCTTCAACATCAGCGACGAACCCATCGACTTCTACGCCGAGAGCGAACTTTTGTCCGGTTCCTACACCGACATCATGGACGGCACCAAGCACAATCTCACCGCCCGCGAACACATCAACATGAAGCCGTGGGAGTACAAGATTTTTGTGGCAAAATAATCTATTATAACAAAGCGTGAACATACCCAAGGAAAAATTAGACCAAGCAAAACTGCAACTCAAAAGCGAGTTCGATGGCATAGACGACATCATCGAACAACTTTTCCGCATCCTCGCGTCGTGGCGCGACACCGCCAACCGCCCTACCATAGTGCCGATGTTTGGCATGACCGGCGTGGGCAAGACCTCGCTCGTAAACAGGGCGATAGAATTGTTGGGGCTGGCAGACAGGACATTCAAATTCACCTGCGGATCGGCAAACGTAAACGACAACTCCTCCAAATTCCAAAATGACCTCATAAGCAGGCTCGGTTTTTCGGAATTCGACTGTTGTACGTCCATAACGCTCATCAAAAGCGACTCTGTATTCATATTGGACGAATGTCAGAAAATGCGCACAATCAACATGGGCGTGGAGACCAACCGCTCCGAATACAACGAAATATGGAAACTCCTCGACGAAGGCTGCATAGACTACCAGATGTCTGACTCGTCTGACGTGATGACGATAGAAAAATGGTATGTGGTGCTCAACGAAATCCTGCGCCCAAAGTGCAAGGACTGCATCGTAGATAAAACAAAACTCTCAAGCCCAAACATCATCGACGACCTCGACGTGCTTGGGCTTATAGAGTACGTCCGCGACACCGAACTCTACAAAAAGAAGTTTGGCGACGACGACGATGACGACGGCTTGTCCCCAGAACATCCCGGCACCTTCTTCTCTTGCGGCAATAGCGAGGACGCGGCAGACATTGTGGATCTGCACATGAAGGAATTGGAACGCAGACGCAACCGCCACCACAAAAACGACAAGTACTTCGCCGACATCGCCACATTCAACTTCGAGGCATACGACGAAAACACAATCTCCATTGTGCCTGCCAACATGCGCACCACCATCAGGAACATATTGTGCGAACTGTTTTCGATGACGGAGACAATGGAGATTATGAAAAAAATAGTTGCCCGGCAGACCTTCGACGAGTTTTGCGACCTCGTGAGAGACCTCCTTAGCACCATCAAGGCACCGCACCGGCTCGACTTCCACAACAGCATCGTCTTTGTAATCGGCAACATCGACGAGGCGTTCAACATGCGCGGCTACATGGACGCAGACGCAGACGCGGATTTGCTCCACAGGCTCACCAAACACGTCAACGTCAACGACATCAAGAGCGCGTTGCTGTACCGATTCAGGAAAGAGGAAGTGGCGCGTCTTGGCAACAATTACATCATCTACCCCACATTCAACGTCGCCACATTCAAGAAGATAATCACGCGCTATTTGGACGCAAACATCGCCTCATACCGACAGCATACAGGCATCAACATCACATACAACGACCAGATAGTCAACATGATATACAGCGAAGGCGTATTCCCGTCGCAAGGCGCGAGGTCGGTGATGTCCACGGTAAACAATTTCTGTTCCCTGTTTGCGGAAATCGACAGGGTGGCGGCACCGCTGCAAGGCACACCCGCCGCCATCAAAGACGCAACAATCTCGCTGCCAGAATCCATCACCGACTTCAAGAAGGATTCGATGGACATCAGCATCCAAATGACGGGCGCAGACGGCAGCCAACACTCACAGACCATCAATTATCCGCTCCACATCGGACGCCTGCGCAACCCCGAACACGACGAAGCGCGATACATAAAAGCCGTCCACGAACTCGGACACGCCTTTATGATGATGGTAGAAACAGGACATTATCCGGCAGCCATTGTTACCACATCGTCGTCCAGCACCGGAGGCTACTGCATAGAGGATTTGGAAGATTATTTTATCAACCGCGTCCCAACGCCCGAAACCGTGCGCTCGTCTGTAAAGATTTCGCTCGGCGGATGGGTGGCGGAGAGGCTCGTATATCCGGCAGAATTTTGCAGCCTTGGCTCCAGCAGCGACATCGAGAATCTTTGGGACGAAATCACAGACTCGATGTACAAGGAAGGATTTTTTTCGCCGGTGTCATACGCGCAGGGCTGCAACGACGACGGAACACCCAAAGGCCTCAACGACCACAACATCGAACAGTCGCTCAAAAAGGAACTCGATTACCTCATCGACCAGACAATCCACATCCTGCGCGACTATCTTGCGTTGCTCAAACACCTGTCATGCCCGCTCGCCGAAAAAGGCTCATACACGCAGACGGAGTTCATGGACGTGCTGAAAAACATACCCGACGATGCCGACGCCGACATCCGCACCCAACGCGACGCACTCATCAAAAAAATGGACGACACGGCCAAAAATCGACCCGCACCGTCCAAATACAAAGAAATCCTCGCCGACAAAAAATATCGCGGCTCCATCGTCTTCGACGACAAAAAAACTTTTTGGCAAAGGATAAAGGCGAAGTTCAAGAAAAACGACTAAAACCTCACCTTTGCGCCCATCACCACACGACTACCGCTTTGCTCGATATACGAGAAATCGCGGTAGTTTTCGTTTAATAGGTTGGTTACGTTAATGTAACAAACCCAACGTCCGCGCTCATACCTTGCGCCCGCGTCCACAAGCGTGTAAGGGGAGTTGCCCTCCCCCACCCTATGATTGTAACGGACACCGAGATTAACGCCCAAACCTTCCGCAATCCTCACATCCGCCGATGCCAAAACCCTGTGCCTCAGATACTCCATGGCATATTTGGAGGCGGCAACGGCGCGGGTGTAACTAATGTCGGCATCATTGTAGGCATATTGGATTTGGATTTTGCTGATGGGATTGCGCGCCCAAATATCACGCGGCATCAGCGCGGCGGAGAGTTCGCAGCCACGGTTGTCCAATTGAAAATTGCCGCTCCTGAAAACGCCGTCTTCCTTCTCGTCCTCATACACCACCCAATCTATCATGTCTGTTCTGTGCGAGCCGTAGAGCCTTATCTCGCCCAAGAAACCATCAAAACGCGCCTTTGCACCCGCACCAAAATCCACGGTGCGCTCCGGCTTCAAATTGGTTGTACCCTCGATATTTGCGCCCGAATAATACAAATCGGTAAAAGTGGGCATCCTCAGCGCGGAATTTACGTTAGCAAACAGTTTCCAATGGTAATCCGGACGATACGCCACATCCATGCCCGGACAAAAACGCCACTTGTGGTCGAGGGCGGTATTGTTGATGGCTGGCAAGGCGAGGGCAATAGTCCACTTGGGCAAAATAACGTCGTGTTCCGCCATAATATAAATGTTGGTGCGGTCGGCAGAATGGTTGTAATTGACCTCCGCAACGCCGTCGCGCCCCTTGGTGGCAAACCATGCCGATTGCTCCATTTCGCTGCCAAGTTTGGTGGAATAGATGAGTTCGCTCCTCATCTCGGCGGCAAAAGACGTGCGCCCCATCCTGTTGTCTGCCCAAATGCCCACGCCCGCCGTCCGCACGTCTGTACGGTGGAAGTTTTCGCCCTTGGGACTGTCCCTGTGCCATTGGTAATGGTCGTAGCGGCGGTCGGCGGCGAAGGACGGCGTAATGTGAACTTTACCGGCGGAAATCTCGCCATTGGCGGCAATTACAAAATGCTCGTTGCTCTCCCATTGGTCTTGGGACGCCGCGCCATAAAAAGTGTTTGCCTCGTAAGGCTTGTAAGAATACCCCGCCTGAAAACTTCCCTTCACGTCGTCCGACTTGTACGACACATTATAATATAGGTGCGAGGTTTCGTAGGCGGAATTGGGAGTGTCGCCGTCGTCGCGCACGTAGCCGCCAGACAATGTGTGTATCATCCGCGCCTTGCGACTGCCAACTCCATTATTTGTTGCGCCGCCAGTATTGCCCGCATCATGTCCGAGGGCAACATTGATATTTGCGCCGCAATGTCCGTGGTCGCCCCCAAAAACATTTGCCGCACCTGCCGCCGCCGTGCCAACTTCATGCCGTGAAGGGTCTTGGTGTCGCGTTACGATATTCACCGTACCCGTAAACGCCGACGTGCCAAACGTCCTTGCCGACGGCCCTTCCAAAATCTCTATGCGTTCTATGTCGTCAGGCGAAATAGGAAAATCCGCCGACAAATGCCCCGTCTGCGGCGAAGTGATGTTGATGCCGTTGAGAAGGATGGTTACTTGGTCAAACGTGCCGCCATGTACACAAATATCGGTCTGCACACCGTTGCCACGCTGCCTAACGTCCACGCCCACAGCATATTTCAGGAGGTCGTCGATGGTGTTTGCCGGCAATTTCTTTATCTCCTCATGCGAGATAATAGTTACTTGCTGCGGAGTCTGCGCACTCGTTAGCGGCACCCTCGCCGAGAGAACCTTCACCTCGCTAATCTCCACATCAGGCAGAGAGTCAACAGGTTGCGCACTCCCCTGCCCCATAGCCGCATTTGCCATAGAAAACAACAACACGGCAACAAACAGTTTTTTCTGTTTCATTTATTCTTTTATTTGTTTATTGTTTTATTTTTTTGTCGCCGCAAAGGTAAATGTAATATTTTAACGACAAAAATTTTTGACGTTAATAAATTATTATCTTTTTCAGGTTAATTATGATAATAAATTATTAGGTCATTCCGAAAAAAAGGTTTATATCGGTGGAATTTGGAAATTAATCTATAAAAAACGGATATTTATCAAACATACAAAAAAATCAGCAAAATATTACACATTCTAAGAAATCCTTACAGCATTTTCAAAAAAAAATTCGTACTTTTGCAAACGATAGGTTGGTTGTTAACTAAAAATAAAAAAAATATGGCTAATCTTACATCAGAACTTGACGAAGTGTGTTTCGGCGCGTCAAAAAACGAACTCGCCGATACACAGAAGCACGATGAAGTGTTTTTTTCGGACAAGGGACTTACTTCAACCTCCGCAAACCACCTTGCGAACATCGCGCAGGAACGGATTGTGAGTAGCGAGGCTGTCCTCAGAAACATCAATTTTGTAACCACTACAATTGATATTGTTGGCTCTCCTGCCGACAGTGGCAAAATCATCAGCAAGGGTTATGACGAGGAAAAATTATTTGCAGTTCGTGGACTTTTGGAAGAAATTTCGCAGATGAATGCCTTTTGCGCTTGGATGCGTGAGGCGGTCAAAGCGAAAGACGCTGAGTTGAAGGCGGTGGCAGATATGGAGTTTGACAAATGGATGGAAATCAATTCTATCGAACTCACGCAGCCCAAAGCGGAGAAAGAAATCACTGCCGACGACATCATCGCGCAAATGAATGTCAAGGAGCGCAACGAGTACTTCTACCTTGAAGCAGTTTCCGCGACAATTGGAAAATGTATCCACCCGAATGGCGCGTTTTCAACTGCAAGGGCGAATCTCAACGACAAAATCAACAAGCCATACAGCACGGACGGTTTGGGCAAAGAGACGTTGATTTACGCTTATACGCCATCCGTCAACGCTGAAAAAGTGGAGAATGTGTTCTTTGAACTTCAAACGTGGTATCGCTCCAACGAACAGAGGCTCAATCAAATAAAGTACGACGTCAAGCGCAAGGCAATGGCTGCCAATCTCGAAAGGAATCAGAAATTCAAAGAGGCTAACGCAGAATACAAAATCAAGTTCAAGGAGTATTTTGCACAGTTCAACGAGTGGAAAATCAAGGAGACTGAACGTATTTCGCAACTCAAAATAGTTGTTCCACAGGCTCTTGAAAAAATCTTTGAAAAACTTTCTGGATCGGGGAAATAATTATATCATTAAGGGTGGCAGGACTTGAACCGCATTGTAGTTCTAACCTGCCTTTGTGCAAAACGCCGGCGGATTTTTTCCTTTATCACTTTTTCTGGTGATGATTTTATATTCGCTTCGGGTTAGGCGAAAACCTCATCATAAGATGGAAATATTGACGGAGATGCCATATTATAATCTCCGGTCTTTGTCTTCGTCCTTGCCTTTGTCTTTGTCCGCCATTTTTGGATGCAGCGAATAGTTCGAGAATGGCGTGTATCGGTTGGCGTTTTGCGACCTTTTTAATTTTTTTCTAAAAATTCCCCAAAAAAATTTGCATATCTCAAAAAATATATTTTTCTTTGCAGCCGAAAAGTTAAGCAATGATTATGAAAAACCTTATGGCATATAACAATTGGTGGTGGTGCTTGCGGAGTAAAAAATCGTGAGTCGCGGCCTTGTGTATATCCATAAAACACATAACGAAATTGAAAAAGGTCTGTCGTAACTCACGGCAGACCTTTTTTGATGCCAATT
>JAEEGL011333719.1_pt1 | contig 12139 bp, 16 predicted proteins | sample 9134231 | NCBI WGS metagenome assembly JAEEGL01 (sample SAMN16246548, study PRJNA631951) | gut metagenome | biome: gut microbiome; feature: rumen; material: fiber-attached | host: Bos | place: Iran: Karaj | collected 2018-10
AACCAATAATAGATATACCAGCAGTTTGAAATAAACCATTATCTTTAGGATCTAATTCAATGACTTTATCTTCTAATTGAACTTTGTCATATTCTAAGGAAGTAACAAAATCCTTTAATGTTTTCTCAACAAACTCATCATATTTCTTTTTACTATCACTTGGTACTTCATCAGAAAATACGGTAGTAACATGTTTTAATTCTCTAGAGTCTTCCTTTTGTTTAATCTCAAATAGATAAACTCCATATAATACTTTCTTCTTAACAACACCTAAGCAATATCCTTTTCCATTTTTAATCGTATTACATACAGTTTCTTGAATAGAAGAATCTTTTTTCTTTAATTCATCAAAGAAGCCTTCAGCTTTTGCTTTTACTAAACCAATCGATATTAAATCATATCCATCAATAGATCCTAATTCTTCTCCAATAGATTCTAATAATCTCTTCATTATCATCACCTCTATCTTAATTCAGTATAACAAATATATAAAAAAAAGAAAAGAACACTTGCATAAAAGATATTATTTTGTTACAATTTAATCGTACACAAACAATGAAAAAGGAGAATGATTATGAAAGACAAAGAATTTATTGAATTAGAAAAACAATTAGTATTTCCATTATATTTATGTTCAAAAGAGGTTATTAGAAAATATAGCATATTATTAAATAAAGTAGATTTAACCTATACACAATTTGTAGTAATGATGTATTTCTGGGAGAAAAAGACTTCTAATGTAAAAGAGATTGGAAGAACAATGCTATTAGATTCTAGTACCTTAACACCATTATTAAAGAAACTAGAAGCAAAAGGATTAATTACCAGAAAAAAATCTAATTTAGATGAGAGAAATCTAGTATTAGAATTAACCAAAAAAGGTATTGCTTTAAAGGAAAAAGTGCTTCCAATTCCACGTGAAATGCAAAAATGTATAAATTTATCAGAAAAAGAAGAAGCAGAACTAAGAAAATTATTACTAAAAGTTCTAACAAATATTGAAGAGGAGTTCCAAGATGAAAACAGTAAACGCTAAAACATTTCAAAAAGAAGTACTTGAAAAAGATAGAGTATTAATAGACTTTAATGCTGAATGGTGCGGTCCTTGTAAAATGTTAGGACCAATTCTAGAAGAATTATCAAAAGAAGTAACAAAAACAGAAATTGTATCTATTAATGTAGATGAAAATGAAGATTTAGCGAAAGATTTTAATGTGTTTTCCATTCCTTGCTTAGTATTAGTAGAAAAAGGAAAAGAAATTGATAGAAAAGTTGGATTACAACCAAAAAGTGATTTAAAGAATTGGATAGGAGAATAATATGTTTGATATTATGATTATTGGAGCCGGCCCAGCAGGTATGACAGCTGCATTGTATGGTGCACGTGCGAAAAAAAAAGTATTATTATTAGAAGCATTAACACACGGTGGTCAAGCAATCAATATCAATCGAATCGATAATTATCCAGTAGAAGAACATATCTCAGGTTTTGATTTCGCAACAAAATTATATGAACAAATTAAAAATCTTGGTGTAGAAATTCATTATGAAAAAGCACTTGAAATAAAAGATTTAAAAGATTATAAAGAAATAAGAACCAATGAGAATACTTATCAAGGAAAAACAATAATTATCGCAACAGGATCTAGTAAAAGAAGACTAGGTCTAGAAAAAGAAGATTATTTTCTAGGAAGAGGTTTATCTTACTGTGCAACTTGTGATGGAGCCTTTTATAAAGATAAAGATGTTGCAGTAGTAGGGTTAGAAGAAAATGCGATAGAAGATGCTAATTACTTAGCAGATATTTGTCATAAAGTAATTCTAATTACGCAAAAAGATTTTAAAAATGCAAATCTAAAAGATAATATAGAATTAAAACCAAATACCAAGATTAAAAAATTAATTGGAGAAAAAAATCTAGAAAGTATAGAAACAGAAGAAGAAACAATTCCAGTAGATGCTTTATTTGTAGAAATTGGTCAAATTCCAGCAAACGAAGTATTTAAAAACCTAATTGATATGGATCAATATGGATATATTAAAGCAGGAGAAAATTGTCATACAAATGTAGATGGAATCTTTGCTGCAGGAGATAACAGAGTAAAAAGCTTAAGACAATTAGTAACAGCAACTTCTGATGGTGCTATAGCCGCAACAGAAGCCATTAAATATATGAATCAATAAAACACCTTAAGGTGTTTTTTTGTGGGTTCTATGCTATAATAAAGCTTAGGTGATACTATGAACGTTTATGATTATATTGAAAATTATGGAGACTATACATTTGATGAGAAAAAGTTTAATGAAATAGATGCAACAATCTTTTCCTTCTTATCTTATATTGATTTTTCTAAGATGTTACCAGAAGGGGAAGCATTAACAATACAAGAAGCTGGGAAAAATCATATTGTATTAGATCCAAAAAAAGATAAAAATATTATTGGGGTAAAAGAGGCTAATAAAATATTTAATAAATTAAAGAATAAAAATAGGTATAAAAATTGTATTCTAAGTAATTTTGAATATATTGGAAATGATATCTTACAAGTAGGAGCAATATGTATCGAATATGAACCTAATAAAGTATTCGTATCTTATGAAGGAACAGATGCTCTTATGAGTGGATGGAGAGAAGACTTTTTATTAAGTACTGCTTTTCCAACAAAATCACATAAATTAGCAATTAAATATCTAAATAAGTTATTTACTTTCTCAAATAAAAAAATCGTACTAGGAGGTCATTCTAAAGGAGGAAATCTTGCCTTAGTAGCAGGAATGTATTCCAATCGTTTAGTAAGACATAAAATTACAAAGATTTATAGTTGTGATGGACCAGGATTATTAGATAAACAATTTAAATCATTAAGATATCAAAATACTAGAAAAAAATATATTCATATTATTCCAAATAGTTCCATTATAGGAATCTTATTAAATCATTCTAGTGATAGAGTAGTAAAAACAAACAAAAAAGGTTTAATTGCCCATAATATTGTATATTGGGAAATAGAAGACAATAAATTCAAAAGATCAACAATAGATACATTCTCAAAAGAATTAGATAGAAGACTAATGCAATGGGTAAGAAGAACTAGTGTTCAAACAAAAGTAGAATTAACTGAAAATATTTATGATATTTTATTAAAAGCAAATGTACATAGTATTATAGATATTAAAGAAAACAAAAGAAAAATATTAGATATACTAAGTAAATCTAAAAGTATTAGTAATAGTACAAAAGATAGTTTAAAAGAATTAATCTATATCTTAATAAAAAGTATAGAAACAACAAAAAAAGAAGAATTTAAATCTATTATAAATAATATATTAAATATCAAGGAAGAAAATGAAGCTAAATAAAGAACAAGAACTTTTTATAGAAAAAAAATTAAATGCTCTATCAAAATCAAAATTCCGTTCTTCTTTTCATTTAAGAAACTATATGATTAAAATGATAGAAGAAAAAGAAATAGAAACCATAGAAAAGCATTGTATGGATTTTATAGAAAAGAACTTAGAAAAAGCAAATAATCCAAAAGATGGACATCAAACACCTATGAAATCACATCCGGTATTTATTGCGCAACATGCAACAGCTACTTGTTGTAGAGGATGTCTAGAAAAATGGTATAAAATACCAAAAAATAGAGATTTAACAGAAAAAGAAAAGAAATTCATCCAGGCATTAATAATGAGTTGGATAGAAAAAGAATACAGAAAGAAGGATGAAACATGTCATTAGAAAGTACAAAAGAACATTTAAAAAAATATAACATGGAAGATCGTATCATGATATTTGAAACCTCATCAGCAACCGTAAAAGAGGCAGCTGAGGCCATTCATTGCAAAGAACAAGAAATTGCAAAGACCATGTCATTTCTAGTAGAGGATGATCCAATTGTAATTGTAGTTGCAGGAGACGTTAAAATAGATAACGCTAAATACAAACAAGAATTTCATAAAAAAGCGAAAATGGTACCTGCTGATAGTTTAATTGATATTATTGGTCATGAAATGGGTGGAGTAGGTCCATGGGGTTTAAAAGATAACGTAAAAGTATATTTAGATGAATCATTAAAAAGATTTGATACAGTATATCCAGCTTGTGGTAGTCATAATAGTGCTATTAAAGTAACAATAGAAGAATTAGAAAAAACAACCAATTATGATAAATGGGTAGATGTAACAAAACTAAGAGAAGAAGAATAATGAGTACATGTATATTAATTGGAGGAGGGAATACAACAAATTCCCTTTTACCATATGAAACAGAAGAAATTGATAAAAGAATCGTAAAAGAAACTAAAAAAGAAAAACCAATTTTTTTATTTATTGGTTTTGCATCCAATAGAGCAGATTCTGAATATGATCATTATAAAAAGATTTATCAAGATTTAGGTTGTATAACAGAACATTTAAAAAAGAAAAATGCCATTCATAATAGAAATATAGTAGAAGATAAAATAAATAGAGCAGATATCATCTATATAGCTGGAGGAGACACTTTAAAACTATTAGAAACCATAAAAGAGTATGAAATAGAACCATTACTTAGAAATGCTTATCAAAAAGGAACTATATTAGTTGGAAAATCTGCGGGAGCCATTCTTCTATCCAAAGAAGGATTTTCAGATTCCTATATTCTAAGAAAAGAAAAAGATCATCATGTATTTATAAAAGGATTATCCTTTGAAGATATTATTATTGTTCCACATTATAAGGAAAATGAACAAAAAGAAAAAGATCTAAAACAAGAATTAGGAAATAAAGTAGTCTATGGAATACAAAATGGTACTGCATTAGTGATAAAAGACAACAAAATAGAAACAATAGAATCTATAAAAGGAAATCATGTATACAAAGTAGAAAAAGATAAAGAGGAGATACTATGAAAGGAATAATAGAAAGATTAGATACTTTTGGTAGAGGAATTACATATCATAATAACAAAATAGTCTTTGTAGAAGGTGCTTATCCAGAAGAAGAAGTAGAATATGAAATCACAAATGAAAAGTCAAAATATGTAGAAGCAACTGTATCTAAAATAATCAAACCATCTCCTTATAGGATTACTAGTAAATGCAAATATTCTAATATTTGTGGAGGATGTATCTTTCAAGAATTAGATTATCAAGAAGAAAATAAACAAAAACAATTAAAAATAAAAGAATTAGTAAAAAGAAACCTACAATTAGAAGATAATGTAGTAAAAGAAATAATTTATTCTAAGGAAGATTCTTATCGAAATAAAATTGTACTACACGGAAAAGGATTATATTCTATCAAAAGTCATAATGTAGTAGAAATAGAAGAATGTATCTTATGTAATTCTAAGATAAATGAAATTATAAAGTTATTACAAAAAGAAAAGATAGAAGAATGTTTAATAAGAACCAGTAATGATACAAAAGAAGTATTACTAGATTGCAAAGGAACCATTAAAAATAAAGAACTAATAGACTTATGTGATGTACTAGTAATCAATGGAGAATATCAAACAACTAATCATTCCATTCATACCAATATAGGTGATAAAACATATCGATTATCTTCTGATTCTTTCTTCCAAGTAAATATAGATTTAACAAAAGAACTATATAATAAAGTAAAAGATGAAGTAGAGAAGATAAAACCAAATTCTATCTTAGATTTATATTGTGGTACAGGTAGTATAGGAATTTATGTTTCAGAAAAAACAAATAAACTAGTAGGAATAGACTATAATGAATCAAATATAGAAGATGCTAAGAATAATGCAAAAATAAACGAGATAGAAAATGCTACCTTTATATGCGATAAAGTAGAAAATAAAATAGACGAATTCAAAGACTTTGATTTAGTAATAGTAGATCCTCCTAGAAAAGGATTAGATGAAAAAACAAGAAACTATTTAAAGAAAATGAATTTAAATCATATCATATATGTATCTTGTGATCCAATCACATTAGTAAGAGATTTAAAAGATTTAATGGAATATTATAAAGTCAAAGAAATTCAACCATTTAATATGTTTCCAAGAACATATCATTGCGAAAGTATCACAGTACTTGAGAGGAGATAACCTATGCTATTATCAAAAATAAATGAAAACAATTTAAGTGAGAAAGATATAAACAATATCCTATTTAATATACCAAAAGATGATGGAATAAAAGGAGATTGTATATGGGTATTTGGTAGCAAAACAGATCTTGATGAAAGATTAAATTTAGCTGTTGAATTATATAATAATAAAAGAGCCCCATACATCTTACTTACGGGTGGTAAAGGAAAAGAAGGGCAAATTTCAGAAGCAAGATTAATGAAAGAAAAAGCACTGTCATTAGGAATTCCTAAAGAGGTAATACTAACAGAAGAAGAATCAAATAACACCACTGAAAACATTTTATGTTCAATGCTTGTACTAGAAAGAAAATTTCTATTACAAAATATAAAAAGACTAATAGTTGTTTCTTCACCATTTCATATTCAAAGACTAAGTCTTACACTTAGTAGATATATGCCAAAATGGATTGAATATAGTTATTGCTATGATGAAAATAGTCCAGTATCAAAAAATAATTGGAAAAACAGTTCAGATTCAAAAAAAAGAGTAGAATATGAAGCAAAAGGAATCATATTTTATGCAAAGAATAAATACATAGATGACAAAGATATTAAGCTAGATTAAAACTTATTCTCAATACACAAACAACCTTGATAGTTTCATAACTAGGAAATATTCCTGATACTGAAACAAGGTTAGAGCATTTAGCACTGACACTGATACAACCCATTGTGAATCAATCACGGTTCTTGAGAGGAGATAATTATGAAAGTAGTAGGAACAATGTTTTTTAAAAATCAAAAATTACTAATCGATAAACCAAGAAAAAGACCAACATATCAAATGATAGGAGGAAGAGTAGAAGAAGGAGAAACACCATTAGAAGCAGCTATCAGAGAATGTCGTGAAGAATTGGGAGATGAAGCAATATTTGATAGTTCATTAATTGATTTAGTAATGGAATTTGATGAAATTGCTACAAGTGATGGAAAAACACCTATTCATTTTTATGTTTTTAAGTACAACGGAGAATTAAAAGGTAAAATTAAAACATCTGATGAAATAGAATCATTTAAATGGTATGAATCAAAAGATGGACAAGAAATACTATCAAATACTTTAAAGAATGAGGTTGTTCCATATTGTTTAAGAAAAAAACTAATAAAATAACTTACTAGACTTAGATATTATGTAAGAATATAAAAACTGATTTGGAAATAGTAAATCAGTTTTTTGTTATGTATAAATAAAATCTATATCTTAAAGTTTTAAAATCATTTGCATTGCTTTTTCATTAAATTCTTCTAATTTATCTGGGGAAATATTATTATATTGGATGATATTATTCCTTCCTCTTTTAATCATCTCTTCGCCCTCTTTAATTTCATCTTTGGTAAAATCTTTTTTTATATCATCGCCAATATAAATTATATTTCGATCTCCAATCTTTCCTTCATCGCAACCTAATTGTTCCATAGCACAATCAATAAAATCAGTATAATCTCCCTCTTTAGGGTTAGGTAATGATATATACCCAAAAGATAGTGTTTTAAAAGTAAAATCAGATAATATTAGATTAATACCACTTTTACATATTTGGGTAATATACCCATTTAATGAACTAATATAGTTTTTATCTAGATAAGAAAAAGAATCATAAGTAAATGGATTTATAACATTAGAAGAAATCAAGATAGATCCTGTGAATTCTTCTTGCATTGAAGCAGAAAATTGAATATGGTAAGAAGGATTTCCTCTGATTTTATACCAGTTAGTTCCTAAAAACCTGCCGTTTTCAAACATGGTGGCATGTCCATCCTCAGATTCTAAAAATGTAATAGATGGATCTCTATGGTAAAAGTTAAAATGTATAATTCTTAATGGATCTAATTGTTTTTTGTTTTTTAAGTCTTTATATCTTTTATCCCCTATGGTAGGTGCTATTGGAATGTATTTAGATTTGTTCATATAATAATCCCCAATCTATGGGGTATTATATTATAAATGAGTTATGTTGTAAAGTTTTTGGACTGTTTATAATTAATTTGCGTTTAGTGAATGATTAAGATAGGAAAAATAATTATAAATATATTTATTATAAAATGATATAATTATATTGAGGCATATCTGAAGAAGATAATGAAGACATAAAGTATCATATTATTTGGAAGGAGTTGTTAAAGTGATAATTAATAATTGGCCTATAGCTGTAGCTTTGTATTTATTGTGTGCGGTTATTTATAATCAAGCCTATAAACAGATGACTAAAAATATGAAAAAAGCAGGAGCTTTAACAGTTTTAATAGAAGCATTAGCTGGTCTTTTTGCTTTAGTATATGTATTCTTGTTTGAATTTAAATTACCAAAGAATCCATATGTATATTTGTTCTTAGCTTTAGCTTGTATTTTTTATGCTTTAAATGATAGAATTTCAACTAATGTAAGAAGTGGTTTAGAGGCATCTTCTTTTAGTATTATTAAACAAACAAATACAGTATATATGATTATTATAGGATTATTATTCTTTAAAGAAGAGTTTGTTTTGAAAAAAATGATAGGGGCATTACTTATTATATTTAGTAATATTTTAGTATTTTATAAAAAAGGAGCTTTTAAAAATAAAAAATATGTTTTTCTAGGTTTATTAGCTAGTTTCTTTAATACTATAGCATTAGTTATAGATGTTAATTATTCTAAACAGTTTAATATTCCGATTTATTCTAGTTTTACTTTATTAGTACCAGCAATTCTTATCTTCTTGTTTGAAAGAATAAAAATAAAAGATATTAAGGAAGAATATATTAATTCTAATAAAAAACTAGTATTTCTTTTAGCTCTAGCTGGTGGTTCTATGGTAGTATTAAAACTAAGAGCTTATCAGTTGGGTCAAGTAATTGTGATTGCTCCATTATGTACTTTAACTATAATACTTAATGTATTAGTTGGATATTTTCTATTTAAAGAACACGATAATCTTTTGAAAAAAATAATTGCAGGAATACTGATTGTTATAAGTGTGGTATTAATTAAGGGATAATAATCTAAATGAATTCAAGTTATATTATCTTATAATAAGAAAGGATGTAAATAATATGAAAAAACTAGTATGTATTGGTGGAGGAAATGTTCCACGATATATGAATGGTGTTTTACTCAATCATGAAACAAAGGAAATAGATGAAGAAATAGTTAGATTGGCTAATAAAAAACATCCTAAGTTTTTATTTATTAGTATGGCTTCTTATCATCCAGATGAATACTATGAGGGAATATATAAGGTTTATAATGAATTAGGATGTGTTGTATCGCATTTAGATATCAAAAAATCTTATGAAGAAATGGAAAAAGAATTTTTAAATTCTGATATTATTTATGTTGGAGCTGGTGATACTAAGTTTCTTTTTCAACAATTAAAAGATTATAAAATGGATAAACTGTTAATACAAGCATATAATAAGGGAATTGTATGTGCAGGAATAAGTGCTGGGAGCTATTGTTGGTTTAAGTATACGTATAATTTATTAGAAGGAATGGATGTTATACACGCTATTAATTGTGTTCATTATGATGATAAAGGTAGTGAATCTAGGCAAAAATTATATGATTGTATAAAAGATAAGAAGCTAGTTGGTTATGCAATTGATAATTGTGTTGCTTTAGAATTTATTGATAATGATATTAAGGTTATAAAGAGTGATAAGAATAAAAATGCATATAAATTTGTTTATACAGATGATAAGGTTATTGAAGAAATAATAAAATGATTTATATATTAAAAAGAAAGGAAAAACAGTATGAAAAATAGATTTGCTATTATTGAAATAGGAAGTTATAATACAAAAACTCATGTATATGAAAACGGAGAGAATATCTATGATAATACTACTACTTTAAAGTTAAAAGCTAATTATAGTGATAATGGTAAAATATCAAAACGTGATGTAGACGATATTATTTCGATTATCAAGAAAGCAAAAGAATATACTAGTAATGTTTATATATATGGGTGTAGTATTTTTAGAAATATAAGCGATAAAGAATTAAAAGAAGTAAATGATAGGGTATACAAGGAATGTAAATTAAAAATAACTGTTGTTTCTCAAGAAGATGAAGCATATTATACAGCCCTAGGTTGTTATTCAAATATTGATTATAAAGGGAATATATGTGTATTTATTGGTGGAGGAGGTTCTATTGAACTTATATTTGTTAATAATAAAAAAATAATAGAAAAGAGATTTTATGATTTTGGAGTAGTAGATATTACTAATAAATATACTAGTTTAAAAGATGATGTTCCAACATGTACATTTGAGGAAGTTTATAGTTATATAAGCAAGTTAATGACAGGTATAGAAAATAAAGCTGATGTTTTAATCTTAGCTGGAGGAGACCATTTTTATTGGTATAATAATGCGGAATATGAACTGTTAGATAATTCACTATATAAAAATGAAAAACAAAGCAAATTAATAACTATTGAAATGAGTGATAAATATGATAGGGATGCACTTATTACTTCATTAGATAGAATAAGAAATAATAGTGATAATCCTAGTTGGTTTGATGGATCAAGGGCGATGAAAGTGATTACAAATTTTATTTCTCATCAAATTGAAGCTAAGTATATTATTCCAACTAGAATTAATATGGAAGATGGTATAAGAGATTCTTTAATTAATAATTTTCATTAATTATTATTAGAAAGAGAGTAAGAGTATGAAGGAAATAATAAGTGATGAAATATTGGCATCAGTTGCTCCTTGTTCAATGTTTTGTTCTACTTGTACAGGATGTAAATATGGGGATTTTATTTTTCATGCTAAAGAATTGTAAAGATTATTAGATGGTCATAATTATATCGAACATAAGAAATGAAATTATTTTATACAGAAAAAGACACTGATGACTATGCAAAAACCAATAGACAAGGGTCGGCAGTTTATTGGTAATATCCATGCAAAGACACATGGTCATATAAATTTTGACTACGCAAAAACCAACGGTCAAGCCATTGCGAGAGTGTCACGGTTCTTGAGAGGAGATAATGTATGGTAAAAAAGTATTTTGATGGTTTAAAATTCGGCATGTTATTGCAATTAGCAGTTGGACCAATGTGTTTAATGGTTTTTAATACTGCTAAAAATGTAAATTTTTTGGTAGCTTTATCATTAGTTTTAGCAATTGCTTTAGTTGATGCATTCTATATATTACTTGCAGGATTAGGTGTAAGTAAAATTATGGAGAATAAAAAAGTAAAAAACATCTTTAAAATTGTTGGATCTGTTGTTCTAGTTATCTTTGGAATAAACATAGTACTAAATGTTTTTAATATAAATATAATTCCAGGTTTAAACCTAAAACCAAATACAACAAATATATTTATTCAAGGATTAATTTTAACATTATCTAATCCAATAACGATAGTATTTTGGGGTAGTGTATTAACTACAAAAATAATAGATGATGGATTAAAGAAAAAAGAATTGGTTGTTTTTTCTATTGGCCTAGTTTCGGCAACACTTTTCTTTTTAACATTTGTGGCTCTACTAGGAATAATTCTTTCATCATTTATTCCTGAAGCGATATCAAAAGTATTAAATATTATTGTAGGATTATTAATAATTTATTTTGGAATAAAACTTGTTATAAAAAAAGATAGTAACTAGTACTTATTCCCAATACCAAACAAGCTAGATGGTTTAATAATTAGGAAATATTCTTGATACGCAAACAAGGTTAGAACGTTTAACACTTACATTGATACAATCCATTGTGAAAGTATCACGGTACTTGAAAGGAGATAGAATATGAAAGATATTAGGTTTAAAGATAATGAAACAAAAGTAGAGTTTATGTTAAGAACATCGGCAATTATATATGACAGTTCTAAAACAAAAATTCTTTTATTTCATCCGTTAAAAAGAGATGTATATATGTTACCAGGTGGTAAAGTAAGACAATTAGAAAAAACCAAAGATGCTATTGAAAGAGAAATATTTGAAGAATTAGGATGGAAACTAGAATTTGAGTTTGTTGGAATCAGTGAAGAATTTTTACTTGATTTGGAGGAAAAAACTCAATTCATTAATG
>JAEEGL011770165.1_pt1 | contig 12139 bp, 10 predicted proteins | sample 9134231 | NCBI WGS metagenome assembly JAEEGL01 (sample SAMN16246548, study PRJNA631951) | gut metagenome | biome: gut microbiome; feature: rumen; material: fiber-attached | host: Bos | place: Iran: Karaj | collected 2018-10
GCCTCCAGCATCCCCGGCGTGCATAAGTACACCATCACCGCTTGGAGCGACGAAGACCAGATCATCAAGATTGTCCGTCAGATTGAGAAGAAGATCGATGTGGTGAAAGCCAACTACTTCACCGACGACCAACTGTTTATCCGTGAGTCTGGTCTCTACAAGCTTGCCACGCCGATGGTCTTGGAGAATTCCGAGATCTCGCGTACCATCCGCCGTTTCGATGCCCAGATCATTGAGGTGAACCCCACCTATACCATCGTGATGAAGCACGGTGTCACCGAGGATATCATCTCCCTCTTCCGTGCCCTCGACACCTTCGGCTGTGTGCTCCAGTACACCCGTAGCGGCCGTATCGCCGTCACCCGAGGTATGGTAGAGCAGGTGAGTGAGTTCCTCGATCAACGGGAGAGCGATCGGTCATGAGAGTTTATAGTTTAATGTTTAAAGCTTAAAGCTTAAAGTTTAAAGCCTAAAGAAGATGTTTACATTTAAAGGCAGATGGAGCAGATGGGCGAGGGTAGTGGTATTCTCATTCCTCATTCCATATTTCTCATTTCTCGTTAATCCCGCACACGCACAGCAGCGCTACGTAGGCGGTGACATCTCCGTACTGCTGAAATACGAGGAGCAACAGGCTACCTATTTCGACCAGAATGGTGGTAGCATCACCGACGTGCTGGTCTATCTGAAGGAACAAGGCTGGAACACGATGCGCGTACGACTCTTTGTCGATCCCTCAAAGGATACCGACAAGAACGTGTGTCAGGATCTGGAGTATGTGAAGCAACTCGGCAAGCGCATCAAAGATGCTGGCCTCATGTTCATGCTCGATTTCCACTACAGCGACACTTGGGCTGACCCCGGACAGCAGACTGCACCGTCATCATGGGCCTTATATAGCTGGTATCCCGATGAGACCTTCTACAAATATACGAAAGAAAGTCTGGAGGCACTCGTGGAGGCTGGTGCTACCCCCGACCTGATCCAGACGGGTAATGAGATCTCCTTCGGTATGCATTGGGGATATCTGGACTTGGATGGAAAGTATATTGACCATGGACAGTTCAGCGCCAAACTGCAAGCCAATAGTGCCTGGACAGCCTTTACCGACACCAACTGGGACAACTTCGCCAAGTATCTGAAGGCCGCAGGCAAAGCCTGTCGCGAGGTCTGTCCTCAGGCGAAGATCATCATCCATACCGAGCAGTGTGCCAACAACCCCACACTCGACGTCGCTTTCTTCAAGCGCATCGCCGATAACGGCATCGACTACGACATCATCGGCACCTCATACTATCCCTATTTCAAGGGTGATCTCTCGAAGCTCGACAAGGGCCTCTCGCAGTTGGAGCAGAACTTCCCCGACAAGGAGATACAGGTCGTCGAGACCGGCTATCCCTCGAAGTGGGAGGTGGGAGGCACAAGCTTTGACTACACCAAGACCTATCCCTACAGTCACGAAGGACAGCGCCAATACACGGCCGATCTGATTACGATGCTGAAGAAGCACCCGCAGGTGAATGGTCTTTCATGGTGGTATGCCGAGGCCAACGCCAAAGGTTGTACGGGGTCACTGGCCACAGGCTGGTACAACGCCAGTCTCTTCGACAACGAGACAGGCCGTGCCCTGCCTGCCCTCTACGAGCTGAAGGGGTTTCTCTCAGACCCTTCAGCCATCGTCCCGCTGACGTCGCGCGCCTCATCTCACACCTCTGATTGGTACACCCTCCAAGGCAGCCGTCTCCCGTCAGCGCCTTCCCGCAACGGGCTCTATCTTCATGGCGGTCAAAAAGTGCTATTGCACCATTAATCTTCAATCCCCTTTTTTTTCAATTTTCAATCTTCAATTTTCAATGGAAAAAATTGATTCTTACGAATTTCTGGCCGAGCCCTTCCATTGCGACTTCTCGCAACGCCTCTTCATGGGTCACCTCGGCAACCACATGCTCAACGCTGCCGACTTCCACTCCTCAGCCCGAGGGTTTGGCATGAAATATCTCCTCACCATCAATCGCTCGTGGGTGCTCTCTCGCCTTGCCATCGAGATGGACGAGATGCCCATGCAATACACGAAGTTTAACGTCGAGACGTGGGTGGAGAGTGCCAGGCGCTACTTCACCTCCCGCAATTTCCGGGTCGTGGGCGACGATGGCCCTGTCTATGGCTACGGCCGTTCCATCTGGGCAATGATCGACACCGAGACACGCCAGCCCACCGATATCTTTGCCATCGACAACGGCGCCATCTACCAGTGGATCGTCAAGGACAAGGACTGTCCCATCGACAAGGGTGGCCGAGTGAAGATGACTGACGATGCCGCGTTGGTACATACCATAGACACTTATTATAACGATGTCGACATCAACGGCCACATCAATTCCGTGAAATACATTGAGCACGTGCTCGACCTCTGGCCCCTCGACTGGTACCGCACCCACCGCATCCGCCGCTTTGAGATAGCCTACGTCGCTGAGGCCCATGCAGGCGACAAACTCTCCTTCTACCGTGAGCAGACCGCCGACAACGAATACTGTGTGCGCATCTGCAAAGACGGCAACGTGGAGACCTGCCGCAGCAAGGTGGTTTTTGAATAGCCCATCTTCTAGCAGTTCGAGTGGCACAACATCCTGTCGATCGACATGGTTGTTGCCGTACTGACGTTCCTGTTCATCGACATATTCGACACCATTGGTACCCTCCTTGGCGTATCCCATCGTGCCGATATGGTCGACAAAAATGGCAACGTGAAGAATCTGAATCAGGCTTTCATGGCCGATGCCGTCGGCACCATAGGAGCGCATAGGAGTCAGGAGTTTTTTTCTTTCATTTTGTATGCCAAATTGCTATCTCCGAGTTAGCAAAATCGGGGGTGTTTTTATAACAATGCCTTCCACGGTTCGTGCTAATGCCTACTACGGCTCGTACTAATGCCTTGTACGACTCATAGTAGGCATTACTATCAGGGGTAAAGCCCTATCGGCACGAGGCATGGGAGGCATCAGCACGACACACACGAGTCGGTCATAGCAGATTCTGGAGCCGGTCATTGCAGATTCTTACAGTTCTGACAACTGACAGTTTTAAAACAATGCCCTCATACTGCCTTGAAGCCCGTTCTGATGCCATCCGACACGTCAAGGATAGGAGTTATATGTTCTATTAACTAATTATTAATAAATATATAATTTAAATAATTTTATTAAAATCTTTAAAAACCTTAGTATCCTTTGGGTGTGTGAGGGTGCCGAAAAAAAACTGTCAGGTGTCAGACTGTAAGATTTCCCGGCCTCAGCCCTTTTCGCCAGCACCCTCACACCCTCACAAAAAAACTTCGCCAAAGATTTGGAACTCTCGGAAATATTTCCTATCTTTGCGCGGTAAATATCAATATATGTATTATGACGCAGTTAGTGATTACGCTTAAAGACCAGTCCTATCTCCCCAACATCCGGCGTATTTTGAAGTCGCTTGTCGGAGTGGATAAGGTTACTACGGCCAAGACCGGCGCCAAGTCCGCAGCCAGCAAGAAGCGCCTCTCGCGCTATGAGCAGTCGCTGCTCGACGTGGAGGAGGGCCGTGTGAACACGTATGAGAATAGCGAGGAGTTTTTCAAGAAAATGGGCATTTGATGTATAAAATCCGCACTACCCATCAGTTTGAGAAAGACTTGAAACGCTGCATCAAGCGTGGTTACCCCATGGATGACTTCCGTGAGGTCATCAAGTTGTTGGAGCGTGACGGACGGTTACCTGCCAAATATCGCCCCCATGTTCTTCATGGCAACCGCGAAGGCCAGTGGGAATGTCATATACTGCCCGACTGGCTGCTGATCTGGAAACAGCATGATGACGAGTTGGAACTGCTGATGCTCAATACCGGCACGCATTCCGACTTGTTTAAGAAATAGATATAATGTAGAACCCTAAAAACAAAGCCGCCTATGGTGACATAGCAAAGACAAAAAGAAGAATATACGTTGAAGCGTCCGCTGAATCTTGTTTCAGGAAATCGGCAAAATTTCAAATATAGGCAAGAGAAAGTAGATGATTCACGCCTGACGGCGTGAGCTCTATACTCGTTTAAGCCTATTAGGTGTTTGCCGATACCTCTGAAACGTAAGCGAAGTAAATGGCTCACGTTTTTTCTTTGTAAACTAATAGAGAACATTAATTATTTAAAACTTATCATTATGAAACAAACATTTCTTGCCATTCTTTTGATGCTCCTGCCCATGATGGCAAGTGCAGACGCCGTAGAGATTGGCGGCATTTGGTATAACTTGATTCCCAAGGCCAAAGAAGCCGAAGTGACGAGTAATCCGAATAAGTATTCAGGAGACATTGTTATTCCTCCCTCCGTCACCTACAACGGTCAACCCTACAGCGTGACCTCCATCGGCCATGTTGCTTTCGCCGAATGCAGCGGTTTGGTCTCCGTGACCATTCCCAACAGTGTGATTTCCATTGGCGACTGGGCTTTCTATGAATGTAGCGGTCTGACATCCATAACCATTCCCAGCAGTTTGACTTCCATAGGAATAGACGCTTTCTCTGGATGCAGCGGCCTGACCTCAATTGTGGTTGAAAGTGGCAATCAGAAATATGATTCACGCAACAGTTGCAACGCCATCATAGAGACTTCATCGAATACTTTAATCTCAGGATGCATGAACACAATCATCCCCAACAGCGTTACTACCATCCGGAGTGGTGTTTTCAATGGATGCAGCGGATTAACAACTATCAATATACCTAATAGCGTGACATCCATAGATGGTAATCCTTTCTTTGGATGCAGTGAACTAACATCAATTATTGTTGATAGCGATAATCCTCAATATGATTCACGTAACAATTGTAATGCCATCATAGAGACTTCATCGAATTCTTTAATTGTTGGATGTAAAAACACAACCATCCCAAACAGTGTAATATCCATTAGTATAGACGCTTTTCGTGGATGCAGCGAACTGACCTCCATCACCATACCCAATAGCGTGACATTAATCGGTCAAAGAGCTTTCCTTAACTGTTATTCTCTAACCGACATTTCCATCCCCAACAGCGTGGGCTCCATAGAGAATATGGCATTCCAATTTTGCAGCAGCCTAACCTCCATCACTATACCCAATAGCGTTACAAGAATAGAAGACGGTGCTTTCCTTTATTGCTGGAATCTAAGGGATATTTACTGTTGGTCTGAAAATGTACCAAATATAGGAGAAAGTACATTTGAAAGTTCATTATATATAGCTGCGACGTTACATGTGCCAGCAGTCTCAGTAGATACATACAAACAGACATACCCTTGGAGCAAATATGTGAACATTGTACCTTTGACCGATGACGATCCCAAACCGACGGGTATGCTGTCCTTGAAAACAAATGATAACATTTATCCTGTGGACATATATTCCATCGATGGCAAATGCAAATCCCAGCCTCAACGAGGTCTGAACATCATTCGCATGAGTGACGGATCTACAAAGAAAGTGATGATTAAATAACAGAAATATGAAAAGAGCAATTCTTCCAATTTTGTTGATGCTCTTGCCAATCCTGGCAAATGCAGACGCCGTAGAGGTTGATGGCATTTGGTATAACTTGATTCCTAAAGCCAAAGAAGCCGAAGTGACGAGTAATCCGAATAAGTATTCAGGAGACATTGTTATTCCTCCATCCGTCACTTACAATGGTCAACCCTACAGCGTGACCTCCATCGGCGAGCAAGCTTTCTCTAATTGCTTTCGCCTGACCTCCGTCACCATCCCCAAGAGCGTGACATCCATCGGCAGTTCTGCTTTCTATGTTTGCACCGCCCTGACCTCCGTCCATATTTCTGACTTAAAGGCATGGTGCGGTATTAATATCCCTTTTTATAATGCAAATCCTCTTTTTTATGCGCATCACCTTTATTTGAATGGAGAAGAGATTAGGGATTTGGTAATTCCCAACAGCGTGGTGAACATTGGGAGTTTTGTTTTCGCTGGTTTTAAAAGCTTAGCCTCCGTCACCATCCCCAACAGCGTGACATCCATCGGCAATTCTGCTTTCTATAGATGCAGCGGCCTGACCTCCATCACCATCCCCAACAACGTGACGACCATCGGACAACAAGCTTTCTATGAATGTACCGGCTTGACCTCAGTCACTATCCCCAACAGCGTGACATCCATCGGCAGTGGAGTTTTCCGTAGTTGCAGCAGCCTGACCACCGTCACCATCCCCAACAGCGTGACATCCATCTACGAATATGCTTTCTCTGGTTGCAGCGGCCTGACCTCCGTCTCCATCCCCCACAGCGTGACGGGTATCGGAAGCGAGGCTTTTGGCAATTGTGAAAATCTGACGGATGTCTATTGTTTGGCAGAAAAACTCAGAAATGATATTAATAGTGGCGAAGGCATCTATACTTATTCTGATGCCTTTAAGGACTCCTATCCGCAATCTATGACCCTCCATGTGCCAGCCGCTGCTATAGAAGCTTACAAGGGCACAGAGCCTTGGAGCAGTTTCAAGAGTTTTGTTCCCATTGGAGAGGGTGAGATACCTGAGACGCCCAAGTGCGCCACGCCTACCATCAGCCTCGTTAATGGTGAAATCATATTCGGCTGCGAGACGGAAGGCGCAGAGTTCGTTTCAGAAGTGACGGTCAGCGATGCGAAGGCTTATTACGACAACAAGATTTCTGCCCCGAAGAAGTTCAAGGTGAAAGTCCACGCCACCAAGAGCGGCTATAACGATTCCGACGAGGTCACAGAAGAGTTTGACTTTTCCGGCGACACCTCCCGCTCTGGCGATGTAGATGGTAATGGTGTGGTGAATGTCGCCGACCACGTGGAACTCTCGAAGATTATTCTGAACCAGCAAGGAAGCGAATAGTCTGACAGTCTGACAACTGACAGTTTTAATATGGGGCAGTCCGGAAACGGGCTGCCTCATTGCTTGTGGCAACGAGACCAGAGGTGTGGGTTGCGGAGGGCCTGTGACCGGCACATCACACCTTTATATTTTATTAAGATATTAAATGTGATATTGTATCGAAGAATTTGTTATCTTTGCAGCCGAATTATGAACCTTAAATTATATCATAGGTAAAAAGATGACAGAGATAATGGAATTATTAAGCCAGATTAACGAAAATCCCCGACTGCTGGCAAAAATAGATATCGTAGATGAAACGGGTGTATTCGACAAGGATCGGATGCGGGCAATCATTGCGGGACTGAAAAACGAGAAACTTATCGACGCGTTCATTCGGCTGACGGTCAATAAATGGAACTCGCTTGAAGCCCGCAAAGACTATCGTCTGTATGAAGTCGACAACAATTTCAATGAACGGCTGAAGTTCACAGGAGAAGGGTATTTTGACTTGCAGGGAAACCGGCACGAGGACTCCATAGACAATTACCTCGACATCCTGAAATGCGACGACCTTCGTGCGCGTGATTTGGAGGCCAAGGAACTGAAGGAGCAGGAAGAGATACTCTACGAACTGGGCCTGCTGGATGAAGAGGACTGCCAGGCAGACACAAACGCCAGCACCTCAGAGGAGCCACAACGCTATTTCGAGGCGGCAAGCAAGAAACTGGCTACGATAGCCAGCCTGTTAGCCGATGCCCAGGAAAGGGAGACCCTGCTGCTTGAGAATCGCACGACGGCAACCTCCCTGCTGGAAACCCTGCCCCAATCGATACAGACCGAATGCAAAAGTCTTGCCGACGAGAATGCTGCCTTGCATAGTCGGGTCGATGAGTTGACAGAGAAACTAAAGGCGGCTACAGATGAACTAAACGAATTGCTTAACCCTGAGCCCATTGAGTTGACGGAAGAAGAAATCGCAGAATACGAGCGGCAGGAACGTGAGTTCCGGGAGTATGAAAAGTTGCAATTTGACAAGGCGCTCAAGGAAGCCATCGACGAACTGGAGAAGAAGTCTGTCAAAATCACCACCCTGACCAAGCGTGTGCTCGACATCCCCGAGTATGACAAGCAACTGGAGCATTTCCGGGTACTGAGTTTTCTGCTTGCGGGCGTCAAGGCCTGGCAACAGGTAGAGGGGTCGCTGGTGGACCAGATCAACAGTATTGCCAATGAGCGCAGACAGCAGCCCACAGGCAAGTTGGCCGACCAGTTGAATATCCTGACGGGCAAGGACGCACAAGCGAACTATACATCAACAACAGAAACAGATAAGAAGGAATGAGCGAAGACACTACACAGAGCCTCAGAGGTCTCTTTGAGGGGGCCGACCTTAACGGGGCACAGATAAACGTTATCACCGGCGACCACGCTGAGGTGAGTTATCAGAAAGTCGGAAAAGAGGAAGAACAGCCTCATTTTCCGCTTCATGGCAACAAGGATGAGGGTATGAGAATATATGACTCCCTGGCCCAAGAATCCTTGATGCAAGGCCAGCAAGACAGTTGGCTGTTCTTCATGGGGTTCGTTGAGCAGAAGCCTCTGAAGGCCAGAAAAATCGTGTGGACGGGAACTAAAGAGCAACTCCGCGTGATGCTGCGTATGCTGAACGAGGATTCGATAAACAACAAGTCATTGTCTGTGGCAGATATGGAAAGGCTGACACCCCAGATATTCGTGGACGTCAACAACAATCCGTTGAAATTAGCCAAGCCCAAGGAGGAAATCTCAAAAACAATGGATAAGCTGATTAAAATTTTCCGACCATCTCCGACCTCTTCTGAAACCCTTTGACCAAAGGGATTATTGATTGATTTATCCGACTGTTCCCGACCAAGGAATGGTCGGATAAAACATAAATACAGATACTTATACTCTGAATTATTAGATGTAAATTTGCATCGCAGTTCCGAAATATAGTAGGGCTGTGATGCTTCTTTCGTCGTGGGCCCAAATAAGATGGAGAGCATCGAGACCGGTCTCATCTTTTTATAAACAATTAAAGAAAGGTTTAAGAAGATGAAGACAACGATTCTTCGAGTAGTGGCACAGGGGACTGTGAACTACGTTCCCTCCCGAAAGGTTGAGGGCGGCCAGACGGCCAAGTGTATGATCCGACTCCGCGAGTTGGGTGGTTCTAACGCCAATGAGTACGTTTGTACGACGTTCGGCAATTTAGCGTTGTGTGTGTTCCATGAGGGCGATGTGGTGGCGGCTTCTCTCAGATTCCGCGCCCACGAGGCCGGCGGGAACTTCTATCAGGATGTGACGATTAACGAGATGGTGAAACTTAACAGCAAGTAAGAGGTATGGAGAATACAATTATTAAGAGTATGAATCAGGAGCCTGTATTCGCGATCAATCCGAGGATACTCGGAGGCGATCTGGGGAAGTATCATCGCGGCTATGCTGAGCCCGCTACGGCAGAAAGGGTTGGAGAATGTCTCTCCAATCCCCTGCTGGGGCAGACGGTGCTCGACGTGCGCAGAGGTCAGGAGGAGCGAAAGGACCTGCTGTTCTCCATCTGCCCGCACTACAAATACTTCAACAACGACCATCGTGCCCAGGCCGACATCATCCCCGAGGCATTCACCTTTAAGACGTGCGTCGACGTGGATGAACTCTCATTGGTGGATCAGGCCATCAGCAAGGCCCGGGAGGTGAACAGCGACCCGATGTCCGACTGGCAGGATATGGTGCTTTACATCGAGTACTCGGCACGCCATAAGGTGCACATCTGGATTCTGATGCCCGTGGGCATGACCATCGAGGAGGCTCAGAAAGCCTTCTGTGAGGAAATCGGCATCCCCTATGATGAGAGTTGTATCACGCCAGAGCGTTATATCTACATGACGGGCGACGAAGTCTATAAGTCTGACAAGTGGCTCCAGCCGCTTTCGGAAGAGGAGGTAGAAGAGCGCCGTGAGGCCTTCCTGAATCGTGGGCTTGATGTGGATGGCCGTCCGCTCAAGAAACCCGAGAGCGCAAAGGCTGTGGCTACAGAGGCGGCTCCGTCGGCAGACAGTCTTGGCATCATTCCGGCTGAAACACGCACGCGATACATTCTTAAGGCTTGTATGGACGAGGAGGGTGTCACAGTGGATGACCTCAACGTGGAGGGTGACCGTCACAACTCGGTGAAGATGGTGCTCAGCACGGCCGTACAGTTGTTGAAGCAGGGTGAGTTCCTGGGTGCACTCAGCGAACTGATGCCCAACAACTGGCAGGATGACAACATCCAAAAGTTGGTATCGGACTTTTATGCCAAGTACTACGACCCGAGTCAGAAACTGACCTTGGCCCAAAAGCGCATCTTCCGTGAGAGTCGCAAGAAGAGGGAAGAGGTCAAGGGTGAAGAATCTGCTACATCCAGCGAGTCGGCACAGGATTCATTGGAAACGTCAGACGGCAACCAGTCTCCCCTGTCGAAACTCTTTGCTGCTCCCAAGCCGCCTGAGATGCCTAAGATGCTGCCGAGGCTTGTGAAGGTTGTGACCTCGCAGACCCCCGACATCTACAAGCCCACGGTGGCGCAGGCCATGTTCCCGCCGTTGGCCACCTATCCCCGTCAGTTACGTTTCAAGTATATTGACAATCAGGATCGTGAACTGCGTATCAACTGCCTGATAGTGGCTGAGACGGGATCGGGCAAGGACTCTTGCACACGCCAGCCGCTGAATCACATCCTCGCTCCGATGAAGGAGCGCGATGCTGTGAACAGGGAGCGGCTGAAGAAGTTCAACGAGGAGTATAACAGCAAGGCCTCGAACAAGGAAAAGCCCAAGCGTCCTGACGACCTGATTATCCAGACCGTGAAGTCGGACATCACCCGTGCTGCGCTTATCCAGCGTATGGACGAGGCACAGGGCGCACCGCTCTACGTGAAGATGAGTGAGATCGAGCAGTGGGACAAGGTGGAGGGAGCCTCTGGACGTTCCAATCAGTTCACCAACCTGAAGATGAACGACGACGAGGACAATGACTTCGGGGCAGACCGCGCAGGTACCCAGAGTGTGACAGCCTCGGTGAGTCTCCATCTGAACTGGAACGCCAACACAGTCATCACCAAGGCGCAGAACTACTTCAGGTTCGTGCCCAACGACGGTCCTCTGTCGAGGCTTGTGCTGGCTACGGTACATGAGGCTGAGATAGGTGCAGACATTCCCGTCTTTGGCAACTATGACGAGAAGTACGACCAGGCTCTCCAGCCTTATCTCGACAACCTGAGTGCGGCTACAGGCAGTATTGATTGTCCCCAGGCTAAGCGTCTGGCTCGCAAGTTAAAGGCTGAGTGCAGCGAGTTCGCCCGTCTGTCGCAGGACCGGGTGTTCGACAATCTCTCCCATCGTGCCTTGGTTCATGCCTTCCGCAAGGCCTGTCTGCTCTATGCGGCCAACGGGATGAAGTGGGAGAAAAGTATCGAGTCATTTTGCCGCTGGAGTCTTTTCTACGATCTGTATCTGAAGATAAAACTTTGGGGTGACATTATTCGTCATGCTGATGACAATGTGCCCACCTCTAAGCGTGGCCCCCGCAACCTGCTGGAGGACATCAAGACAGACGAGAACGGGGTGTTCACCTATCGCGACGCTGTAAATGCACGTCTTAAGAACAGCATGAACGAGGAAGGCACGAAGAACATGCTCTATCAGTGGAAATCGCGTGGCTATATCTTACAACTGACAGATGACAGTTTTAAAAAGGCAAGGTAGGTCATAAGGTTTCATTTCTCACAATGGGGACTGTCCCTGTTGTGAGATTTTTATTAAAATATATCGAAAAAAGTTGGCAAAATATTTGGTGGTTTCAGAAAAAAGTTGTAACTTTGTAGCGTGAATAAGGGGATGACAGAGCGCTCGGAGTAATCTCTTCTCCCCCTGAGTCAGGGGGAGTTAAGAGGGGGTCTGAAGAGGCGCTTGACATGAAGAAATAGAGCGCGACAAGAGCACTTGTTCAGACCACCCCTGGCCCCTCCTAACTTAGGAGGGGAATTGAGGCAGAAATAAAGCGGGAGGTGGCGGCCCGGTGTAGTTCGCCACAAGAGTATAATACTATGAAAAACATTTAAAGTTATGAGTAAGAAATTTAAAAAGATCCAGAACTCTAACGATGAGTCTACCGCCTATGGCAAGTGGTTCGCAACGGCGGTGTATGACCAGAAGTTCGTCACCACTAAACAGTTGGCTGACTTCATCCAGAAGCAGGCCTCGGTGAAGCGA
>JAEEGL012444314.1_pt1 | contig 12139 bp, 14 predicted proteins | sample 9134231 | NCBI WGS metagenome assembly JAEEGL01 (sample SAMN16246548, study PRJNA631951) | gut metagenome | biome: gut microbiome; feature: rumen; material: fiber-attached | host: Bos | place: Iran: Karaj | collected 2018-10
CGGCGGAAATCGCCGGGAATTCGGAGAAAACGGTATGATTACGAAACGGATTATCCCCTGCCTCGACGTGAAGGACGGAAGGGTGGTCAAGGGCGTGAACTTCATGGGGCTGGGCGACGTGGCCTCCCCGGTGGAGCTGGCTAAATTCTATTCCGACGCGGGCGCGGACGAGCTGGTTTTCTACGACATCACCGCCTCCGCGGAAGGCAGAAAGCTGTTCACGGACATCCTTACGGAAACCGCGCGTCAGGTCTTCATCCCGCTGACCGTCGGCGGGGGCATCAACACGACGGAGGATTTCGACCGCGTGCTGAAATGCGGCGCGGACAAGGTCTCCGTCAACTCCGGCGCGATCCGGAACCCGGATCTCGTGCGGGACGCGGCCCAGCTCTACGGGGATCAGTGCGTGGTGCTGTCCGTGGACGTGAAGCGGAAGGACGGAGAATTCCGCATCTTTGCGAAGGGCGGCCGCGTGGACACGGGGATGGAGGCGATCGGCTGGATCAAACGCTGCGTGGATATGGGCGCGGGGGAAATCGTGGTGAACTCCATGGACACCGACGGCGTGAAGAAGGGGTTCGATCTGGAACTGCTGGAAGCGGTCTGCGGCGCGGTATCCGTTCCGGTGATCGCGTCGGGCGGAGCCGGGTGCACGGAAGACTTCGTCACCCTGTTCAAGACGCTCCCGAAGGTGGACGCGGGGCTGGCGGCTTCGATCTTCCACTTCGGCGAGGTAAAGATCGCGGACCTGAAACGGGTCATGGCGGAAAACGGGATCCCGGCGCGGATCGTTTAAGGAGGGGCGGAAATGGAAGCGAACTTTGATCTTACGAAACTGAAATTCGACGAGAGGGGACTGATCCCGGCGATCGTTCAGGACGCGGTGAGCGGGCAGGTGCTGACGCTGGCGTACATGAACGAGGAAAGCTTAAAAATCTCCCTCGAAAAGGAACTGACCTGCTTCTGGAGCCGCTCCCGCGGAGAACTCTGGCTGAAGGGAGAGACCAGCGGCAATTATCAGCACATCGTTTCGATCACGGCGGACTGCGACTTTGACGCCCTCGTCGTGAAGGTGGAGCCCGACGGCCCCGCCTGCCATCTCGGAACGGCGTCCTGCTTCACGAACGGGCTGGCCGACAGCGACACGAGGCGGGAATTCACCTACGAAGGGCTGATGGACCTGATCCGCGGGCGCAAGGACAATCCGAAGGAGGGCTCCTACACCACCTATCTCTTTGACAAGGGGCTGGACAAGATCCTCAAAAAGGTCGGGGAAGAGTGCACGGAGGTCATCATCGCCGCGAAGGGCGGGGACAAGGGAGAGACGGTCTACGAGATCGCCGATCTCGCCTATCACGTCATGGTGCTGATGATCGAAGCGGGGATCTCCCTCGGCGACATCCACCGCGAACTGGCTTCCCGCCATGTGATCGATAAAAAGATCAAGCAGGAAAAGGCCTCCGCCGCGCTGGACGGCGAAAACGGGAATCCCGGATGATTTTTCCGTGATATTCCACTAAGGAAAGCTCCGGCAACGGAAGCAAAAAGGCATTTTTGTTCAATTCTTGAAAAATCCCCGTCTCCCTCTTGACACGGGGGTTTTTTCGGTTTATAATAGGTGTATATTTATCCGGATTAACGAATTTTTATTCCACCGGATTACATAAACACTCATTTTTGAAAGGAATTTCATCATGAAAAAACTCATCGCTCTCATCCTCTCCGCGCTGATGCTGACCGCCGTCCTCGCCGGATGCGGTTCTTCCGGCAGAAGCATCGCCGACATCAAGGCTGCCGGAACCCTGAGCATCGCAACCTCTCCCGACTTTCCTCCCTTTGAGTCCCTCGGGGAAGGCAATGCCGTCGAAGGCATCGAAATCGACATCCTGAACGAGATCTGCTCCCGCCTCGGCGTCACGCTGACCATCAACCAGATGGATTTCGACTCCGTCATCCCCGGCATCAACGCAGGCAAATACGATGTGGGCGTTTCCGGCATCACCGTTACGGAATCCCGTCAGAAGAACGCCCTCTTCACCGATCCCTACTGCCTCGCCGCGCAGGCCATCGTCGTGACGGCCGACAGCCCGATCGCCTCCAAGGCCGACCTCGCCGGCAAATCCGTCTCCGTCCAGACCGGCACCACCGCCGAGGAATTCTGCATGGGCGAAGGCTATACCGTCAGCGCGTTTGCCGCGAACAATGACGCGCAGGCCGCTCTCATCGGCGGCAAGGTGGACGCGTGGGTCATCGACGACCTGACCGCCGCGGAAATGGTCAAAGCCTACAACGCGGAAAAGGGCGAGGAAGCGCTCGTCATCCTCTCCGAAGCCATGACGACCGAGCCCTACGCCTTCGCGCTCCAGCTCGGTTCCGACGAACTCGCCGCCGAGATGAACAAGATCATCAACGAAATGATCTCGAACGGCTCGATCGCCGCGATCTTCGAGAAGTACGAAGCGCCTTACACCGCGCCGCACAACTGATCCCCGTCCGGATCATCCGACTGAATCATGTTCCTTCACATGTTTTGTCTGACCGTGGGCGGGCCGCTCGGAAAGTGGTTCGCCAAACTGCACGAAACCTTCATCGTCAACGAGCGCTATAAGCTGATGCTGGAGGGCTTCCGCAACACGATCCTCATCACGCTCGGCGCGCTCTGCATCGGCCTGGTGATCGGGACTCTCATCGCGGTCGTCAAGTACCTGGCGGAAGACTCGCCGTCCCTGAAACCTCTCGCGTGGCTCTGCAACATTTACCTCACCGTCATCCGCGGCATCCCGATGGTGGTGCTCCTGCTCATTTTCTACTTCGTCATCCTCGTCTCGTTCGAGGGCGTGACCGTGGCGATCATCGCGTTCGGCATCAATTCCGGCGCGTATATGGCGGAGCTGATCCGCTCCGGCATCAACGCCGTGGATTCCGGGCAGATGGAAGCGGGACGCTCCCTCGGCATGAGCCGCCTGCAGGCCATGCGTGTGGTCGTTCTGCCGCAGGCGATCCGCTACATCCTCCCCGCCATCTTCAACGAACTCATCGCGCTGCTGAAAGAGACCTCCGTCGCCGGCTACGTGGCGGTGGTCGACCTGACGCGCGCGGCAAACCTGATCCGGAACAACACCTACGACGCGGTCAACACGCTGTTTCTGGTCGCCCTGATCTATCTCGTGATCATTATTTTCCTTGAATGGCTTCTCAGCAAACTGGAAAGGAGGCTGAGCACGCGTGATAAACGTTAAGAACCTGAAAAAGAGTTTTAACGGCGTGGAAGTCCTCAAGGGGATCAATACGGAGATCGACAAGGGGGACGTGATCTGCGTGATCGGTCCGTCCGGCTCCGGCAAGTCCACGTTCCTGCGCTGTCTGAACATGCTCGAGCGTCCTACCGGCGGTCAGATCATCTTCGAAGGGGACGACCTGACGGACAAAAAGGTCGATTTGGACCTGCACCGGCAGAAGATGGGAATGGTGTTCCAGCAGTTCAACCTTTTCCCGCACATGACGGTCATGAAAAACCTGATCGTCGCGCCGATGATGCTCAAGAAGGTCCCGGAAGAAAAAGCGAAGGCCAAGGCGCTCGAGCTTCTCGGCAAAGTCGGGCTCGCGGACCGCGCCGAATCCTATCCGAACCAGCTCTCCGGCGGACAGAAGCAGCGGGTCGCCATCGTGCGCGCGCTGTGCATGGAACCGGACGTGATGCTCTTCGACGAGCCGACCTCCGCGCTCGACCCGGAAATGGTCGGAGAGGTGCTCGACGTCATGAAGAAGCTCGCGGCGGCCGGCATGACGATGGTCGTCGTGACGCACGAAATGGGGTTTGCGCGCGAGGTATCGAACCGGGTCCTGTTCTTAGACGACGGCGTGATCCTCGAAGAAGGCACACCGGACGAAATTTTCAATCATCCGAAGAACGAGCGGCTGCGTTCGTTCCTCGCAAAGGTCCTCTGACAGCAAGGGGAAGCTCCGGCTTCCCCTCCGGTTGTTTTTATCAGGAAGGAGTTAGATATGGTATCCTGGAAAGGCAGACATTTTCTCAAGCTTCTGGACTATACCCCGGAGGAGATCGCGGCGCTGCTCGATCTCGCGGCGGATCTGAAGGCAAAGAAAAAGGCGGGGATCCCGCACCGGCTTTGCGAAGGAAAAAACGTCGCGCTGATTTTCGAAAAGACCTCCACGCGTACCCGCTGCGCTTTTGAGGTCGCGGCGGCGGATCTCGGCATGCATCCCGTCTATCTCGATCCGAGCGGATCGCAGATCGGACGGAAGGAAAGCATCGCGGACACGGCGCGGGTGCTGGGCCGCATGTTCGACGGGATCGAATACCGCGGATTCGGTCAGGAGATCGTGGAAGAGCTGGCGAAATACGCGGGCGTACCGGTCTGGAACGGGCTGACCAACGAATTCCATCCCACGCAGATCCTCGCGGACTTTCTGACGATCCGGGAGCACTTCGGCGGCCTGAAAGGGAAAAAGCTCTGCTACGTCGGAGACGCGCGCTACAACATTGGTAATTCCCTCATGGTCGGCTGCGCGAAGATGGGGATGCGCTTCACCGCCTGCGCGCCGGAGAAATACTTCCCCGCCCCGGAGCTGACGGCAGAATGCCGTGCCGTAGCGGCGGGGACCGGAGCGGAGATCCGCTTCGAGACGGACCCGGACAAGGCGGTCGCCGGCGCGGATGTGATCTACACCGACGTCTGGGTATCCATGGGCGAACCGACCGAGATCTGGGAGGAAAGGATCGGGGATCTGCTTCCGTACCAGGTCAACGCGCGGCTTCTGAAGCTGGCCGGCGAGCAGTGCCGGTTCATGCACTGTCTCCCCGCCTTCCACGATCTGGGAACGGAGATCGGCCGGGAGATCCACAACCGCTTCAGCCTGAACGCGCTGGAAGTGACGGACGACGTGTTCGAGTCCCCCTCGTCCATCGTATTCGACGAGGCGGAAAACCGCATGCACACCATCAAAGCGGTCATGGCGGCGACGCTCTGACGCGGACGGGAGGATCCATGCGCCGAAACAGACACTTTTTACGCCTCCTTCTCTCCGGAACGCTCCTGCTTTTGCTCCTCCTTCCGGCCTGTACCCGCGCGAAGAGCGCCGGCCGGGAAGAGGCGGAGGAATCGAAAATCATCAATTTCGAGAATATCCTGCCGAACGACGGCCGCAGGGATCAGGACCGGAAGGATCAGGAAAGCCTGCCCGGGGACATGTCCGGCGACAGGCCCCATGAGCTGTTCTATCTGAACGGGCTCTGGAGCTCCGTGGGGGCGTACGACGATGATATTTACTACGAATACGACCAGATCGACGAGATGTCGCTGTATTTCGAGAACGGCTGGGTCGCGTTCACCGCGGGAGGCGAGACGACGATCTATCAGGTCGAGAAGCAGGAAGACGGGATGATCTATTTTACCTTTACGGATGCTTCGGATCCCTCCCGCGCCCGCATCTGCGTCAACTTTCACGATATCGGATATTATCTGGAACTCACGCCGGAGAACGATCCGTCATTCCGGATCCTGTTTGAAAGGCAGTGAGGGGGAGAAAGGCTTCGCCTTTCATAATTCTCCCCGGTGCCGCCCGCATAGGGCAAAAAACTCGCAAAGGCTTTGCCTTGAAAAAACCGGGGAAAACGGAATCCGTTTTCCCCGGTTTTTGTTTTCAGTATCTTCCGCCAGGAATTATTTGCCGCTGCTGGCAGCGAGCTCTTCCGCCGTGATCGTGGAGTAAACCATCTTGATGGTCTGACCTTCCGCTACCGGCGTGGCAGCCATGCCGACTTCCGCCTCGACGTCGTCGACCGTGAAGTCCCACAGACCGTACAGCGTGGCCTCTTCGTCCAGAGCGCCGTACTTGTACACATTGCCGTCCGTATCGGTGATGGAATTGAAGCGGACCGGATTGTCGTCCTTGTCGTACTCAAGGTCGTAGTCCAGCTTATCGTTGCCCTCTTCCTGCTTCATGATGTCGAGCGCGAGCTTGGCAGCGTCGAGAACGGTCGGAGGAACTTCGGCAGTGCCTTCCACCGCGACCTGACGTTCCACAATGAGACCGTCCGGCGTGGAGATGGAGATCGTGACGTTCGCAACGACCTTATCCGAATTGGCGCTTCCGCCGTTGCATGCCGTGAACGCAGCCGTCAGCATAAGCATCGCAAGAGCGAGAGCAATGATTCCGATTTTCTTCATGTTGTCATTTACCTCCGGTATGTAAGATTCTGACAGTACCCCTGTCTTTTACTGCGTCCTTATTATACTCCGCCGCGCGGCGATTGTCAAGGGTACGGGAACATGAATTCAACACTGCGGGGGTATTTATTAACACAGTCGCCATAAATCCGGACCGACCGAAAGGGAGCCGCGCCCGCGAAGGCTCAGCGCTTCCACGCGATGCGCGCGCCGTCAAGGAAGGAGTAGCTCAGATATTCGTTGATCCGGTCGCAGCCGAAAACGCCGGTCACGGTAAAGACGGACCCCGTCTCCGGCCAGTCCTCCGGAAAGCGCAGATCTCCCGCGGGGCGGATCTCCACGGAGACGAAGCAGCACCCCGCGTAATCCGGGACGCTGCAATAAAACCGCCTGCCCGTCTGCGTCTCGTCCGTCTCGAAAATCCCCGCCATCCGGACGGTCTTTCCGGCATATTCCTCCGGCGAGCCGTTCATGGTCCCCACGGTCACGTAAAGCGCTCCCTTTTCCAGCCCCGTCAGATCGATCTCCGCTTCATCGCCTTCCGTGGGGACCGCTTCGAAGGCAGGTCCGTCCGAAACGGGGATCCCGTAGGAAGCGCGGTCCGCGGCATCCGGATTCGCGTCCGGAGCTGCGGTCTGCACCCTGCCCACTCCCTCCGCCGGCTCAGCGGGGGGAAGACGGCCGCAGGACACGGACAGAAGGAGGCAGCACGCAAGAACCGCCGCAACCCGCAGGGCACGGACAAACCGCTTTTCTTTTCCCGGCGGCAGACGCCTCATGTCAGTAAGTCATCCGGGCGTCGATCAACTGAGCAAAGCGCATGTACTCGCCCTCCGTATAGGTGTCGAACACGCCCGTCACCGTGACGGTGGTCCCGGGTTCGGGATAATCCTCGGGAAAGCTGTAATCGCCCGCCAGGACAAACTCCATCCCCTGCTGGCAGCAGGCCATGGCGTCCGCGATCAGAACGACGTAATAATTCCGTTCTTCGCCTTCGTAGCACTGGAACTCCCCCTTCATCCGGACGGTCTGACCGAGATAGTCATCGGGCAGGGCCAGCATGTTGTAGACCTCCGAATAGACCATGGTCGCGCTCATTTTCGTCAGGTCCACGTCGATCTTCTCTTCCTTTTCGGCTTTTTCGGCCTTTTCAGACTTTTCGGAAGCGCCGGCAGACGCGGACAAACCGGCTCCGGCAGACGATCCGATCCCTTCGGACGGTTCGGCAGGGGAAAGCGTGTTCTCTCTCAGGCAGGAGACGCAAAAGGCGCAGAGCAGGACTGAAGCAAGCAGCAGACAGACAAATTTCTTTTTCATGTTCCGATACCTCCGGTACAGGTTCCGATCAGACAGCAGACAGCGAATACGACGAGTTCGACAGCGACGACGGTAGATCCGACGGGCGTTCCGAAGAGGATGGACACAAGCATTCCGAAAACGGAACAGAGAACGGACAGCACCGCCGCGCAGACGGTCACGGAGCGGAAGCTCCTGAAGACCCGCATCGCGGACAGGGCGGGAAAGATCACCAGCGCGGAGATCAGGAGGGATCCCACGAGATTCATGGCCAGCACGATGATCACGGCGATGATGACGGCAACGGCAAGATTGTACGCCCTTGCCTTCACGCCCGTCGCCGCCGCGAAATCCCCGTCGAACGTCAGAGCGAAGATCTTGTTGTAGAAGAAAACGAACGCGAGGATCACGGCCGCCGAGAGCCCCACGGACAGCCACACCTCGGATTTCGTCAGAGTCAGGATGGACGTCGCGCCGAAGAGCGTCGCGCACACGTCCCCGGACAGATTGGCGGATTTGGAAAACAGATTCATCAGCAGATAGCCGATCGCCAGCGCGCCGACCGACACCATGGCGACCGCCGCGTCCCCGCTGATTTTCGCATTGCTCCCGAATCCGAGCAGAAGGACCGCCGCAAGGATCGTAACGGCAAGGGTCAGCGGCATGTCGTTCGTCATGCGCATAACGGCCGCTGCCGCCGCCGCGCCGAACGCCACGTGGGAAAGCCCGTCGCCGATAAAGGACAGCCGTTTCAAGACGAGCGTCACGCCGAGCAGGGACGAGCACAGGGATACGAGGGTCCCCACGATGAGCGCGTACCAGACGAAGGAACGCGAGAAATAGAACGAGATCGTTTCGGCAAGGCTCATTCCTTCCGCCCCCTTTCGTCCGCTCTTCCGGCTGCGGAAACCGGGCCGGCGAGGCGCTCCGCGAACGTCCTGCCGACTTCGCTCGCCAGATACTCCGACGGAGTTCCGAAAAACGGCTCCGGTCCGACATGCAGGATCTTCGTCGCGTACCGGAGCGCGGCTTCCACGTCGTGCGTGATCATGACGACCGTGGTGCCGCGCCGGTTGAGACCCCCGATCAGGCCGTAGATTTCCCCCGTCACGAGCGGATCGAGCCCCGTCGCGGGTTCGTCGAGCAGCAACAGCTTCCGCGTCGCGCAGAGCGCTCTTGCGAGAAGGACCCGCTGCTGCTGGCCGCCGGAGAGTTCCCGGTAGCAGCGCTTCCGCAGTTCCGTCAGTCCCGTCTTTTCCATCACGTCTTCGGCGATCCTCTTCTGTTCCTTCGTGCGGAAGGGACGCAGACCGGACTGCCCTTCGAATCCGGAGAGAACGATCTCCGTCACGGACGCGGGAAAATCCTTCTGCACCTGCGTCTGCTGCGGCAGATATCCGATCTCGTTCTTTCCGATCCCGTCCCCGAAGAGCACCTGCCCGCCCATCGGGGGACGAAGGCCCAGCACGGTGCGCATCAGGGTGCTTTTTCCCGCCCCGTTTTCCCCGAGGACGACGAGATAGTCCCCGGGGAAAACGGCAAAATTCAGGTTGTGCACGATCTCCCGGCCTTCGTATCCGAGGCAGAGATCCCTGCATTCGATCTGCGCCATATCTTCTCCTTGCCGCAGTTTATTGAAGCGCTTCCTTTAAGACCTCGAGATTGTTTTCCATGACCGAGAGATACGTGATCCCCTCTTCCGCCCTCTTCGCGGTGACGGACTGGAGGGAATCGAAGGTCAGGATCTTCTGGTCTTTGCCGGCGGTGTTGTCCCGGATGGTCCGTGCGATGGACCCGTCCGCGGATTCGATCTGACAGATCGCGCCGAGCTGCAGTTCGTCCGTTTTTTCCGCAAGGAATACGATGGTCCGGAAGGACGCTTCGCTCTCCGCGGAACAGCCGGAAAAAGCCGCGTAGTAGCTCAGACCGTAATCCTCGACCAGATATCGGAAGGGGAACCGGTCCCCGAACAGCAGCGTCTTTTTGCTTCTGGCCTGTGCCGCCTCCGCGTACCGCTCGTCCAGGGCGGCCAGTTTTTCCCGATACGAAGCCGCGTTCGCGCGGTAAGCGTCGGCGCGGTCCGGGTCCGCCGCGCAGATCGCGTCCGTCAGCGCGTCCACCAGCACGGCGGCGTTTTTCAAAGAGAGCCAGACATGCTCGTCCGCTTCGGGCTCCTCTTCCCCGTCTTCCTCTTCGGCTTCGGCCTCCATGCCTTCCACCGTCTCCTCTTCCCTGACCATGTCTCCCAGCGCTTCGAGGAGGTTTACGGTCTTCCTGTCCGGATTCGCGTCCCCCTTCAGGGCGTCCTCCGTCCATCCGTCCGATTCACCGCCCACGAACGCGAAAACGTCGCAGTCGGATATCCGGATAAGATCCGCGGCGGTGGGCTGATAGCTGTGCAGATCGACGCCGGAATCGAGCAGCATGACAAGCTCGACCCCGTCGGCTTCCCCGCCTAAGATTTCCCTGCACCAGTCGTAAACGGGAAAGATCGTGGTGACGATCGTGAGCCGTCCGTTTTTCAGGCCCTCCCCGTTCCCGCAGGCGGCGAAGCACCCCATCAGAAAGGCGAGGCATAAAGCAAGCACGATGATTTTTTTAAGCATAATAAAGAAAACCTCCGAAATTGAGAATACTACCGGAACAACAGCCAAAAATCCCCCGGCACGAAAATGTCCGGCAGGTTTTCGGGCTGTTCCGGATCTCAATTCAGAAGTCTGATTCCGTTTCTGCTCCGGTCGTATCCTTCTCTTCCCGCGGCTTTCTCAACCGCCGCGGATATCGCCGCCAGAATGAACGGCACACTGACAGCCGCGGCAGCCGCGGCGTAGGACAGGCGCATCCACATGTCGGTCTGGGTTGCGATCAGCGCGCAGACCGGGCAGTGCTCCCCCCGGCAGTCATGGTGCGATTCCAGAGCGATCACGAAAGGAGAACAGACGAGAAGGCACAGAACGGCTGCGGCAAAAATCAGCGCCGCGATCCTCTTTTTCTTCACGGAACCGCGCCCCCTTTCATGAGTAAGGATACTTTCCGGGTGTATATTCTATCATGAAACGTCCGCGCTGTCAACGTCCGTCACAGAAAAATAACGGATTGTTTTCTTTCGGCGGCGGAGAAGGCCGGGACGCGTCAAATGCCAGTATCAATCTCCGTCCAGTCTCCACAGGCTGTTCTTTCCGCCCCACGGAGAGAAATGCGGCTTCTCCTCCCGTACAGCGGTCGGCTCGGTATGCCCGGAATACAGAACGGTATCGTCCGGCAGAACGAGGATCCTTTCGCAGATGCTGCGGATCATCCTCTCCCGGTCTCCGCCGGGGAAACGGTCGTTGCCGATCGTACCGCGGAAGATCGTGTCGCCGGTAAAACAGATCCCGTCCCGTTCACTGTACAGGCACACCGAATCCGTCGTATGCCCGGGGGTATGGATCACGCGCAGAACCACCGAAGGATCGGATTCCAAAGCGATGCAGTCCCCGTCCCGGAACAGGACCGCATTTTCAATAAGGATCGGGGCGCCGCAGAATTCGGAGAGATTCCACTTCGCGTTCGTCAGATAGTCCGCGGAGCGTTCGTGGGCCAGGACGGGGATCCCGAGCGCGTCCCGCACCGCTCCGGCTGCTCCCATATGGTCGAAATGTCCGTGCGTGAGCAGGATCTTTTCGATCGTCCATCCGTTATACCGGATCATGCGCAGCAGTCTTTCCTCTTCCCAGCCGGGATCGATGAGGAAGCCGCGGTTCGTCCCCTCGTCGATCCAGAAGTAGGTGTTTTCTTCGAAATATCCCTTTACGGGAACGGTTATGACCATGGATTTCCTTTCTTCGAATGAATATTCTCACGATAAAAAAGGGCAGCAGTTCCGGAGAACCGCTGCCCGTATGAAGGAAATGAGGATCAGTGGATGATGTAACGCTCGGTATCCTTGTCGAAGAGGTGGACTCTCGACATATCGATCGCCACGTTGATGATGTCGCCGGCTCTCGCGGTGGAACGGGCGGAAACGCGGGCGGTGAGGTTGGTTTCTTCCGCAACGAGGTACAGATAGATTTCAGCGCCCATAAGCTCGGTGACTTCCACGTCGGTCTCGATGACGGAATCGGGCATCGCGCGGAGGGAGGAGTCGTCGTCCAGGATGCACTCCGGACGGACGCCGGCCACGATCTCCTTGCCGACATAATCCTTGAGGGCGGGATCCGCAGCCTTCTGAGCCGGGATCTTGAGGGAGTTGGAGCCGAAGGTGATGTAGAAGTCTTCGCCTCTCTTCTCGAGGATGCAGTTGATGAAGTTCATCTGCGGCGTGCCGATGAAGCCCGCGACGAAGAGGTTGACCGGGTAGTCGTACAGGTTCTGAGGCGTGTCGACCTGCTGGATCAGACCGTCCTTCATAACCACGATACGGGTGGCCATCGTCATAGCCTCGACCTGGTCGTGCGTCACGTAGATGAACGTGGTACCGACTCTCTGGTGGATCTTGGTGAGCTCGGTTCTCATGGAAGCTCTCAGCTTAGCGTCCAGGTTGGACAGCGGCTCGTCGAGAAGGAAGACGCGGGGATTACGGACGATGGCACGGCCAAGCGCCACACGCTGCTTCTGACCGCCGGACAGAGCCTTCGGCTTTCTGTCGAGCAGGTGGGTGATGTCAAGGATAC
>JAEEGL012700842.1_pt1 | contig 12139 bp, 14 predicted proteins | sample 9134231 | NCBI WGS metagenome assembly JAEEGL01 (sample SAMN16246548, study PRJNA631951) | gut metagenome | biome: gut microbiome; feature: rumen; material: fiber-attached | host: Bos | place: Iran: Karaj | collected 2018-10
CATCCATACCTGAAAGGCGCCCCGGGTCTCCTCGATCATAAAGGTGCGCGGCGCAATCTCTTTTACGCTGTATTCGGATTCCATAGCGGTTTCTCCTTTTCGGCCGTTTTGCCCCCCGTGGACCGGGGGGCGCGGATCGTTTGGCCTTACGCCTCGGGGTTGAGCTTTTCCTCGATGGCCTCGATCGTCTCCTCGACCGCTTCCTTCGCTTCTTCGGCCTTCTCTTCGACCGTTTCTTTGAGTTCTTCCGCCAGATCGGCGGCTTTTTCGCCGGCGTCCTGCGCCGCCTGCGCGATCTCGTCGATCACTTCCTGCGCATCGGGCACTTCCTCGCCGTCTGCGGCTTTCCCGTTCTTAAAGGGCAGCAGCTCCACCGTGTAGTTGTCCTTCTCCTCACCGGGCGTCTTCTTGAGCGACCAGAGCAGCCCGCCGATCTCAAAGGTGCCGGTTTCCTCGTCCTTCCTGACGTAATAGGGGACGATGCTCGCCGCGAGCGAAATCGCGCCGATCGTGCTGAGAATTTTCGCCAGTTTTTTCATCGTAAATACCTCTCTTCCGATAAAATCGTTTGATTATTTTGAGCGGATCGCGGGCCGCGCCCGACCTCCGCTTTTTACCTTGTCCGTTTCCCGGCGCTCAGAGCCCGAGGCGACGGTAGATTTCTTCGATAAACGGCGCTTTGTGCGCAATGTAGCGGTCGATCCCGCAAGGATAAAGCGCCGCGCCCTCTTCCTTGATCCGGCCGTATTCCCGCGCCGCCTCCGGGTGCGCGCGCAGATAATCCCGAAACGCGAGATGCCGCCGCAGCTCCTCTGAATCCTGCGCACAGACGTAAAGATGATGCTGCTGCAGATGCTCTTTTCCCCGGTAGCCGAACGCTTCCCGCCCGGGAATGCCGAGGTCGCCCTCGTGATAATAGCCGATTTTCGCAAGCTTTTCGGCCGCCTCGGGAAACGCCGAAACGTCGCGGATCACAACGTCGAGATCGATCACCGGCTTCGCGCAGAGCCCCGCAACGGACGTGCTGCCTACGTGCTCGATCCTCAGCGCGGTCTCGCCCAGCGCCGCCTCAAGCTCCGCTTTGATCTTCAGAAATTCCCGCGGCCAGTTTTCGTCGTACGGCAGAACGGTCACTCGCTTCGTGTTCATGGTTTCACCCGCCGACCGCCCGCGCGTACCGGCCTTTTCCGCTTCGGCGCAGGCGCCTTTTGTTTCGCCTTTTTCCTCCGCAAACCCGCTTGCGGATCCTGCATCCATTATACCATACCCCGCCCCTCTCCCGCAAGTCCTTCCGGACTTTTGACGCAAGGTTCTCCGGGGATAGGAGCAGGTTTATCTGCACGACAAGGAATTGCTGTGCTCCGCCGCCTGCTTTTCGCTTCGCAGGGTTCTTTTGTGAAAGGAGCAGGCTGATTTTCCCGGCATGGCGCTGCCGTGCTTCGCCGCCTGCTTTTCGCTTCGCAGGGTTCTCCGGTGATAGGAGCAGGTGCGCAAGCCCGGCACCGGCGGGATCTACGAACTCAACGATCACCTCTTTGAGGGGCGCTATTCGCCCACCAACGCCCAGGGCAAGCGTGAGGTGCACACCGTCTATGCCAAGACGCGGGAAGAATGCGAAGTGTTGCTGGAGCAGATGATCTCCGAGGTGCGGGAGCAGATCAAGGAAGAGAAGCAGCGGATGAAAGGAAAGAAAAGAAAAGAAGCAAATAGCTCGGAGGAGACAACCCCGCCGAGCTATTTGATTGCTTAATTCATGTCATTTGGTTGAAGCGTCAATAATCTCCAACTCGTCAAAGAGATATGTGACAACATCAACTGGATACTCGGTTTCGTCCCATAGCTCAACTTCACATGCAGGACCAGTTGAATAAGTGCTGACCACAACGCCTACTGAGCCGATAGGATATCCGTTCTTTTCAACAAGCGTTTTGACTCTATCATATTCTTTTACCATGATTATTCACCCGATAGTAGAATACTCTTTATTCTCACTTAATGCGGATATCATATTATTGAGTTCATCTGTGGCTACGACTACACCTTCTTCATCCATTGTTTCAAGAACATCAAAGACGCTTACAATGCTATCTGCCTCATTGTCAGGAAATGCGAACAGATCAGTAAACCAAACTACATTTACCCATTCAACTACATCTATTACCGTTTTTGAACCATCCAGCAATGCCCGAATCGCAGCGGCCACATCGGCACGGTTGATCTCTTGCGGATTGCTGCAATCTGCATTGTGTAAATCGTTTCCGAAGAAAGCCTGTAGGTCTGCTTTGCTGATTTCCATTCTTCGGAACTGGTCAAGGATTTTTTCCATAGTTACTTCTCCTTTACATGAACTAATTTGCCATTCGGATCATAGGTTTCTTTATAAACTCGAATCGTATGTCCCTCCGGGTCAACAATCTTATGTTGATAGTCTGCAGCATCAAAGGAAACCCCGCAGGCTTCAACGATTTCTGATACGCTCATATCTCCCGTGAGGTGATGGGCGATCATGAATTCTCCTGCAAAGCATTTTGCCTGCCATTCAGGATCGTTAAATGGCTTTACTTCCTGCCGTTTAAAATTTCTCTGTAACGAGAATCCGCAGAAGCAAAGTGTAAAATAGTGGCCGATCTCATGCGCAATTGTCATACGATCACGCCCTTCACCATTACAGGCTCTCTCGTATACGCTCTCTTTGATTTTAATGTGACCTGTTCGAACGTTCGTTTCAGCGTGAATGCCGTTCGGAAGTTCATGATCCTCTACGATTTCATAATTGAAATCATCAAAAACTTCTGCCAATACATCCAGTAGCTCTACTATGGGAACCCATAGCTCGTTTTCCAACCCGAGATGCTTGCGGAGCATACTCGCAAGGAGGCGTAAATCCTTTCGGGATTTAGGTTCAACAATATAATCCGGCAAGAATCAATCCTCCTTGTGCTTTTTCAGAATGCTGAACAGCTTTTTTGTTGTTTCCTCATCCAGCGTATCAAATTGCCGTGCAAAGGAAACGGCAAGTTGACGGTTTTCGTTGGAAGCGTTGCGAATGTTCAATTCAATCGTATCGCTTGATTCAACGATGGCATCTTTTAGTTCCGTGATTTGCACCGGAGTAAGGGAGTAAAGTTCTTCCAGTTTTGAAAGCCAAGCCTCCGGCACCTTTTTTTTGCCGTTTTCAACCGCAGAGAGAAACGCCGAAGACACATTAAGTCGCTTCGCCATATCACGCAAGATTTCTCCATGGTCTATTCGCAATTTTCGCAAAAACTTTCCCATGCTTGTTAGCATAATCAATCCTCCTTACCCTTACCGGGTTGCTTATAGTATAGCATATTCGCAGCTGAATGTCAACCTGTTTAGGTTAATATTTTCTAACAACAAGGTTGATTTCGTTCTGGGCACATTGAAGGACCTGTGAAAACTGCGCCGCAATAAACAAAGAAATAGCAAAAAATCCTCTGGGATCGACGATCTCAGAGGATTTTTGGTCCGAGTGACAGGATTTGAACCTGCGGCCTGATGGTCCCAAACCACCCGCGCTACCAACTGCGCTACACCCGGATATTCGATTTTCTTATTCTGCCGTTGTGGTCAAACATGTGGTCAAACGGCGATTTTCGGAGATTTTGCGGAAGGGATAAAGTGCCAAAACGCCAGTATTTACAAGGGGTTGCGGGATTTCGGATTTCGACCGAGTGCCGGGGGTGTTACACGCTCCCAAACCAAGCACTCTACCAAGCTGAGTTACACCTCGTTTTTCTCGTTTGAATCCGGCTTTGCGCAAAAACCGGAAGAATCAGGCCGCCGGATCGGCGGCTTTTTCATTATACGGTCCGGGCGGGAAAAAGTCAAGATTTCCGCGCACCGCGCGCCGCGCGCCGCGCGGCATCGATCCGGATCGCTTCGAAATACAGATTTTGCGCGGCGGGAAAAGCCGCCGCAAGCGCCTTTCTCCGCCCTTCCCCTCAGGCTTCGGGGTTAAAGTGAAAAACCAAGCCCGAAAATCCATAGCGAACGCTGCTTTTTCCGTCTTCTCCTCAAGTTCCGGGGATTAAAGTGAAAATCCAAGCCCGAAAAACCACAGTGAACGCTGCTTTTTCCGTCTTCCCCTCAGGTTCCGGGGATTGAAGTGAAAAAGTGAACGCCGCCTTTTCCGTCTTCCCCTCAGGTTCCGGGGGTTAAAGTGAAAAAGCGAAAGAACGGGCATACGCGAAAAGATACTGCTGCGAAAGGCCGGCGTATTCGCCGAAGCAGGCCGGATCCCGCCCCGGGAAAAACCGCGCCATCGCGCGCCTGATCCAGACATCGACGGGGAACGCCTCCATCCGGTGGAAGCCGTAGAGCAGCGCGCAGTCCGCGACCTTCGGCCCGACGCCGAGGATCTTGCGCAGCTCCTCGCGCGCCCGCGGCAGCTCCATCGCCGCGATCTCCGGCAGCACGATTTCGCCGCCCGCGATCTTCCGCGCGGCGTCGATCAGGTATTTTGCCCGGTAGCCGCAGCGCAGCGGCGCCAGGTCCTCCTCCGAAAGCCGGGCGACCTTCTCCGCCGCCGGAAACGCGAACGCCTCCCCCGCGCCGATCCGCGCGCCGAAATTTTCGCAGAAGGCGCGGATAATCCGCCGGATCCGGGGGATATTATTGTTCTGGGAGATCAAAAAGGAGCAGATCGCCTCGAACGGCTCCTGGCGCAGGATATGCAGCGCGTTTTCACGCTCCGGCGCGCAGGCGCGAACGATCCGCAGCAGCGTTTCGTCGCCGCAGGCGGTTTCCCAGAACGCGTCGTAATCAAAATCGAGATCGAAATAGTCCGCCCAGACCAATCGGAATTCTTCCTCCGAAACGTTTTCGAAAACGAGGTCCCCGGCGTCCTCGTAAAGGCAGAGCTCCCTGCCGAAGGCGACGCCGCGCCATTTTCCGTCCGCTCCCGCTTCAAAGCGGAAGCACTGGCCGCAGTCGAACGTATTCTCAAGCGAAAACGTCCGCCGTATGCGCAGGTCCGGCCCGGAACACGCGGCGTTCATCGGTTCTTCTCGTCGGCCTTGCCTTCGTTGCGCGGGACCCGCGAGGTGATAAAGCGGATCGAGCGCTCGATCGCGTCTTTCGAATTGCCCCAGTCCGCGCCGCGGTTGCGGTAATCGAACATCCGGCAGAAATGCGTCGTGTCGCTCTCAAGCGTCCGCAGATATTCGCCGCAGAGCCGCCGCGTTTCGCGCAGAAAATCGCCGCGCAGCTTTTTCGGCAGGCGCTCGGCCGCTTCGAACATCACGGCCGTATGCGGCAGGCAGAGATATTCCTGCGCGCGGTAGAGCGCGCGGAAATCGGCGTCCTTTTCCCACATATTCATCGCCGAATCCATCAGGTGGCGCGTGTTTTTCTCGATGTTCTCGCAGATAAAGCATTTTTTCCCGAATTCGCGGATCTCCGAGGCCGCCTTCTTCTCCGCCTGCTTCTCATTGTCGAGAAACAGCACCTTTTCCTCGATCTCCTTGAGGTGGCTCTCGAGGATCAGCGCAACGGAAAGCCGGCTCCCGACGGAGAGGATCATGTCGAAATGATCCTTGCAGAAGCCGAGCCGGTTCGTCTCGATCCTTACGTCCGGCTCCATCATCGCCGCGCCGGTGATGTATTTCGTCAGCCGCTCTTCGAGCATATCGCGCATCCGGCAGATCGGGCAGCCGTCCTTCGGGCCGAAAATATCGTTGATCGGAATCGAACAAATGTCTTCTCTCATGATAAAACGCTCCTCTTTTTCTTTCCGTTTCCATTATAACGGATCGCGCCCGAAAAGGCAACGCGCAATCGCCTGAAAACATAATATTACACTTCGTTGAATAGGACAAATCGGCATGAGTTTACATAAAGGAAGGAATATGATTCTCCGCCAAGGCCTCTTTTCGGTCGAAAAACCTTTACTTTTTGACATTTTCAACGCAGTTTTCAACAATCATAACGGTTTCTGAACTTTCGATTATGTCAACGCCACGATTTACTCCCAGTATATTTTTATTGTTTTGCCCTTTTGTAAGCGCGCAGCGATCTCAAGTTTATCTTCCCGACGTCCCCGTCGAGCGAATCTTCGGCTTTTTGCCTTCTTACAAGCGCGCAGCAATCTCCGGCTTTCCTCCTCTGCGCCCCCGTCGAACGAATCTTCGGCTTTTTGCCTCCTTACAAGCGTGCAGCAATCTCCTTCTCCCTTCGATCGGGAAAAGCGCTCCGTTCACGCGTCCGGGCCGCCTCGGCGCCGCTCCTTTGAAAACGGGCGTAAAAAAAGTAAAAAATTCCGGATTGCGGTGTTCAAAAAGGAAAAAATGTGGTAAAATAAGGTATCTGTAAGCTATGGAAGGTATACGGCAATGGCAAACAAACCCGAATCTCCCCGGAACGCAGACCGGGAAAACAGCCTGATCGTCGGGCGCAACGCGGTTGCGGAAGCGCTCCGCTCCGGCCGGAGCATCGACTGCGTCTATCTTGCAAAAGGCAATCCCGCGGGCAGCGTGCTCGCGCTCGTCTCCAAGGCGAAAAGCGCCGGCATCCCCGTAAAGGAGACCGATCCGCGCAAGCTCGATTCCATGTGCGGCCACGCCAATCACCAGGGCATCGTCGCCTCCGCTGCGGTCAAGGACTACGCGAAGCTCGAGGATATCTTCGCCCTTGCGCAGGCGCGCGGAGAGCCGCCGTTTATCATCATTGCCGATTCCCTCAACGATCCCCAGAACCTCGGCGCGATCATCCGCACCGCCGAATGTGCCGGAGCCCACGGGGTCATCATCCCGAAGCACCGCAGCGTCGGCCTTACCTGGGCCGTCGGGAAGGTTTCCGCCGGCGCGGTGGAATACGTTCCGGTCGTGCGCGTCAACAATCTCGCGAACACCATCGACGAGCTCAAGGAAAAAGGCGTCTGGGTCTATGCCGCCGATATGGACGGCACCCCCTGGTGCGACGTCGATTTCTCCGGCGCCGCCGCGCTCGTCATCGGCTCCGAGGGCGAGGGCATCAGCCGCCTCGTCAAGGAAAAATCCGATTACGTCGTATCCCTGCCGATCCTCGGCAAAATCAATTCTCTCAACGCATCCGTCGCCTGCGGCGTCCTCTGCTACGAGGTCGCCCGCGCGCGTATCCAGAAACGAAAGGAGGGCGTAACATGAGCAAAAAAGACCTCTCGGTCGACGAGATCATCGCACAGGTTCAGTCCCGCAGAGAAAAAGAACGCGAAAACGCCCCTGAAATCGAAAAGCCGGAGCTCTCTCCCGAGATCCCCGCGCCCGCGGGCCCCGATCTCCCCGAGATCGCCGAACCGCCCGCAGCGCCCGCACTTGAAGATGACGGCGCAATCGCCGCCGATGAACCGGCCGAACCGGCCGAACCGGCTGAACCGGACGTAACGGACGAAGAAGCCGAAAGAATCGAAGAAGCCGAAGAAGCCGGTCTGCCCGCCGAAGCGGAAGCCTCTCTGCCCGCGCAGGAGGTACATACCGCCGCGCCGCAGCCCGAAGAAGCCTTTGAAGAAGCGCCCGAAGAAGCGCCTCTCCCCGCCGGGGAGATCGCCGAACCGGCCGAAGAAGCCCCTGCGCCCGCCGGAGCCGATCTGCCCCCCGAGGCGGAATATCCCTACGCGCCGGCCGGCAAGCCGCAGCATTTTATCCGCAACGACGCGTTCCCGCGGCTTTTCAAGGAAGAAGCCGACTACTATATCGAAAAAAATCAGCCCGAAGCGCCCGCGGAGGATCCAGGCAATCTGAGCGTCTACGAATCCTCCCTGGAGAACTTCGATTTCGAGCTGGAGGAATACGACGCGCCCGACAAAAAGCAGGACGTCGCCCTCTCGATCCAGAAGCTCCAGCGTGGGGCCGCCCTTTCGATCGCCGGCTCCGGTTTGTGCGCCTTCGCCGCGCTCCTCTTCGTGATCGCCGGGCATTTCAGCCTTGCGCCGAAGCACTACGCGCTCGTCGATCTCGCCCTCGTCCTGATCGCCGCGCTCGTCAATTTCCGCAGCTTCGTCACCGGCCTGAGCGGCCTCTTTACCCTGCGCGCGACCCACGACAGCGCCGTTGCCCTCGCCTCCTGCGCGGCGGCGATCCAGTGCCTCACGGTTCTGATCGATCCGGAGAGCTTCGCCTCCGGGAGCCTCTTCCTCTACGCGCCGCTCGTCGTCTGCGCCTGGTTCCTCAACGCGCTCGGCCGGGTGATCGCCCTGCGCCGGATCAGCAAGAATTTCCTCTTCCTGACCTCGTCGGAAGAAAAATACGCCGTTTCGCTGCTCGAAGACAACGCCGACTGCGTCAAGATCGCCGGCAACTATATCGAGCGCCAGCCGCTCGTCGCCTTCCAGAAGCACGCGAAGTTCTACGACCGCTTTATCTTCGGCAGCACGAAGTCCGATCCGAGCCGCTTCATCGTTCAGATGATCGCCCCGATGGGCCTGCTCGCCTCGCTGATCCTCTTCGGCGCGAGCTTCATCCTCTTCAAAAACGCGGTCGCGGCTTTTACCGCCTTTACCGCCTCGGCCTGCATCTTTATCCCGATCGCCGGCCTGCTCTGCGTCAATCTCCCCGTTTCCGATCTTTCCTCTCTCGCCCGCAAATGGGGCGGGATGATCGCCGGCTATCCCGCGGTGGAAAAATTCGCCCGGACGAACATCGTCCTGATCGACGCCGAGGATCTCTTCCCGCGCGGATCGACCCAGCTCGTCAATATCCAGACCTTCTCCGGTTCCGATCCCCGCCGCGCCGTCCTCTGCGCCGCCTCGCTGATCAAATGCTTCGACGGCCCGCTGAACGAAATCTTCGACCAGGCGCTCTCGAACCTCGAGGTGGAGCCGGTCAAAATCGAATCCCCGCTCTTTGAGGAATCGCTCGGCCTCTCCGGCTGGGCGGACGGCAACCGCATCCTCGCGGGCAACCGCAAGCTGATGGCGAAATACTCCGTTGCGATCCCCCCCAAGGAGATCGAACGCGAGTATACGAGAAAAGGCCAGAAGCTCCTCTATATCTCGCTCGGCGGCGTCATTTCCGCCATGCTGATCCTCTCCTACAAGGGCGATTCCCGCCGCGCCGCGGAGCTTGCACGCCTTGAGAAAAACGGCTATCTGATCGTCGTGCGTTCCAACGACGTCAATATCACCCCCGGCCTCGTCTCCGCAAGATTCGGCGTCGACGGGCGGATCGTCCGCATCCTCCCCGATAAGCTCGGCCCGATCTACGAGCAGAACGTCCTCACCCCGGCGGAAAAAGCCGATTCCCTGATCCTGACCAAGGGCAGAACGACTACGATGTTCCGCCTGCTGACCGCCTGCAATATCCAGAAAAGCAATATCACCTTCGCGCTGATCCTCCAGGTGATCGCCGTTGCGCTCGGCTTCATCTTCGTCGCTTTTATCACCTGCTATTCCGGACTCGAGCAGCTCAAAACCGCCGCCCTGCTCCTCTATGAGCTCTTCTGGCTCGCCGCCATCATCCTCGTCCCCAAACTCCGCCGACCCTGACGGGTTTTTACTTCGCAGGGTTCTGTTCGGATCGGAGCAGGCTTTTATGCCCGGCATGGAGCTTCTGTTCTTCGCCGCCTGCGTTCTACCCTTGGGGAGCACTCAGCTTCCCTTCTTGTCTACGCAGGGTTCTGTCCGGATCGGAGCAGGCTTCTATGCCCGGCATGGAGCTTCTGTTCTTCGCCGCCCCTGACGGGGTTTTGTTACGCAGGGTTCTGTCCGGATCGGAGCAGTCTTTTATGCCCGGCATGGAGCTTCTGTTCTTCGCCGCCTGCGTTCTGCCCTCGAGAGGCATAAACGGGGTCCCCGAAAAGTCGACAGACTTTTTGGGGAAAAGGAGGAATCGCCCGAACGATGAAGCCGCGATTCGCAACGCGGATCGCAGCGAATCCGCAAGGGCGAATTCCGACGCGCCCGGCATGGAGCTTCTGTTCTTCGCCGCCTGCGTTCTGCCCTTGGGGAGCACTCAGCTTCCCGTCTTGTCATTGCAAGGAGAAATAAGGGGTCCCCGAAACGTCGTTAGACTTTTTGGGGACCCCGTTTCTGCTCCCCGAGGGCAGAAAGATTGCTCCTGTCTCAGCAACCCCTGCCGGGCGGCGCACCCGCTCCTATCCCCGGAGAACCCTGCGAAGTAAAAAAATGAAAGAAATGATTGAAAAAGCTATATAAATCAGTTATAATAATTATGTTTATGTGTAACGTATCGGCGCGGGAGAGGAAAACCGGCCGGCACCGTAAATAATATTATGAATTCGGGACCACCGAATGAAGGGAGCTTTATCGTAAAAAATGAAACAGTATGATGCGAACAACATCCTGAACATTGCCCTCGCCGGCCACAGCGGCGCCGGTAAAACTTCGCTGACCGAAGCGATGCTTTATCTCGCCAAGGCGACGGATCGCCGCGGCAAGGTTGCCGACGGCAACACCGTCAGCGACTACGACCCCGAGGAAATCAGCAGAAAGACTTCTGTTTCCACCGCCGTAGCGCCCCTTGAATGGAACGGCAAAAAAGTCAATCTTCTCGACGCGCCCGGTCTGTTCGACTTTGAAGGCGGCGTATGCGAAGCTGCCCGTGCGGCCGATTCGATGATCATCGTCCTCTCCGGCAAGGACGGCGTGCTCGTCGGAACGGAAAAGGCGGATACCGCAGCCAACAAGAGAAAACTCGCGAAGGTCTTCTTCGTCAACGGCATGACCGAGGAAGCTTCCCATTTCTACGACGTTCTCGCCCAGATCCGCGAGCTTGAAAAAGGCGCGATCCCGGTTGTCGTTCCGATCTATCACGGAACGAGCGCAGATATCTACGCGAACGTCCTGACCAACAAGGCCTACGATTACTCCTCCGGCAAGCCGGTCGAAGTCCCGATGCCCGACCTGAGCGAACACATGGGCGAAATCATGGAAGAAATCTCCGAAGCCGTTGCCGAAACGAGCGAGGAGCTGATGGAAAAATACTTCGAAGGCGAGCCCTTCACCGCCGAAGAGATCCAGGAAGGCGTCAAGGCAGGCATCAAAGACGGTTCGATCTGCCCGGTCTTCTGCGGCGACGCGATGCTGATGCGCGGCCTCGAAGAATTCATGAACGGTCTGACGAATCTTCTCCCCAGCGCCGCTGAAAAAGCCGGCGAAACGGCCGAAGACGAAAACGGCAGCGCGGTCGAGATCGCCGTTGACGAATCCGCTCCGGTCGCCGCACTGATCTTCAAAACGATCGCCGACCCGTTCATCGGCACGCTCTCCTACGTCAAAGTCCTCTCCGGCAAGCTCTCCTCCGAGAGCCAGATCGTCAATATGCGCACCGGCGAGCCCGAGCGTATCAGCAAGGTCGTTTTCATGAGCGGCAAAAAGCAGATCGACGCTCCCTACATTGCGGCCGGCGACATCGGCGCGATCCCGAAGCTGACCGCTTCCGTTACGGGCGACACCCTCGCGGCAGCGAACCGCAAGGTAAAGCTCACCGGAATCGAATATCCCTATCCGCCGCTTTCGATGGCCATCGTTCCCGCGAAGAAGGGCGAAGAAGACAAGATCGCCCAGGGCATCGGCCGTCTCACCGAAGAAGATCCCACGATCCGCTTCGCAACCGATCCGGAAACCCACGAGATGATCCTCTCCGGCCTCGGCGAGCAGCACCTCGACGTGATCTCCTCCAAGCTCAAATCGAAATTCGGCGTAGAGGTTTCCCTCCAGCAGCCGAAGGTCGCTTACCGCGAAACGATCAAGAAGAAAGTCTCCGTTCAGGGACGCCACAAGAAGCAGTCCGGCGGCCACGGCCAGTTCGGCGACGTCTGGATCGAATTCGAGCCCAAAGAGGGCGAAGATTTCGAATTCGGCGAGCGCGTCGTCGGCGGCGCGGTTCCGAAGAACTTCTTCCCCGCCGTTGAAAAAGGTCTGCGTGAAGCGATCAACAAGGGCACCCTCGCCGGATTCCCGGTTGTCGGCCTGCGCGCCACGCTCTACGACGGATCCTATCACCCCGTCGACTCCTCCGAAATGGCGTTCAAGACCGCCGCTTCTCTCGCCTTCAAGGCCGGTATCCCCCAGGCGAACCCGGTCCTCCTCGAACCCTACGGCACCCTCAACGTCCTCGTTCCGAGCGCTAACATGGGCGATATCATGGGCGAAGTCAGCAAGCGCCGCGGCAGAGTTCTCGGC
>JAEEGL015377267.1_pt1 | contig 12139 bp, 10 predicted proteins | sample 9134231 | NCBI WGS metagenome assembly JAEEGL01 (sample SAMN16246548, study PRJNA631951) | gut metagenome | biome: gut microbiome; feature: rumen; material: fiber-attached | host: Bos | place: Iran: Karaj | collected 2018-10
AACGATAAGTGGTGGGGTCCTTGATGGGATTGCCTTTCATGGGCTTGTCCAAAAGAGCCACGTCGCCCTCGTAGATTTCAATTTCATCAGTGAAGAAGTAGTTCGTGAAAATGAACTGGAACATCACAAAACGTCCCTTGCACTGCATGCTGTCCTGAAGACGATACACTTTGTATTTGCTTATATCTGGTTTGCCCTCTTTAATCTGAACGGCTGACATAAGGTCGCCGACAATGTGCCACTCCTTCTTGTCATCGCTGACAAAAATGTTGATACATGAAACTGGTGGAACTGTCGCAGACATTGAATATGCCGTGTTCACGGAGAATCCTCCGATAGGACTGACTTTGCCCAAATCAATTGTAAGATGCTGGAATCCATTGCTTTGCTTCCAGCCGACTGTGCTCTTCTGCGTCCAAAAGTAGCCTTTGGTGTAAATACCGTCGGTAAGCTGTGTGGTATCCTCATTGTCAGAGCAAAGGTTGTAATTTGGCTTCGTTGAGAAAGTGTATGATTTTCCTAGTGCAATGTTCTTGCCGAAGGCCGATGGCTTTGCGGCCTCAATTGACGCAGGCGTCGTCGCAGTCTTGAGCGAGATGTTGTCTGCGGCAGCGTAGCCTTTTCTCTTTGCGTCGGCTGTTATTATGATTGAGACTTCCTTCTCGGTTCCAGTGACGAAAGTCGCCGTCAGAGACTTCCACTGGAGGGAATCAGATTTGACTGAGGCAAGGAGTGCATCGTTGTTTCCCCTGACTTCCACTCGCGGCACAATACCGTCTGACTTCAAATCCGTTTTCAACGTATATTCCGTCTCTGGCTTGCAGGAAACGACCTGCCGTATCGAGTCAGTCCTTCCTGCCTTTTCAGTCCGTACGCAGACTGCGCTGGCGTCAGTCGTGCCGTCGTAGTCGATGAATTCCCAAGAGGCCTCACCTTTTGAGTTTATGACCCATCCTGCCATTGGATCTGGATTCGGATCAAAACCGCCGTTCTTCACAAGTTCTTGGGCAATAATGCTTACGCCAATGACGCAAACCGCACTCAATAATCTCTTATATTGTGCCATCTTGATAGTCTCCTAAGAGATAATTACAAAACTAGCGCGAAATGCACAACATCTCATTGCGCATTTCGATGATAGTTTTTAAAATACCTTACTAAATATAAAAGCACCATACTGTTCGTATGATGCTCCTAATTCTTCCCCTCCGAGAGCGGAAACGCCCTCTGTCGTCCTGAGTGCGCGGTTTATGATCACGCACTATCATTGCGAGAACTTAGTCCTGTTTTTTTCTGAAGTCGCGGCGATCACCGTTTCTGCGCGGTTCGCGTGGCCTTGCCTCATTGACGGTCAAGGGACGACCATTGACTTCCTTGCCATTAAGCGCCTCGATGGCCGCGAGTGCCTCAGCGTCGTCAGGCATTTCGACAAAGCCGAATCCCTTGCTGCGCTGTGTCTCCCTGTCCATGATGACCTGCGCGCTTGCAACCTTCCCGTATGCTGCGAAGATTGAGTTCAGTTCGTCATCCTTGATGGAGTAACTGAGGTTTCCTACATACAAATTTTTGCCCATTAAGATTCTCCGTGTGGCAGTTGCGACCCATTCTTTTACTTTCCGGGCCAGTGAGGGAAAGAGGTTTGTCAAAACCATGCCCCGCTTCAAACACTTCAACCTGATGCAATATGACCGCTTTTATGCTCGCCAAACGGAACCTCATGAAGGCAAGACGCAGAACCATTGCAAATATAACATCAAGTTAATAATATTTCAAGCAATTTATGCTATTATTTATCAATTGACGATCTTTTTGCAAATTTCACGGCGAAAAATAATAAAAACGCCATGCCGTTTCGCTTTCGCTCCATGGCATGGCGCATGAGAATTTAGAAGTCTCTTGACTGGTCGTAATATTATTAGGAATCACTCATTTTGCGAATCCTTGGAGACAGGGAATGTGTTTTCAGTGCCGTTTCTCAGTCTTGCTATGTTTTCACGATGCCTTACAATCACCAGTGCCGCAACTATAACGAGAAGGATGATTCCAGGCCAACTTACTTTGGAAACGCCTAAGACTCTAAGCACCAGCGCCGATACGGCAATGGCCACCACCGCCGCCATACTTGCAAGGGAGACGATTCGCCTAATTTCAAAGACAAGCAACCAAACCAATCCGCCGATGACCACAGGAAGAAGTGCAATGCCCGCTAGCGCTCCAAGGCTTGTCGCGACCCCTTTGCCGCCCTTGAAGTGGAGCCATACAGGAAATACATGTCCCATGATTGAGCCTATTGCAGCAATGATGCCGCCCATGGCCGCACCAATGGCGAGGGTTCCACCGAAGCGGTAGCCGATGAAAACAACAGGCAGATATCCTTTGAAGAAATCCAAAAAGAAGCAGATGAAGCTCCAATCGCGCCCTAGAACGCGGCGGACATTGGTTGCACCTATGTTGTGGCTACCATATTTTCTGATATCAATGCCGTTCAGTCTGCCAATAATGTAACCACTCGGAAGGCTTCCGCAGAGATATGAGAGCAGAAATACAAGCAGACCGCTCAGTGTAGTAGCAAGTGTTGGATTCATTTATCGATATTCTCCTCTTGATGTAAAGGTCATATAATCTCACTGGTATCCATGCTTCCTGAGGTCATAGCAGTCAGGGCATCGGAATACATCCAGGCCATATAGGACAGTCTTTTCGGGGATGGCCTGAATTGTAAGATTTCTGTTGGTTTCGAGTTCGATTTTTCTAGGGTCATTGTCTGCGCCGACGTAGGCGGGGCCGCGCAATATCTGGACTGTTACTTTGGAGTTTTCCTTGATTATGGAATAACTTAACAAGTCCATCGAGTTGTTAAAGGCAAGGCCCAGACCGCTCTGGAAGTTGCCGTGAGTAATGCTTTGGAAATAGCCCGTGCTCCCAAAGGGTGTGGCGACAAGAAGCGAATCAGCCACGACCTGCGGACGGAAAAGCTGTCCGTCTATCCACAGACGATATCTGATGGCCACTGTGTCACGGGTCCTGTCAACCAAAATTTCGTTGATTCCCTGTATGCTCTCGCCGTCTTCAGTGACTGCCTGAAGTTTGACTAACTCAATCTTCTTGAGCTCGCCCGCGAAGAGTCGTGTCAAGGTGGAGAGCTCAGAGTGTTTGGGACACTTTGGGTTGTTTTTCCTGTCTCGCAGAGGGCATTTCGGAACGCCTGGAAATGAGCGTTCCGCGCCAAGAAGCGAGCCGTCTCCGCCGTAGGAAATCACGAGGTCAGGATTGTCATCCACAAGTTCGCACGGGAACATTTTGAGCATCGGCTCCAATTCATCCAAGTTCCTGCCGACAATGGTGACACGGATTTTATCTTTTGCAAATATACTGTCCATAATGTTTAAAATACAGTGTGTTCCGCGAAAAACAAACTGAAAATATAATATTTATGATTCCAGATGTTGTTGCAAGAACTCGCAAGCGGCTACGGAAGCATCCATTGGCGGCCTATGTCCTGTGGCGTGGTTGATGAGTTGCAGATTGTCGAATGCATCGCCATAGTATGATTTTGCGGCTGCGAAGAATGCGTTGGCACCGTCATTGTCGTAAAGACCTGCAATAAGGAGGAACGGCTTTGGCGCGGCAATGGCGAGCAACTGCGAATGCTCCATGTTGGAGGCCCGCAGGAATGGAAGGCGATGTCCCCAGTACCAAGTGTCACTCCAGTTGGTCTGTCCCCAGCCGATGCCGAAGTCGCTGGAGACGATCGCCTTTATGCGCGTGTCAAGGCATCCTGTGTAGAACGATATCTTGCCGCCAAGTGAATGTCCAATGATACCAATTCGCTCCTTATCGACGGCGGGGTCTGAGCATGCCAAATCTACCAGCAGCTTTGTGTCAGCGACGAGTTTTCCGACTCCTGAGCACTGTGGTTCCTCCCGCCTGAGCTTTTCTGCGGCGCGCTTCCACCTTGAAAAGTCGTTAAGGTCATGCTCGTCGCGTGGCCGTTCTATATATGTAATATGGTATGTCTCAGACATGACGGCGACAAAGCCGCGCTCCGCCAACATGCGTCCGAACGCAATTGAGGCAGATTTTGGATCGATGTTGTCCTTCATTGTGGAGAGGTTCAGCTGCGACATTGTGCCGAACTGGTAGAAGGGAATTATAACGGCTGGCGCAGGACGTTTGGTCTTCGGGTAGAAGACAAGCACAAGCTGAAAGGTGCCTGGGCCATTCGCCTGACGGAACAATCTACCCGTGAATTTCTTTCGCTCAAACTCCATCACGGGCGAGATGTTGTTGGTGAATGGTCTCATTGGCTTCCCGATGACAGCCTCCCACTTCTCCCGCAGACTGGCGGTGCTCTCTTTGGACTTGCCCTTGTTCGCGAAGCAGAACTCTGAAATGCCTGCCTTGCCGCCGCATTCGACTTTGAACTCGTGGACGCCGTTCGTATATTCTCTCGAATCAAACTCAAGACCGTCGTCTTCCGAAGATGTGCAGCCTACAAACGTACCATCAAGGGACACGCGCCCGCCGTTTGCGCCTGGCATGAACGAAAATATGCCGTCAATGACTTCGCCAGTGTTCTGCGGAGTGATAACTTTGTTCTGTTTTCGAGCCATGTGTATCTGTCCTCTAAATTTGTAACGCCGTTGTAGTGGCAGTTTTGCATTTTTGCATTATAATAAAGCATGAATCTTATTTTTCAATTTGACATTAAACGTTTATGAAAAACATACACATTTCATTGTTATTTATCGTGGCGACGTTGTCGGCGTTTTCGCAGTATGAGGACGCTGTGCTGGCAATGGTCGGCAAAAAGGTCATCACTTCCCATGAAGTCGCTTTGGTAACTCACGCCCAAGAAGCCGCGCTTGCAAGACAATTCAAAGGCGAAGAGCTTCAGAAGAAAATTGAGTTGCTGAGACGAGATACTTTGGAGACTTTAATAGACCATGAACTCTGCTATATGGAGTTTCAAGAGATGAAGGCGAAAGTGCCGACGGACTATCTCCAGAATCGAATCAATACCCTTATCAATGAACACGCCAACGGTAGCGTACAGAAATTTGAGGAACAGCTTCAGGCCGAAGGAACAAACATGAAGGAGTTCAAGGAGCGTCTTGAAAAAGACATAGCCGTGATGATGCTTGTCAATGAAAAGACCAAGCGTGGCAATATCATCTCAGACTATGAAATCATGAAGTTCTATACGAAGGAGGCAGCTAAGTTTGCAACCGCCCCTGAGTACCGCATTGAGGTGATTTTGCTCCGCAAGAATGGAAAATATGAGGACAAGTTGCAGGAGACCGTTGATAATATCTATGCCAAACTACGAGAAGGCGTGCCTTTCGCAGATTTGGCGAAGCAGTATTCCGAGGGAGCAAATGCCGAAAATGGCGGAGACCAAGGCTGGCTGAAACAGCCTAATGAGGCACTGTTGGCGGTCATCAAGACCCTGAAAGTCGGACAGACTGCACCAAAACCCGTGGAAATTGGCTCAAGCCTGTACATCGTTCGACTCTCCGACCTCAAGGAAGGCGGCGTTCCGCCACTTAACGAAGAACTTAAGAATCAAATTCGTGAAATCCTCGCCAAGGCGGAAAGCACAAGGCGGTATAAGGCGTTCATCAAAGAGCTTTATCTGAAATATAGAGTCAGACGTTTTGACGTGTTGGAGTAAAACAATGATTGAATTACATATAATAGTGTTGAACTTCCTGTCGGTGAACTGCTACATTCTGAACAAGAAAGGCTCGGACAGGGCGCTCATAGTTGACCCTGGAAGCAGTAAAGACAAAATCTGCAAAAGCGTGGATTCTTTTGGTCTCAAGCCCGAAGGTATACTTCTGACCCATGCACATGTTGACCATATCAGTGCTGTGCCTGACATAGCTGAAAAGTACGCTATCCCAGTATGGATACACAAGGATGACGTTCCACTATACAATTCGCCTGAAAACGCTTTGAAGCCATGGATGGACGCCGTACAGTCACTTCCCCAGCCTGTCATGGATTGCCCAATGGCAGACATGGAGTTCACAATCATCCACACTCCAGGCCACTCACGCGGAAGCTGCTGCTTCTACTTCCCTGAAGATAAGTTCCTAATCTCTGGAGACACGCTATTCGAGGGGACCTACGGCAGGACCGATTTCCCTGGCGGCAGCGAAATCGAAATCATGGACTCAATACGCAATAAACTGCTGACGCTCCCCAAGGACGTCACCGTCTATCCAGGGCATGGCGGCTCCACCACCATCGCTGCAGAACAGAGAAATCCATTATTCAAATAGAAGGAGATAAAATGGCTCACAAACGAATCTTATCAGGGGTCCAGTCATCTGGCACACTTCACCTTGGAAACTATTTCGGTATGATGCGTCCGTCCATTCAAATGCAGGAGGACGATAACAACGAATGTTTCTACTTCATAGCTAACTTCCATGCCCTTACGCAACTTCCCGAGCCTGCTTTGCTCCGCGAACGCACACAGAACGTTGCGCTTGACTTCTTGGCATGCGGACTTGACCCGAAAAAGACTGTCTTTTTCCGCCAGTCGGACGTTAACGAAGTCCAAGAGCTCAGCTGGATTCTCAGTTGTCTTACGCCCATGGGACTTCTTGAGCGCTGCCACAGCTACAAGGACAAGCTTGCGCACGGCCAGGAGGCAAACCATGGCCTATTCGCATATCCTGTGCTCATGGCGGCTGACATCCTGCTCTACGATTCAAACTATGTCCCTGTCGGCAAAGACCAAAAGCAACATCTTGAGGTGACACGCGACATTGCCATAAGGTTCAACAACAGATACGGCGACGTGCTCGTCATTCCCGAGCCTATCATCCAAGAAGAGGTCGCCGTGATTCCAGGCATCGACGGTCAGAAGATGTCAAAAAGTTACGGTAACGCCATCGAGATCTTCGGCGAAGGCAAACCCATCCGCAAGAAGTTCATGAGCATTGTCACTGACTCAACACCGATGGAAGCCCCCAAGGACCCCGAAAAATGCAATGTGTTCAAACTCTACAAACTGCTCGCGACGCAAGAGGAGCAGGATGAACTCCGTGCTCGCTATCTTGCAGGCGGCATGGGCTATGGCCATGCAAAGCAGGCACTATACGAAAAATACGATGAGTATTTCCGCGAGGCGCGCGAACGTCGTAAAGAACTCGCCGCGAATCCATCCCTTGTCGAGGACATTCTCCAAGACGGTGCAACTCGTGCACGAAAGGTCGCACGCACAACTTTGGACCGCGTCCGCGCCGCTGTGGGTCTTTGATTTTTTTCGGGCTTTCGCCCAAAACTCAAAACATGGCAAGGCGGCTTTATCCGCCAAGGCCTGTCTTTCTGAACGCACGGCTTATGGCCGTGCGTATCTATTTATGCGAATTCTCTCGTGACGGTACCGTTGAGTTGGTCTATTAACTTAATGTATTCAGGAATCGTAAGGAGACCTGTACGGTCTGCGGCGATTTCCCTTGCGGTAGCCGCTTCGCCATAGAGTAGGTTGAGGCACATTTCGGCATTGAGCATAGAAATCGTCACGTAGGAGGAGTATTCATCGCAGATGCGCATATCGCAGCCGTGGCCAGTGCCTGTATAGCCTGGGCAATACCCATGAACACCAGGGACGATTGTCGCGACGTCGCCCATGTCTGTGCAGGAACTGAAGAAGGAGTCGTTGAAATTGAATGGCGCGCCTGGCTTGAGCGAGGCAACTGTGTCCCGCATAACGGCTCCCATTTTCATATTGTCGAACAGTGGCATATATCCACTGATGGTCTCAATGGTGCAAGAGCATTCAGCGGCAAGTGATGAATGCAGGACAGCATTATCAAAGCGTTTGCCCAATTCTACCAACTCATCCACCGATGGTGCCCGCAACATATATTCCATGCGAGCCTCGTCTGGAATCACGTTTGACGAATTACCGCAATAGTTGATGATGCCATGGATGCGTATCTTGTCCGAATTGCTGTATTTTTCGCGCATGAATGCGATGGCGTTTTGGGCGAGGCATAGTGCGTTTTGCGCGTTCACACCTTTCTGAGGCGAGGCGGCGTGACAGCTTTTTCCCTTGAAAACAATTCTCTTCTGAATTGAGCCATTATGGTCATTGAATCCGAAATTGCCGCTGGTGAGGTGTGTCATGTAAGCTAAGTCAACGTCATCAAAGACGCCTTCCCTTATCAGCTGAGGCTTGCCAGCAATCGAGCCAATCTTGCCTTCGCGAATGAGACCAAGCCTGTAATCCATCTCAATGCCTTCCTCAGCAGGAGTGGCGATGATCGCTATCTTGCCACTCATATCCTCTAAGACGCCTGACTTTAGCAGACCTATCGCCGTGCCAATGATGGAAGTCGCGCTCGCATTGTGTCCGCAGGCATGGACTGCGCCTGTCTCTTTGTCCGCTTCAGGATGGTTTGGGATGATGAGTGAATCCAACTCACCCATGATCGCAAGCGTCGGGCCAGGCTTGCCAGTGTCGATGTCCGCTCGGAATCCAGTCATCGCCAAGCCCTCTTTGACATCAAGACCTAACGCCTTCAATTTGGCAACCAGATACTTTGAGGTTTTGAATTCTCTGTAGCCTGGCTCGGGATTCTGCCAGATATGCCTTCCGATTGCGATGAGTTCGTCCTTTTCGGACTCAATGGCCTTCTCAATGGCCGTCCTTAGTTCTTTGATGTCTCTCATTGTCTTTCTTGCCTTATGTTTATTAGATTATGCATCGTTTTCCTAATCATATCATCTTTTCCCAACTTTGCAAGTTCATCTTTTCGACATTGGTTTGAAATGTTTGTTATTCTACAATCAGTCAGTCCATTAATGTGCGTCTCACAAAACAGCATGGGTATCTCTGACGATAATAAAAAACCGTGGAGAGCAAGGCTCGTCCACGGTTTTAATATAATCCTTTTAATATAATCCTTAATAATAGACTAGGCGGTCTTATTTGGTGTTAATGACATGTGTCGCGCCATTTTCCCAATAAGTCCATGCGAGTGAGGAGGAGTATCCTGTGCAATAGAGCTTTGGATTGTCTCTCATGAAACCCATGGTCTGTGTGGCGGACATGGCTCCGACGTGGCCGTCGAGGAAAGAGAGATTCCAGCGTCCAGCGTGACGCATGTCGGCGTATGCCTCGCTTCCAGTGCGTGACAACAGATACAGTTGCTGATTGGTGTTGGATTTGCTGCGCGAGTCTCCAAGAACAAAAGTCGAACCAGGGGCTTTGTTGACTTCTGTATAGACGCATCCAGGCCACCTATTGCTTGTGCTGCCGCGATATGCTCCTGTGTTTTCATAGATTTTGTCTTTTGTCACTTGAATTTCCCAAAGACTGTTGTCAGGTGTGCCGCCTGCAAAAGCATAGATAGTATCTTGTAGTCTTGACAGGTTGTTGTCACCGTGCTGGCAGACTTTGCCAGAGAGGCTGGGGCACTGGAGTGATTTGGAGGCATGCTCAACATGACCAGTGATGTAGAGGTGGTCAGCCCAGCTGGCGTAGTTATATCCATCAGACTGGAAATCACGGTAATAAGGGATGACGCCGTCGAAGTCCTGAGCATAAATCAAAAGAGCCAACTGGTTCTGCTTGAGGTTGCTTGTGCAGGAGATGGCTCGCGCCTTCTCGCGTGCCTTGCTGAGCGCAGGCAACAGCATTGCCGCCAAAATCGCGATGATGGCGATAACCACCAGCAGTTCAATGAGTGTAAAGTGCTTCTTCATTTTATTCTCCTTTAGTTAGGAAGATTGCATTCCATTCTTGTACGAATATTTATATTTTACTATTATTTCAGAAAAAAACAAGATTGTTTACAATTTTTATTTCAAGGCCTTGGAAATGATGTTTCTTTTGTCTGCATTCAAGACCAATGACTCGTAGAGTTCGATTTCATCAATGTCGGGAGTGTTCACAAGTTGGTTGAGGTCTTTCTCAAAGTTGTACTGTTTGCCCTCTGGCGGGAAAGCCATCTCGCGGAAGACACTTATTTTCAACGGCTTGCCATTGACCTTCTTGCCAACGTATTCATTCGGGACGGAATGGACACTATTTCCGAGGAGGGTGATTCCATCTACAGAGCCGTCCGCGAGCCATTTGTCCACATGGAAGCGCATTCCGAATGCTTGCAACCAGTTGGCTGCGCCGTTGATTCTGTTTTTGATTTTGTCCTGATTGGGAACTCCAACGGTCATGTAGAGTGGGCGTCCGTTTGTGAGGGCCTTGCATTCTGCGAGGAACTTGTCAAGCCCTTCGGAGCGCATATTGTCGAAAGCTTCGCGATCGTATTCGTCTTTGAGAACGTCCTTGCCTGTGCGACGTTTGAACTCAGCGATGAGTTCTGGATTAAAGCCGTATGCGCCTTCGAGGACGTCGCCAGCGAATCCGAGGCTGTGGCTGCGGATGTTGTAGAGGAAACCGTCGAAAGGATATGCGGCAAGTTCGCGAAAGCGGTCGATTTTATGTGCGCGGGCGGTGGGAATGAGAAGTTCTGGGATGCCGACGAGCCACTTCTTATGGTCGATGTCAAGTTTGATTATGCCTGCATATACTCCGAGTTGATAGTAGCCTGCATCCCATGCGAATTGTACGAAGTTGCCGTAGTCGATTGGAGCGTCTGCAGGGGTCGGCACGCGGTCGATACGCTGTCCCCAAGTGGCAGCCATCTCCCTGCCTGTCTCATCGTAGAGATGACAGGATTTGCTGTATGCGCTACTGAAGACCATGTTGAAACCTTCGGTCTTGTAGTTGTTGTCCTGATAGAACTTGACGTATGGCGAACGGATTTCAAGGCCAGTTAGAACAAGCTGCGGACGGCCATCCGCATTCAATGTCGCCTCCGCCTTGAAGTCCTTTTCGGATTTGGTGTATTTGAAGCCGTCATCGCTGACGAAGATTGTGAGGTTCTTGCGTTGTATGCGGCAGGGTTTGGTGTCCTTCCTCTCACTGACGAATACGGCGCGAGAAATCGGATGCTGCTTGACGTCGATTGTCGGAAGGCTCATTTGCGGATCGAGCCTTGGGTCGCGGCGGGACCAGTTGCCAGGGTGCGAGTAGTGCCAGTCATCCATAAGCGGATACGCACCGTGCTTTTCGACGTCCTCCTTGAACTGGAATTTTCCGTACGGACTCGCCGAATCGTCCCAACTGCTGTCCCAACACCAGACTTCAAGACCGTGTTTGTGGCCAAGACGGATGGTCTCAGTTAGGGCATCATACTTCTGGAGTGTGCGAGCTAGTCGCATGCCGCGTTCCTTGTCGCCGTAGTGGACGCGTCCGTTCTTGCCGTACTGCGGAGAGACCTTGCTTGGCCAAAGGGTTGCGCCGCAGGCGTTCACGCGGAGATAGACCTTCGTAATTCCGCATGAGGCTAAATCCTTCAGTCGCTTCTCCCATGCGGAGAGTTCATAGTACTCCTTTGAGCCTTCTTCGTCATAGAAGGCGTAGTCGAGAAAGTCGATAGTACTGCTGACAATAGGCTTCTTCTTGGCAGGTTGCTGTGCAAACAGCAGACCTGTAAGGCAGCACGCGCACAATGTAATATTCAGCAATCGCATTTTGTATCCTCCTTATTATTCTATGGTGAATGTGAACTCGTTCAGAGGCTCATGGCGCCAAGCAAGATGCTGTGTGGATGGCGAGATGGCGAAGAACGGTGAGAAAGTGGTGGCTTTGACGGTCTTCTTGTCGGGCATGAACTCAAGAAGGCGAAGCCATCCATCGCCGCCATTGCCGTGCCATCCTGTGATCGCCTGTGTGTTGAAGGCCATCTGAGCGACGGTTTTGCCAGCTGAATTGGTGTCGGTAGAAAAGACGACTCCTCGTTCCCATTGGTCAGGCTTGGCAATGTGTCCACAAACTACGAGACGAATGTTCTTTGCTGGATATACGAGTTTCTGGAAGATACCTTCGCCTGGATTGCCGCCCTGCTTGCTGAGGACATATTTCTCCTCTTGAATACGTTCGCCTGTGTAGGCGAGATAGGAATGAGTCAGCACGACGCAGATGTGATTCTCATAGCGTGGCTCGTCAACGAGTTTCTTGGCCCATTCGAGAGAGGCATCAGTCGGAGCAAACTCAAGTGTGATGAAGAGGAATTTACGGTTGTCTGGATGTGGCGCGGTGAACTCGTATGCTGAG
>JAEEGL016109736.1_pt1 | contig 12139 bp, 7 predicted proteins | sample 9134231 | NCBI WGS metagenome assembly JAEEGL01 (sample SAMN16246548, study PRJNA631951) | gut metagenome | biome: gut microbiome; feature: rumen; material: fiber-attached | host: Bos | place: Iran: Karaj | collected 2018-10
CCGAAGAATCCCTCGCCTCCTATGGCGAAGGCGAAATCATTTTCAGAAGCCAGAAAAGCCCCCTGCGAAAACTGTGAGGTGATGGCAGCGTTCCTCACGCCCAGTCCCACCTGCGCGCCCACCGGCTTCTGCTCTCCGTTTGCGGTAGTGGTCTTGGTCTGTATGGTCTGATACAGGAGAGATTTAAACTCATTGGTCTCCGTCTTGTATCCGGTGGTATTGACGTTTGCAAGATTGTTGGAAATCGTATCTACATTATTCTGTTGGGCGAGCATGCCTGTCGCCGCTGTCCATAGAGATCTGACCATATCGCACCTCCTTACTGAAGTCTGCCTATCTGATTGACCGCGGTATCCAGCGAAGAATCCATGGTCTGGACAACCTTCTGGTTTGCCTCATACTGTCTGGATATGGCGATCATGGATACCATTTCGTTTACTATATCAACATTTGACTGCTCCAGGTATCCCGAGATCACCTGAGCCTCCCCTGCAAGCACCGGCTGCTGGGGATCAATGTCGTAAAGATTCTCTCCGAATTTTTCCAGGTAGTCGTAGTTTTCAAAATCCGCAACCCGGATATATCCCACCACCTCGTCGTTTGCCGTCACGATACCGTTGCGTCCGATGCCGATCTCGGCCAGAGGGTCCATGGTGATATGGTTCCCGTTTACATCCAGCACATAGTCCCCGTCCTTGGTGACAAGAGCTCCGTCCTTATTGAGGGTAAAGGCCCCGTCACGGGTATATTTCATACTGGTGTTGCCCTGCTTGTCTGTGTATTCGATCTGGAAAAAGCCCTTTCCTGAAAGAGCAAGGTCAAAAGTGTTTGTAGTCTCCTTAAAGGCGCCCTGGTTCCAGTCGGTGTAGTTTTCGCCGATCTTGACCCCCATGTTGAGGGTGCCCAGCCGCTTTGGGATGTTCCACTCCGAGGTGTCCTTTATCTTGACGCCCAGCATATCCTTAAAGGCCTGGGACGTAGCCCCCTCCTTTTTATAGCCCGTGGTGTTGAAGTTCGCCATGTTGTTGGTGATGGTATCCATCCTGTGCTGCTCGTTGAGCATCCCTGTATATGAGGTATATAATCCTTTAACCATATGCTTTTACCTCCGGTTACTATTCACTGTTGAACTATCGTGCTCCCACCGCTGCTGCGCGTCTGCTTTTTGCTCATGATGTGAGGGTTCCTGCTTCGCAGAACGATATAACAATCATACAGCCATGAACGTAAACAAGCTTCCGTCATGGCAATATGATTGTTATATCGGCTGCGAATAGTAACCCCTTGTCAGTTTACTGACACTGGAATGAGTGCCGAAGGCACGCGCTTATGAGATGCATGGGGGCTGTAAATAGTAACTCCCTCTGCCGTCACAAACAACATCCGCAACCAAAGTACGCTGTACCGGACGGGCTCTCCCGGGGCAAGCCCGGGATCAGTATAGTCAGTCCCTGTCTCCGGCAAGGAACTCCACATACTTGCCGGTTCCCACTGCCACTGCGGTCATGGGATCCTCAGCAGTCATGGTGTTTATGCCGGTCCTGTCGTCTATCAGATCCTCCAGTCCACGCGACAGCGTTCATCCTCCGGTGAGCACTATGCCCCTGTCCGCAATGTCCGCTGCAAGCTCCGGTGGAGTGCGCTCCAGAACGGAATGGATGGCATCCACTATCTGGGATGTAGCCTCGTGAAGAGCTTCCTCCGCCTCCTCGCTGGAAACCTTAACCGTGCGGGGAAGGCCCGTCACCAGATGCCGGCCCCTGACCTCCATGTAATCCACCTGAGGTCTCTTAAAGGCTGAACCAATCTTTATCTTCATGTCCTCGGCGGTACGCTCACCAATGAGGAGATTGTGCTTTTTCCTCATGTAGCGCACTATAGCCTCGTCAAAATCATCTCCTGCGATCTTTACCGATGTGGAAACCACCGTCCCTCCGAGAGAGATGACCGCTATATCGGAGGTTCCTCCTCCTATATCGACTATCATGTTGCCGCAGGGCTTTGTGATATCTATCCCCGCCCCTATGGCTGCCGCTATGGGCTCCTCAATGATCTTTACATCCCTGGCCCCGGCCTGATAGGTCGCATCCTCCACGGCCTTTTTCTCAACCTCTGTAACCTGGGACGGCACACAGACCGAGATGATGGGCTTGCGGAAGGTCCTCTTGCCGATGGCCTTCTGGATGAAATATTTAAGCATCTTTTCCGTGACGGTGTAATCAGAGATAACTCCCTGCCTCAGCGGTCTGACCGCCACTATATTGCCGGGAGTACGCCCCAGCATGAGCCTTGCATCCTCCCCGATGGCTTTTATCTTGTTGGTGTCCCTGTCAAAAGCCACCACCGAAGGCTCCTTGAGCACTACGCCCTTTCCCCTGAGGTACACCAGAATACTGGCTGTACCGAGATCTATTCCTATATCTGTATAAGGCATCCTGATCCCCCTTTAACAAATCCTGCGATTCTTCTATGGAACGAAACATACTGTCATTTACACAGCCCTCCGGTCATCAGACCGGCTGCCGGAATCCCCTGAATCGATATCACTTTCAAAACAGGCGTATCTACTATGATATAACAAAAAGATGATCTTTTCAACCACAAGCCTGTGTTCGGAAGCAATCCGCTCAGGCGGATTGCAATGAGAGTCCGGGGAGCCCTCATTGCCGGGAGGCTAGTCCTCGATCTGCAAGCAGATCGGGACAAAGCCGGACGGGCTCCCCCGATACAAGATCGGGGGCTGTGTGGAGATATAGCTGACAGCACCATCCATGGTGTAAAGGAACAGATATAGACTGTATCGACGGCATCCTTGCCAGGAGTCACCCATTCACAGCCACTTCACCGGAACCCGCAAGCGCCAGGCTTTGCAGGACGATATATAAACCAAAAACTTACGAGCGTGGGCAAGCTCCCTTCGTAAGTTCCTGATCTATAGTAAACGAACAGAATGCCTGCATTTTGCTTCGTTTACTGCGCCGGATCCCGGCCGCGAAAGCGGCATGCTTCCTTACAAAATCCGTGCGCATCCGCCGGAGGCACATATAGTAAACGTATTTATTTAATTCGTTTGCTATATATCTTCCGTGAATAGTAACCTATTATACAATATCGGCTGTATATCCCCTTTACTTAACCTCTATCCTTTCGAAGCTTTTTGTTGTTTCAGCATTTTCTTTATATACTGTCCCGTAAAGGACTTTTTGTTTTCGGCCACCTCCTCCGGGGTTCCCGTGGCGACAATAGTACCGCCTCCGTCTCCGCCCTCAGGGCCCAGGTCGATTATGTAGTCCGCAGTTTTTATAACGTCCAGATTATGCTCTATGACCACCACCGTATTGCCGCTCTCCGTGAGCTTCCTCAGTATTTCCACCAGCCTGTGGACGTCTGCGAAATGAAGTCCCGTGGTAGGCTCATCCAGAATATAAATGGTCTTTCCTGTGGATCTTCTGCCAAACTCGGTGGCAAGCTTTATCCTCTGGGCCTCGCCTCCGGAAAGCTCTGTGGAAGGCTGTCCCAGTTTAATATAGGAAAGCCCTACTTCATTCAGGCTCTCTATCTTTCTCCTGACAGAGGGCTGGTTTTCAAAAAATCTTACCGCATCCTCAACCGTCATGTCCAGAACGTCAAATATGTTTTTATCCTTGTATCTGATGTCCAGAGTCTCCCTGTTGTATCTCTTTCCCCCGCACACCTCGCAGGGCACATATACATCCGGCAGAAAATGCATCTCTATCTTTATTATGCCGTCGCCACCGCAGGCTTCGCATCTGCCGCCCTTTACGTTAAAGGAAAACCGTCCCTTTTTGTAGCCCTTTGCCTTTGCATCCGGAGTGGCTGCGAAAAGATCCCTTATGACATCGAACACACCGGTATAGGTGGCGGGGTTTGACCGCGGCGTCCTGCCGATGGGGGACTGGTCTATGGCTATGACCTTGTCCAGCTGCTCTATGCCCTCGATATCATCGTGGCGTCCGGGTATCACCCTTGCCCTGTTCAGGTCCCTGGCCAGGCGCTTGTGTAGTATCTCGTTTATGAGGGAGGATTTTCCCGAGCCCGAAACTCCGGTCACAACAGTCATCACTCCCAGGGGGATATCCACATCGATGTTTTTAAGATTGTTTTCCCTTGCCCCTCTGATGGATATAAAGCCGGTGGGTTTTCTTCGCTCGGAGGGCACCGGGATCTGCAGCCTGCCGGACAGATACTGTCCCGTTATGGATTCCTCCACGCCCATCAGCTCCTTTGCCGTGCCCTGAGCCACCACCTGTCCGCCGTGCACCCCGGCGCCGGGACCGATATCCACAATATGATCGGCTGCCAGCATCGTATCCTCGTCATGCTCCACCACGATCAGCGTATTGCCCAGATCCCTCAGATTTTTGAGCGCTCCCAGCAGCTTGTCGTTATCCCTCTGGTGAAGCCCTATGGACGGCTCGTCCAGTATATACACTACTCCCACCAGCCCGGATCCTATCTGGGTGGCAAGCCTTATGCGCTGTGATTCCCCGCCTGACAGCGAGCCTGTGGATCTGGACAGAGTCAGATATCCCAGCCCCACCTCAAACAGGAAGCCCACCCTCGCCCTTATCTCCTTTAGTATCTGGCTGCCGATGAACTGATGCTGCTTTGAAAGCACCATGTTTTTAAGGAAACCGGCAAGCTCTTTTATGGACATGGATGTGATCTCGTGGATATTTTTGTCCGCAACAGTAACGGCAAGGGAGTTTTTGTTCAGTCTCATGCCCTTGCATTCGTTGCAGGGCGTGATGCGCATATAGGCCTCATATTCGGCCTTTGCGTTTTCCGAATAGGCCTCCCTGTACCTGCGCTCCATGTTTTTGATGAGTCCTTCAAAAGCAACGTCGTAAACGCCCTCGCCCCTTTGCCCTTTGTAGCTGACCTTTACCTCGGCACCGCCGGTTCCGTACAGGAGTATGTCCTTTATCTTTTCCGGCAGCTCTCTGTAGGGCGTTTCAAGGGAAAATCCGTACTTTTCCGACAGGGCCCTGAGCAGTGCATGGGTAAAGCTCTTGGGATCGTTTGATGAAAGCCATCCCATGCAGGATATAGCCCCATCCATAATGGACAGCCTCTGATCGGGTATCATGAGTTCTGCGTCAAACTCCATCTTGTACCCGATACCCGAACAGACCGGACAGGCGCCGAAGGGATTGTTAAAGGAAAAGGATCTGGGCTCAAGCTCCGGTATGGATATCCCGCAGTCCGGGCAGGCAAAGTTTTCGGAGTAGTTAAACTCTCCCTTGTCCAGTGCATCCACCAGCAGTTGCCCCTCAGACAGATGCAGCACCGTCTCAATGGAATCGGCAAGTCTTTTTTCCATGCCCTTTTTTACCACCAGGCGATCCACCATTATCTCTATGGTGTGTTTAATGTTTTTGTCCAGGGTTATCTCCTCGGACAGCTCATAGATGCTGCCGTCGATCCTCACTCTGACAAAGCCGCTCTTTTTTGCTCTCTCCAGAACCTTTTCGTGTCGTCCCTTTTTTCCCCTGACTATGGGGGCAAACAGCTGAAGCTTTGTGCCCTCGGGCAGCTCCATTATCCTGTCTGCCATCTGGTCGGCGCTCTGCCGCTCTATCACCTTGCCGCATTTTGGGCAGTGAGGCACCCCTATCCTGGCGTAAAGCAGTCTGAAGTAATCGTATATCTCCGTCACCGTACCCACTGTGGACCTGGGATTTCTGTTGGTGGATTTCTGGTCGATGGATATGGCGGGGGAAAGTCCCTCGATCTTTTCCACATCCGGCTTTTCCATCTGTCCCAGAAACATCCTCGCATAGGACGAGAGCGACTCCATATAGCGCCTCTGTCCCTCGGCGTATATCGTATCAAAAGCAAGAGAGGACTTTCCGGAACCGGAAAGTCCTGTCAGAACCACAAGGGCGTCTCTTGGAATATCCACATCAATATTTTTCAGGTTGTTCTCAGCTGCCCCCCGCACCTTTATAAAGCGCTTGTATTTCTCGGGCATGAATATGTTTTTCTTTTTCTCCGCCATCTTTTATCTCCGCTGATTCATCCCAGGTACTTTTTCACCATCTGGTCTGTCTGATCCTTTGTCCAGCGCTCCACCGTTACCCCTCTGTTTTTCACTGATCTGCTCATGAGTCCGAAGCACTGCTGAAGGTACTGGAGGGTAACCTTTGTGTCGAGCTTTGACTCTCCCGCGGTCCTCTGGGCGAAGGCATAGGGTATCTCAACGATCTTCCGATATCTGGCAGTGGCGAGAACCTCTACCATTATCTTCCAGCCCACCGGCCTCATATCAGCGTCGGCAATGCACTCTTTTTTAAACATGAAAAGCCCGCTGGTGGGATCCGATATCTTTCTCAGGCAGGGCAGCATGATCTGTCCTATAAGTCTGGCTGTTCCGGACACAAACTTTCTGTACCAGTTCAGGCCGCCGTCGTCCCCTCCCGGGATCAGCCTCGATGGTATGCAGAAATCAGCTCCGCTCTCAAGGGCGGCCACCATGGGTCTGAGTATAGCCGGCGGATGCTGCAGATCGGCGTCCATGCAGGCGAGATAATCTCCGGTCGCCAGCCTGAAGCCCAGGATCACGGCGGTCGCCAGCCCTTTTTCTCTGTCCCTGTGCTTTACCCTCACGTGAGGCCTGGTCTTTGCGATCTCCTCTATCACCTGAGGCGTGTCGTCCGTTGAATCATCCACAAAGAGTATCTCATGATCGATCCCCTCAAGGGCTTTGTCAATCTGTTCCACCAGATTCCTGACATTGTCTCTCTCATTATACGAAGGTACCACTATCGAAACCTTACTCATCTCTATCCTCCTGTATCCCGCAAATGTTCAGGCGATCCTGTCTCTGAAATCCTTTCGGCAAATCTATTTATGAACAGTTCCTTATACCGGCGAATGCAATTGATGGTCGTTTTGATAACCGGATCTGTTTTATATTTGTGTTTGCCGGCCGGTTCATACAGCAGCCGGATCCGTCAGCGAGTATATATTACTCCCTCCGCCGGGCATAGTCAAATTGCGCGCCTGACAGAATCAGCGCTTTTATAGTAAACGAATGAAATAACCTCGTTTACTATATGTGCCTCCGGCGGATGCGCACGGATTTTGTAGGGAAACATGCCGCTTTCGCAGCCAAAATCCGGCGCAGTAAACGAAGCAAAATGCAATCATTCTGTTCGTTTACTATATCATACAATCCGTTTATCTACGGGCATGGCGATGAATTGTCAGCCTCAGGCATCCGCTTCCTGCAGCGCTGTTTTCAATTCAAGCATCTTGTCCCTGAGCATCGCTGCAGTTTCAAAATCAAGCTCTGCAGCGGCCTTTTCCATTTTTTTCTTTATATCGGCTATGAGCTTTTTCAGTTCCTTTTCGTCCATGGACTCAGCATCCTTTTCAAGCTCATATTCCGTCTTTGCGATAGATTTGGAAATGCTTATAAGCTCCCTTACCGCCTTTCTGATAGTGGTAGGGGTTATGCCGTGTTCATCGTTATACTTCATCTGTATGTTGCGTCTGCGCTCCGTCTCCTCGATACACTCTCTCATGGAGTCCGTCACTGTATCGGCATACATTATAACACGGCTGTCCGAGTTTCGCGCTGCCCTGCCGACAGTCTGGATAAGCGAGGTCGTACTGCGCAAAAAGCCTTCCTTGTCCGCATCCAGTATGGCCACCAGGGAAACCTCCGGAATATCAAGTCCCTCGCGCAGGAGGTTTATCCCGACGAGAACGTCAAAGACATCCAGCCTCATATCCCTGATGATCTCGGCACGCTCGAGGGTGTCAACGTCTGAGTGAAGATACTTGACTCTGACCCCCGCCTCCCGCAGATAGGCAGTCAGATCCTCGGCCATCCTCTTTGTCAGCGTGGTTATGAGGACCTTCCCGCCGACATAGGCAGGCCCCTCATTTTCCGCCGCCTTTTTCGCGTTTCCGGACGGCCTTTCCTCTTTTTCAGCCGCCTTTTTCGCGTTTCCGGACGGCCTTTCCTCAGCGGCCCTTGCGTTCATTTCCCGGGCTTTACCCACCACCCCGTTTATCTCGCTCAAAAGATCGTCTATCTGTCCCTTTACCGGCCGAACCTCTATGGGCGGATCCAGAAGCCCTGTAGGCCTGATGATCTGCTCTGCCCTGAGGAGCTCGTGCTCCTCCTCATACTTTGCGGGAGTAGCGGACACAAACAGTATCTGATCTATCCTCTCCTCAAATTCATCAAAGGAAAGCGGCCTGTTATCCTTTGCCGAGGGCAGCCGGAAGCCATAATCAACCAGCGTACCCTTTCGGGACTGATCGCCGTGATACATGGCACCGATCTGCGGTATGGTCATGTGGGACTCGTCCACTATTATGAGAAATCTGCCGGTAAAGAAGTCCATCAGCGTATATGGCGGCACTCCTGCCGGCAGTCCGTTCATGTGCCTGGAATAATTCTCGATGCCGGAACAGAAACCGGTTTCCTTTAGCATCTCTATATCAAAGTTGGTCCGCTCGCTGATACGCTGGGCCTCTATGAGCTTGTCCTCGGATTTAAAATACTTTACCCTTTCCTTTAGCTCTTCCTCTATGAGCTCGCAGGCCTTCAGCAGGCGATCCTTGCTCACCACATAGTGGGATGCGGGAAATATTGTGATATGCTTAAGCTCCCTTTTAAGATCCCCCGTCAACGGATCCATTTCTGCGATCCTGTCGATCTCATCTCCGAAGAACTCCACCCTTATGGCTGTGTCATCGGACTCTGCCGGGAAAATATCCACCGTATCCCCCTGCACCCTGAAGGTACATCGTTTAAAATCAGCCTGGGCTCTTTCAAACCTGATATCTATGAGCTCCCTTATGACCTCATCCCTGTCCTTTTCCATCCCCGGACGCAGCGAAACCACCAGATCTTTGTATTCGTCAGGACTTCCCAGTCCGTAAATACACGAAACCGAAGCCACCACCACTACATCGTTTCTCTCTGTCAGCGAACTGGTGGCCGAAAGCCTCAGCTTATCGATCTCATCATTTATGGATGAGTCTTTTTCAATATATGTGTCAGTCGAAGGCACATAAGCCTCCGGCTGGTAGTAGTCATAGTAGGATACAAAGTACTCAACCGCGTTCTCAGGGAAGAACTCTTTAAACTCGGAATAAAGCTGCCCCGCCAGAGTCTTATTGTGGGCGATCACCAGTGTGGGGACATTCAGCTGTGCGATGATATTCGCCATGGTAAAAGTCTTGCCGGAGCCCGTAACACCAAGTAAAGTCTGGCATTGGTTGCCTTCCTTGAAGCCTCTGACCAGCTTCTCGATGGCCTGGGGCTGATCGCCGGTGGGGGCGTATTCGCTATGTAATTTAAACTTATTTTCGCCTGTGAACACGATAGAAAAGTTCTCCTATAAGGCATAAATTCATCGAAGCACATCTTCAGTTTTTGCTCCATTTTTGCTCTCGACGAATCTCGTTCACTAAAACTGTCTTTTTCGACTCTGCGATACCATGTGAAATCAGCGGTATCAGACGTCACTTTCGATATACCAAAAGTAACATTTATAGCCTGTCCGCACATCTCTGGGCCTCGAACATGATTCTTTCCTCATCCAGAGTCTTCAGCTCACCCTTTTCCATCAGCACCTTGCCGGCTACCAGCAAAGTATCCACAGCAGCTGAATGGGCCGAATATGCCAGCAGGGACACAAGGTTATGCTTCGGGCAGAACGCGGTATTCTGCAGACTGATCAGCGCAATATCCGCCTGTTGCCCCGGTGCAAGTTTGCCCGTATCCTTCAGGCCAACTGCCTGAGCGCCGTACTCCGTTCCCATCCTGACCGCTTCCAGAGCCGGGACTGCAAGGGGATCAAGCCTGTCAACCTTATGCAGCAGCGCCGCAAGCCTGACTTCCTCCAGCATATCCAGGTTGTTATTAGAAGCCGCACCGTCCGTGCCAAGGCCCACGCAGACACCCTCCCGCAGGAGACGCGGCACGGGAGCCACGCCGCTGGCCAGCTTCATGTTGCTGCCGGGATTGTGGGCTACCCGGATGCCATGCTTTTTGATAATGGAAATGTCCTCATCGTCCAGCCATACACAGTGTGCCGCCAGTGTACCGCCGTCAAAGATGCCAGTGGATTCCACATGGGCAAAGGGACGCTTGCCGTACTTCTTCAGGCAATTTTCCACCTCACCCCTGGTCTCTGACATATGGATATGAATCTCCGCTCCCACCTTCTGCGCCTCGGCTGCCACCTTTTTCATAAGATTCGGCGGGCAGGAGTACAGGGCGTGAGCACCGTACATCACAGTCACCCGGCCATCACCCGCGCCGTGAAACTCCTGATACAGTGCCGTATTATCTGCGAGCTTCGCCTCACCATAAGGCGCAACGCCGCTGATGCCCCGGGAAAGGGCTCCCCGCAGACCGGAATCTATCACGACCTTGGCCACAACGTCCATGAAAGGGCCGTACATATCCGCAAAGGCAGTGGTCCCAGTGCGGATCATCTCTGCCGCCGCCAGCATGGCCCCCCAATAATGATCGCTGCGATTCATCTCCATCTCAACCGGCAGGATCTTATGTTGCAGCCAATCCATCAGGTTCATATCATCCGCATAACTGCGCAGAAGCGTCATGGACGCATGGGTATGGGCATTCACAAGCCCCGGTATGGCCAGGTGTCCCGTTCCATCCAGCACACGCGCCGGCTGAAAATCCTTCGGCACTTCGCCGATGGTTGAAATCTTTTCTCCGTCCAGCATGATATTGGTCAGTGGTGTCGTGCCGTCCGGCAACAGGGCATAGACATTCTTGATCAGCATACGCATCTTACTTCTCCTTAGGAGCTGTTCAATAATAACTGCTCAAGATTTCGCAGGATTTTTCTTCGATGTCGCAGGGCAGGATGAGGGCGCATAGCGGGCTATGTAACCGAATCCTGCCTTGCGCCGGCGATGTCGTAGAGCTTGGCATCCAGCGGCTTTCCCCCGCGCCAGCGCACCTTCAAAAAGACCGGCACGCTGAACAGGAACACGTTGGCGCCGCCAAAGCTGAGGCGTTTATGGAAAATGATGTCCTTGGCATAACGCCAACGACGATCGCTGAGCCCCCATGCTTCCGCCCGCTGCAGCAGTTGACAGGCCGCTCCGCCTTCGCTGAAGCTCTCTCTGGTCTGAAGGAATGTCGGCTGGCCCGACTGGTGGAGGCCGAGAGCGGCAGGCGCCAGGGTTGCCGAAACGCCTATGGTGCTGTCCATTTTGCCCCCTCCGAGCACGTTGAACTGCAATTCCATCGGAAAGGGCGCTTTCGCGATCTCATCGCAGAAGCGCAAAAATTCGTCACTTACGGCGTCGAACCCCACGCTTTTCAAATCTTCGCCAAAAGCATTGATGTCCTTGGCGTAGATTTCCTGCCGTTCTTTCTTTACAAAATAATCGATGCGAACGGGCGAGCCCGGCCTGCCCTGCAGGAGCGCGAAATAAGTGGGACTCCATCCTTCCGGCGCCCGCGCCTGAAATTCCCTCAGATATTCCGCCGACGCCTCGCTGCCCATAATCCGGAAATATTCTTTTACTTCCGAAAAGGGCAGTTCAAAGAAAAGCTGGATGCCATGGCTGTCTGTCCGCTTTTCGCTCAGGTCATAGGCAAAGTGAAGTGCCCTCATGCCCCGAGTAGTCTTATACCACGCAAAAAACTTTTCATAGCCACCGCCGCCCAGCTGGGGGGGGATGTTCCTGCAGGCGTGAATACTTTCCGAATCAACGGAAACATGCATATCCGTGCGCGGCTCGCCCTGGAGGTAGATTTCATAATAAATGTTCGGAAATTCACTGCCGATCAGGCTGTTGGCAAAAGCCTTTTCCGAAAGTTTCAGGTCTCCGAAAAGCTTCGTTTTTCGCTCGCCCCGCGCAAGATGCGCAATGAGGATTTTGTAAATATCCAGCTCAGTCAATTCCATTTTTCTTCACCCTTTCATTCGTCGCCGCAGGCGCCTCCGGGTCGGGCCAGGCATCAGACATTCAGCCTGTGCTCATACTGCCCCTTGCGCCGGGCAAGGCAGACAGCGGCGCGCATAGCTGCAGTCCCCGCAGAAGCTCCTGTCGCCGCCTTTCCGCTTCCGCAGTTGTTGGAGCACGTTGGAGTTTTCCCAATAGGCCGCGA
>JAEEGL010126242.1_pt1 | contig 12138 bp, 8 predicted proteins | sample 9134231 | NCBI WGS metagenome assembly JAEEGL01 (sample SAMN16246548, study PRJNA631951) | gut metagenome | biome: gut microbiome; feature: rumen; material: fiber-attached | host: Bos | place: Iran: Karaj | collected 2018-10
AAGAATATACATCATTATTCATATTTTTTAACTTATTTAAAGCATTTATAATAATATCTTTTACTTCTATTTCACTCTTTTTCGTTAACTTAGTCATTTCTTCAATCGTTAAACAATTTCTGCTTGATAATCCTAAAAACCATCCTATAATAACATATTCAGTAATACTAATCTTATTTGAATTACATAATTTTGATAACCTTTCTAAATTAGAAAGATTATTTTTATATACAATAGGATCTTTTTTTGCATAAGCAAAACTAAAATGCTTTGTTTTTTTCGAAGCATTTTCTTTTTTATATTTTAATAGATAATCATGAGCTAACTCCGGATTAGGCATACATTCTTCAAACTCTTTTGTTCCAGAACCAAGTCTCATTTTCTTCAAAGATTTAAGTTCAATTTGTCTTACTCTTTCTCTTATAATACCAAATACTTTTCCAACAGCATCTAAAGTCATTTCATTTAGTCCGTAAAAACCAAGTCTCAATTCAACAACCTTTCTTTCCCTTTCTGTTAAGGAAGAAAATAATTTATCATAATCAAAAAATTTATCAACATAAACTTCGTTTTCTTCTTCTACAGGGGAAGCAATTGAATCTATCAATTCTTCTCCTTCATCAGTATATACTAAAGAATTCAAACTACCAATCTCTAATGAAGAACTATATAATAAATCTGCTTCTTCAATAGATATATTCATTTTTTCTGCTATCTCATATCTAGAAGGTACATATCCAAATTCATTAGTTAATTCATGAACAACACGATTATACTCATTAATTTTTGTGTACATATGACAAGGTATACGAATTGCTCTTTTCTTTTCTTGAATAGCTCTAATCATATGTCTTTTAATACTAGGAACAGCATATGATGAAAATTTAACACCCACATTAGGATTGAATTTTTCACTAGCCCTTATCAAGCCAATATTTCCTTCTTGAATCAAATCCATAAATTCAAGTCCTTTGCCTTGATAATCAGTAGCAAAACGAACTACCAATCTTAAATTTCTTTCAACAAGTTCAGAAATTAATTCTTTTTCACCATTAGCTATTCTATTAGTTAATTCTCTCTCTTCCGATATCGTTAATAAAGGTATTTTGCTAATATCAAGTAAATAATACTTAGAACTATCATTCAACACCACATCACTATAGTCAATATCAGAAATATAGTTAATATCAATGTTATTTAAAACAGAATAACAATCTATAGATAATATTAAACTATCAGAATTAAATAATCTATTAGAATTACCAGAAATAATTTGATCTTTATAATTATTAAAAATCATTTCTATCATAGATGAATATTTAGTATTATTTTTAATCAGTTTTATAAGTATCATATTATTAGGAACATAATCATACTGAGAAAAGAAATCATCTAACAAATTAAAATTCATAATAATAACACTAATATCATCACTAATAATAAAATTATCATTAATATATTTATTAATATAATTATAATCAATAGTTTTTTTCTGTTTCATATTGACCACCAAACACATTAAAATTGACTATTATTATATCACTTTTCACTTTATTGTAAAGAAAAAGAAAACATAAAGTTTTCTAATAATTATTTATCTTAGATAAAAACTCTTTTAATCTAGAATCTTTAGGATTATCAAATACTTCCTTACTTGTATTTTCTTCTACTACAACACCATCATCTAAAAATATTACTCTATTGCAAAAATTCTTAACAAAATTCATCTCATGAGAAACAATTATCATAGTCATTCCATCAGAAGCTAACTTTCTCATTAAATTAGTAACTTCTCCGATCATCTCAGGATCTAATGCACTAGTAGGTTCATCAAATAGAATCATTTCCGGATTCATTAAAAGTGTTCTAATAATAGCTACCCTCTGCTTTTGACCTCCCGATAATTCATTAGGATAACTATCAATAATATCATCTAAATCAATATCATGAAGTAATTTGCGAGCTCTTTTAATAGCACTATCCTTAGACATTAATTTAAGTTCTAAAGGACTAAAAATAATATTTTCTAAAACAGTCATATGATTAAATAAATTAAACTGTTGAAATACCATTCCTATTCTCTTTCTAACATGTGTTTTATCTTTATCATCTAATATATTATTACCCTCTAATATAATTTCTCCACTATCAGGCATTTCTAATAAATTAATACATCTAAGTAAAGTACTTTTACCACATCCAGAAGGTCCAATAATACCAAGAATATCACCTTTATTAACATTAAAATTAATATCTTTTAAAACAACCTTTTTACCAAAACTTTTCTTTAACTTTTTAATTTCTAGCATTATTTAACCTCCTTTCCATAATATTAATCATTTTACTTAAAAACATTGTAATAATTAAGTAAATAATAGCTATTAAAATCAAAGGAAAGAAATAATCATAAGTTCTTGAAGCAATAATATCAGATGCTTTAGTTAGTTCAATAATACCAATATAAGCTCCAATAGAAGTCTCTTTAACTAAAGTAATAAATTCATTACCCAAAGCTGGTAAAATATTTTTAATAGACTGAGGTAATATTATCTTTCTCATCACTTTTCCATAATTAAGACCTAAAGAGTATCCAGCTTCCCATTGACCTTTATCAATAGAATTAATACCTGCTCTAATAATTTCAGCAACATAAGCACCACTATTAATACCAAAAGCCATAATACCAACAAGAACTATATTAATACTAGTATTCTTAAATATAACATAATATATTATCATTAATTGTAATGTTGAAGGAGTACCACGAATAATAGTTACATACATTTTAGAAATCCAATTTAATATTCTTAACTTACCGGTATTTTCATAAACATTTCTAGATATAGCAAATATAGTACCTAGTATTATACCAAGAATAACGGCTCCTAAAGCTATTAATAAAGTGTTTTTAAGTCCTTCTAAAATATACTTATATCTACTATCATGAATAATAGTATTATATATTTTATCTATAAAAGTTTTATTCTCTCTAATTTCTTCTTCCATACCCATATGTCTAAGTAAACTATTATCAATTTCTCCAGTTTCTTTCATATCTAAAATCACATGATTAATAGCATTCAAAAGTTCTGTATTACCCTTCTTAACTATAATACCATAATTATCAGTAAACAAAGACTCATCAAGTATTTTCATATCATCAGTAACTAACTTTAAAGCAGGAAGTTCATCCATCACAACAGCATCTACTTTATTGTCCTTAAGGTCTTCAATAGCAGCTAAAAATTTCTTTTCACGAACTATTTCTAGATTAGAATACTCTTCAGTTAAATAAGAATCAGCTACAGATCCTAATTGAACAGCTACTTTCATATCACTAGTATCAGATATATCGTTAATATAACTATATTTATTAACAATAATAACCTGCCTAGAAGAAACATAATCAATAGTAAAATCAACTTCACGAGCTCTTTCTTCTGTATAACTAATACCAGCTACTCCTAAATCACTTTTACCTGTTTTCACTTCACTTATAATTGAATCAAAAGCAACATCTTTAATAACAAGTTTTTTATTCAAATATTCTGCAATTTTTTTTGCTATATCAATATCTACTCCTACTATTTCTCCATTAGAATAATATTCATAAGGAGCAAAACCAGCTTCTGTTGCAATAATAAGTTCACCATTATCTTTATCACAACCAGTAAGTAATAATAATACAATAATTAATAATAATATCTTTTTCATATCATACCTCTAGTATAATTTTAACATAAATAAAAAAAAAGCACAATTTCTTGTGCTTAATTTTTTATAATATTAACATAGCGATAGTTAAAATTAATATATTCATAAGGGCAATACAAATAATAACTTTAGCTACCCATCTTAACCAAGTAGTAAATTCTACTCCTGCTAATTTTAATCCACCCATTATAGCTCCACATGTTGGAGTAAATAAGTTAACTAATCCATTAGCAGCAACCATTCCCATAACTGTTGCTTCAACAGAATATCCAATATTCTTAGCAAGTGGTCCAATTATAGGAGTAGATAATGAAGCTAATCCAGATGATGATGGAACTAATACTGATAATGCTACATGTAAAATGTAGTTAAATGGTGCATAAATAAATTTAGGTACACCACTTAAGCCTCTAGCAGCATTAAAGATAATATAATTATCTAAATGTGTTTGAGTCATCAATACAGAAGCTCCTCTTGCTATAGCAATAACAAGAATAACACCTACCATATCATCAGCGCCATCAACAAATGTATCTACAAATTCTGATTCACTTAGTCTATTAACAATACCAATAACAATTGTCATAATTAAGAACCACAAAGTAGATTCTTGGAAATACCATTCACCTAAAGGTAAACCAGTAATTGTTGAGAAAAATTTACCTTTTTCAAATAATGTAATTCCGAAACTTCCCCAAGGAATAAATCCTACTATCATAATAAGGAAAGTTAATAGGAATAATACTAAAGTAACTTTTTGACCACCAGTAAGTTTAACTTCTTCTTTCTTATCATCATGCATAGCATAATTTTCTTCCATATACTTTTGTTCTTGAAGTGATAAGAAAGTAGAACCTTTTTGTTTAATAACTTTCTTAGCATAAGCCATTACAAACAACGTAGAAATTAAATAAGAAGTTAACCATAACGCTATACCTATACCTATAATTGTGCCTTGATTTACAGTAATATCTTTTGGCAAAGCATCAATAGCAGCACCCACAGCAAATGGATTAATAGTAGAACCTAACACACCAGATCCTGCACCCAATAGTACTACAGCAGAAGCAACTAATGTATCCATACCAGCAGCTACCATAGCAACACTAAGTATCGCATAAAATCCTACAGTTTCCTCCAACATACCATAAGTTGTACCACCAATTGAAAAAACAAACATTAAAATCGGAATTAAAACTAATTCTTTTCCTTTTAATTTCTTAATTAAAGATTTAATTCCCATTTCAAGGGCACCAGTATTAGTAACTACCTTTAAGAATGCACCAAGTACTAATACGAATATGCAAATATCAATAGCATCTGCAAATCCTAAGATTGGAGCTAATAAAGTCTGTGATAGAGTCGCTCCAACAACTCCACTACCATCAACCAATTCCTCACCATTAAATTGTGCTACTGGCAAAACATGTGTAATTAAAGCTAACACAAATGTAAGTAGCAAAATAATAGTAAATGCTGACAAAGAAAATACTCTTTTCTTAGCAGGCTCTTTTCTATTCTTTTTTTCTGAAACCGCCATATTATTTATTGACCTCCTTTTATGGTTGTACCAGTTTTTCCCTCTATTGCAAACTTAGACTTTGCCAAAGATGTAATTATAGCTTTCTTGCCCTTCGTATGAGCTATAAATTCCATACAAGCTTCTACCTTAGGAAGCATAGATCCTTCAGCAAATTCCTTGTTTTCAATATACATTTTCATATCCTTCATGCTAACATCATCAAGTTTCTTCTCATTTGGTAAATTATAATTAATAGATACCTTTTCAACTGTAGTTAGAATTAATAAAATATCAGCCTTTAGTTTCATAGCTAATAAAGAACTAGTTCTATCTTTATCTATAACAGCATCTACTCCCATATATCCTTTACCACTTTTAATAACAGGAATTCCTCCTCCTCCACAAGCTATTACAACATGCTTACTTTCTAGTAATTTCTCTATTGTATTTAATTCACATATCTTGATAGGCTTAGGAGATGGAACTACTTTTCTATACCCACGTCCAGCATCTTCCTTATATACTCCGTTACCCAAACTTGCTAATTTCAAAGCTTCTTTTTTCGTATAGAAATTACCAACAGGTTTAGTAGGATTTTTAAATGCTGGATCTTTTTTATCTACTAAAACAGATGAAACTATCGTTACTACCTTTTTGTTAATATTTCTTTTATTAAATTCATTTTGCATAGCTTGTTGCAAATGATAACCAATATATCCTTGACTCATTGCACCACATTCTGCAAAAGGCATATTAACTGATGACATTTCTTTATATATCATTCCTACTTGAGGACCATTACCATGAGTAACAATAATCTCATGTCCCATCATAACTAAATCTACTAGTCTTCTAGCAGTTTTTTTAACTGTAGCTAATTGTTCTTGCGCATTATTTCCTAGTGCATTACCACCTAAGGCTACTACTATCCTACTCATTTCTTTAATGTCTCCAACATAACTGCTTTAATAGTATGCATTCTATTTTCAGCTTCTTCAAATACTCTAGAATGACTAGATTCAAAAACTTCATCAGTAACTTCCATTTCCTTTAGACCAAACTTTTCATAAATTTCTTTACCAATAGTCGTATCTATATTATGAAATGATGGTAGACAATGTAAGAAAATAGCATTTTCTTTAGCATTATCCATTACTTTCTTATTTACTTGATATGGAAGTAATAATTTAATACGTCCTTCCCATAACTCCATAGGTTCACCCATAGAAACCCATACATCAGTATATATAGCATCAGCATCCTTTGATGCCTTCATAATATCAGTTTCTAATCTAATCGTAGCTCCAGTTTCCTTACATATTTCTTGACACTCTTTAACTAATTTTTCATCTGGAAATAAATCTTTAGGAGCTGCACATACAAAGTTCATACCTAGTTTAGAACATACAACCATTAATGAATTACCTACATTATTTCTAGCATCTCCACAAAAACATAAAGTTTTTCCTTTTAAAGAACCAAATTCTTCCATAATAGTCATTACATCTGCTAACATTTGTGTAGGATGAAATTCATTAGTAAGACCATTCCATACAGGAACACTAGAATATTTAGCTAAATCTTCCACAATAGTCTGATCAAAACCACGATATTCTATTCCATCATACATTCTACATAGAACTCTAGCTGTATCAGCAATAGTTTCTTTCTTACCAAGTTGTGAACCAGTAGGTCCAATATATGTAGCTTGCATTCCTAAATCTACTGCTCCAGCTTCAAAAGAGCATCTTGTTCTAGTAGAATCTTTTTCAAATATCAAAGCTACTTGCTTACCCTTTAAATATCTATGCGATTCACCATTATGTTTTTGTTTTTTTAATGTCATAGCCACTTTTAATAAATGGTTAATTTCTTTTGGTGTAAAATCCAAAAGTTTAAGAAAATCTCTACCTCTTAAATCTACCATTCTACGTCATCCCTTACTAGTGGCATACTCATGCAACGTGGACCACCTCTACCTCTTGATAACTCCGCACCATGTATTTCGATAACATTAAGTCCTTCTTTACGAAGTACATCATTTGTCACATTATTTCTATCATATACAATAACTGTACCAGGAGCTATACATAAAGTATTAGATCCATCATTCCATTGTTCTCTTTCAGAAGCTATCTTATCTCCTCCAGCACAAGGTATTAGTTTTACAGGATGTCCTAGATAAGTTTCTAATATTTTATCTAATGGAGCATTTATTTCTTTAACATTCAAGTCTTCATAAGTATCAGGATCAAATCCTTCTGTTATTTCAAACACTTGAAGCGTTCCCATAATACCAGGATGATAAGTAAATGTATATTTATCAATCTGTGTAAATACAGTATCCAAATGCATAAATGCACGACTAGATGGAATATTAAAGGCAAGTACTGTATCTATTTTACAATTACCATCTCTAAAATAATTCTTAGCCAACTGATCAATTGCAGCAGCTTCTGTTCTTTGAGAAATACCAATAGCTACCGTATGTTCATTAATATTAAGAACATCTCCACCTTCGGTATGCCAATCATAATCACGATTATAATGAAGATGAGTCTTATTAAAATCTGGATGATACTTAAATATATACTCTGCATAAATACTTTCTCTATTTCTTGTAACAGAATACATTCTATTTAAGTTAATGCCTTCTCCTACTGAAGCAAAGTTATCTCTTGTAAAGTATAAGTTAGGCATAGGATCAGCCATAAATCTATCAGGAGTATCAATTAAATCAACCAAAGTCTTTTCAACATCTCTCTTCTTTTCTGGTATGTCTCCTACCTTAATTCCTTCCATTGTTTTTAGAACAAACTCTTTAGGATCTTTAATACTCATTAAATATTCTTCTACTAAAGTTTTATATTTAATAGTATTAATACCAGCCTCTCTCATAAATTGCCTAATAAATTTTAACTTGATTTCTTCACTACTAGCAATCACATCAGCCATTAAGTCTTCTAAATAAACTACTTCTACACCATTATCACGAAGAGCTTTAGCAAATGCATCATGTTCTTTCTGAGCATCCGGTAAATATGGAATATCATCAAAAAGTAAATCTCCTAATGTATCAGGTGTTAAGTTTAACAATTCATTACCAGGTCTATGTAGTAAAACTTTCTTAAGTTTACCAATTTCACTAGTAACATGTATACTACTCATTAATTCCCTCCTATTCTACTTTATAGTATAACATATCTTTAACACAAATGCTATACCTTTTGAAAAGAAAAAGAAAGTATTTTTTCATACTTTCTTATTCTTCAATTAAAGTAACTTCATTAGATTTAGCACTATATGTATCTATATGATTTAAATCAGTCGAATAATAATCAGTAGCATATGCTCTAACATGAATCTTCATGCCAGCAGTAACACCAGAAACCATCATACTACCATCATTATCAGTAAATATTCCTAAAACTTCTGTAGAATTTGAGCCTTGAACATAAACTTTGTAATTAAATGTATTTGTATAGCAGTCCTTATTTACTATGTTAATATTTACTTGCCCATTTTGAATATTAGAAACCTCTATTTCTGGAGTATGAACAACAGTAACAACATTGGAATAATCACTATAAACTTTTTCGCCAGCTGCGTCCGTATTATATACTCTCGCTACATAATGTCCATAACCAAGTTGAGGAAACACACGAGCTTGATGGTGAGCATCCTTAACTAAAATATATTTCTTTTGTTGTTGAACATATCTAATTTCATATATTTCTGTACCTTCAAAATCATAATCTAAAGTATCCTGTGCTTGACTGTCATAAAAACTTTTATTAATTTTTAAGATTTCGCCACCATTTATTAATTCAGAAGGTACATATCCTTCTTGATTACCATCTAATACTGGTGCCGTCAATTTTCTAGTATCAATAATAAACTCATTTAATTCACCAGTTATATTAGTAACGGAATCTGCAGCAATAAAATCACCGTTATTATCTTTAAATAGAAGTCTAGCAACATATGTTTTTGTTGTATCCTCAGGAAGAACAACAGTAGCCTTTTCATTTAAGGCAAAAACACCAATTCTAGAACCATTTTTTTCTTCAAGTGCATAAGCAAATTTATTAGGTTTATCTCTATAAACATATTCAACTATGTCTTCTATTCCTAACCTGTAAGTATATGAATGACCATCATAAGATACATAATCAGGATTAGAATAATCATTTTTAATAGTCAATAAAGGAAAATTTGTATCGCCATTAAGATCTAAAATAACTATATCCGAATAAACTTTATTTCCATTAGCATCCTTTGTGTATGCTTTTGCAGCAATAGTTTTTCGACCACCCCAAATAGCACAGTCAATGTCACTAGAACCCATATGATATGATTTTCCAACATATAAACCATCAGCATGACCAGTAAAATTTGGTAACACAGTTGTCAAAGTGTTAAAATCTCTTGTATATTTCATATCTTCATGACTAACGCTATTATTAATGTGATCAGTAATTTCCAATTCCACACCATCTACTTTATCACCAATATTTTCAACATCATCAAGAAAAACAAACAATGTATATGAAAAATAACTAGAGGCATCATCAATATTATTTGGACCAGGTGTATATAATATTGGTTTTTTCGGAGCACTAACTGTGCTGTTTTCTCTTTCTAATGCAAGATTAGTATAATTTATTTCAAAAGATGCTGGTGGAGTAACAGTTTGACCATTCAACCCATTTATCCATCTTCCAGTAGCAGTTTTAAAATATATAACCATATCATTTAACTCGCCAGACTCAATGGTCCTTGAAGCAAGCATTATCAAACCTGTTGTAAGTCTTCCCTCATATCCACTAGTTGTATTTTGTTCTCTTGTAAACATATGTGTGCCAATTATATATGTTTGTGCACCAACCTCGTCTGAAGTAACTGTCTTAGCATAAACTTTAACAGCACCTAAAGAGATAAATGCTAAAAACAATAATAAATATTTAATATTTTTATTCATATTTCCTCCTAATTAACACTAGCAGTCACCGAAGTACCATTAGTTAATATTACAGTCAAAGAAGTAATTCCTTCTATTTCATACATATTAACTACCATATTACTTCCAGTACATAGTGTTACACCATTATATTTAATTTCTGAAACACTAATTTGCGTTCCATCTTCATATACTTTTAATATTCTATCTGGAGAATACTGATCTACTGGAACTGCACTTACAGTATAACTCTTTGCTCTCCACGAAGCCACTAATGTAATATTACCAGTAACAGGCGTTTCAAAATCATAAGCACTACCATTTAATAACCAATTAACAAAATTATAGCCCGCTTTTGTCGGATTAGATGGTCTAGTTACTTTACCACCTTCTATTACAGTTTGACTACTAATACTCGTTCCACCATCAGAATTAAATATTACAGTATAATTATTCTTTGGTGCACTTGAACTTGGTTTTGGTGCACTTGAACTTGGTTTTGGTGTGCTACTTGAACTTGGTTTTGGTTTACTACTTGATGCTTTTGAAGAACTTGAGCTAATTGGTTTTTGTGAATTAGTAGCAGGTTTAGTTGAAGAACTACTGCTAGTTTTTGATTTTTGTTCCCAACTTGCTACCAAAGTTAAATCAGATTCAACAACTTGGTCAAAGTCATAATCCTTTGATTCATATTTCCAACCTTTAAATTCAAATCCATTTTTAGTAGGATTTTCTGGTTTTGTTACCTTTTCTCCTTTTTTTATAACCTGATTAGCAATAACACTACCACCATCAGTATCAAATTTTACAGTATACGTTTCCATATCATTGCTTTTTGCCTGCCATCTTGCAACTAATGTAATATTACCATCTACTTTAGAATTAAAATCAAATAACTCATTATTATAATACCACCCTAAAAAAACATATCCATCTTTAACTGGATCAATTGGTCTTTCAACTATTCCATCTTTTTTAATTTTAATACTTCTAGTAACATCACCATTACCATTATCAAAATTAATTGTATAGGTAGTATGATATTTTAAAAACAATAACAATAAGAATAAACATAATAATACACCTATAATACTTCCTATAATAATTTTATTTTTTTTCGTCATTATTTTACTCCTTTCTATTATATAGAATATCACATCATTATCAAAAATACAACAGAAATAGTTAGTATGATAAAAATTTGTTTAAAAATGAAATAATGAGCATAACCAAATATGCTCTTTTAAATAACAAAGAAAAAAGAATGTCTTAACATTCTCTTACTCCAATATTAAATTATCAATATTAATATCTTCTTTTGTAATTGTTTTTAAAATATGTTTCTGTTTTTTATCTTTAACTCTACTAGCATGACTAATAACAGATTTTTCATAAATATTTCTTATAAATCTAGCATTACCAAAGTTTTTCATATTACGATATTTATTGATAATTTCAGATAAGTATTCTATAGCTTCGTCTTCTACTATAAATCCAGCTTTCTTAGTCATTCCTAAGAATATTTCAATAAGTTCATCAGTAGTATAATCATCAAATTCTAAAGTATAACCTATTCTAGAAGCTATACCAGAATTAGAATCTAAGAAATCTTGCATCTCATGAGTATATCCGGCGAATATTACTACCAATTTATCACGATAATTCTCCATAGCCTGAATTAATGTAGCTATAGCTTCAGCATTATAAGAATTATCATTATTCTTACTACTTAAAATATAAGCTTCATCAATAAATAATATACCATTCATAGCCTTTTCAATAATAGCATTAGTTTTTGGAGCTGTCTGCCCAACATACTCTGCTACTAAATCTTTAGCAGATACTTCAATAAGTTTATTTTCTTTTATATATTTTAAGTCATATAAGATATTAGCAAGCATTCTAGCAACAGTAGTTTTACCAGTACCAGGATTACCTAAAA
>JAEEGL010295533.1_pt1 | contig 12138 bp, 7 predicted proteins | sample 9134231 | NCBI WGS metagenome assembly JAEEGL01 (sample SAMN16246548, study PRJNA631951) | gut metagenome | biome: gut microbiome; feature: rumen; material: fiber-attached | host: Bos | place: Iran: Karaj | collected 2018-10
CATCATCAGCGCGACGGCGGCAATTATTGCGATTGTTTTCATTTTTTGATTTTTTGATTTTTTGATTTTTGATTTTTGATTTGTTGATTGTCAACTTTCAACTTTCCTCTTTCCTCTTTCAACTTTCAACTTTCAACTTTCCTCTTTCCTCTTTCCTCTTTCCTCTTTCAACTTTCCTCTTTCAACTTTCAACTTTCCTCTTTCAACTTTCCTCTTTCCTCTTTCCTCTTACTCCTCCCACGTAGCGTTTTCCAGCAATTTCCCGCAAGCCGACTTGTGGACGAGGATGCCGGTGGTCTTTGCCTTTACGTAATTGACTGAGGCGTAGAAGTAGCCCTTGTACTTGCTGCTTGATCCCCAGGAGTTTTTGATGATGTAATACTTGTTGCCTTTGATGTCGTGGGCTACGCCGATGAGGTGCATACCGTGGTCGTCGGTTGTGTTTCGGTTGAGGAAGTCGGTTTGTCGGCTTTCCTGCGTGACGGTGACCTCGATGCCCGGTGCGCCGAGTGTGCGGGCGCGGAGTATCTGTTTTTCGGGCGGGAGTTGTTGGAAGGCTTTGATGTCGGCATCCTTCATTCCTGCTGGATTGATGCCCGGCAAAAGTGCAAATCCCTTGTCGTGGCTGAACCCTTTTTCCGAAACGTCCGCCGCCCAAAGCACTGTGTGTCCCTGTGCGAGGGAAGCGTCGATGATTGCCATCATGTCGTCGAGTGTTACATTGAGAAATCTTGCGCCGCGCCAGTTGTCGGGGAGTTCGATGACGCAGTATTTGCCAAACTCGTGGTGGCTGAACGACGTTACCTCCACGTAGTCGTTCATGTCGAGTTTCACGACATCCTTGGCGAATGTTTCGGGCGTGTAGGACTTGCCTTCGTATTCAAAAGTCTGAGGCACGGGTCCGAAGTATTTGTCGAGGATTGCGTTGTAGCCGTCGAGCCAGTCGGTGGAGATTTTCTTGTTGCTGTCGTTGGCGACGGAATCCACGTATTTAGTGAGTTCTTTTTCGAGGGGGTAGTGGTTGATGTACGAGTCGCCCTCCACGGTGTTTGGGTACGCGGATTCGGGGACGATGCCGTGCTTGCGGATGATGGTGGTGTTGTCGTGGAAATAACTGCCCTGTCCGAAGTTCATCTTGCCGTGGAGCATTACGTGCTTGATGGCGCGGTCGATGTAATTCTGCCTTACGATGAAGGTTTCTGAAAGGTTGGGCGGGTTTTTGATGCCGTTATGCATCATCTCTGATTCGAGGAACGAGGTTGACGAAAAGCACCAGCATGTGCCTGACATCTGTTGGTCTGCCACCGCCGGGCAGTCGAGCCTGAGCGAATCCTTGAAGCCGAATTTGTCCTGAGCCTGTGTGTGGGCGGTTGCGGCGATTGAGGCTGCGATTATAATCGTTGATACAATTTTTTTCATAATGATGTTTTTTATTGGTTGTTATCAAAGTGCAAAAATAAGGAAAAGTTTGGAAAGTTGGGCAGTGAAGGGAGAATTTTTTTATGATTTTATGCCGAAATTTCTGCCACTATGTCATAAAAAACACATTGGCAACATATTTTATGTCTGTAAACATCTATATCGACAAGTTTGGGGAAGTGCCTGGGGGCAATTCATAATAAAAGTCGGTTTATAGGCAGTTGCCATAAAATAACTAACAAAAATAATCCCCCGGGAACAACACTCATTCTCGGGGGATTTAATTAGAAATCAATAGCTTGAAAAGCAATCGCTACTCTTTCTCACCGTATGTGATTTTGGTAATGGCCGTGTTGCCTTCACCATAGATGTGTACGGTGTTGAGTTTTTCGAGCTGTGCGGCTGTCAGCTTGAACGCATACACCATCTCTTCGCCGGGCGCAACCTGCTGAAGGTCGTGCTGTGGCCAATTATCTTTATCTTCATTCCATGTATCAACCCTGAAATTGAGATAGCTCCATGCGGGGTCGTTGGACAACTGCGTCATATATATTTTGATAAGACCGCCGACCTCAAGCTCCGAGACATCAACATCCTTGAAGAATCCAGCCGTGGCGTCACTCCAGCCGAGCGTATTGTTGCCCGACCAAAGCACTACAACGCTTGAAGCAACTTTCAAAGAGAAAGTAGCGTCCACCTTGTCGGTTTCGTAGGTGATTTCGACGGGGTATGTGTTCTCCTCGAGCGAGGCCGGAATATTCAGGAAGATATTGTTGTCGTCCGTAACCGAGAAGGGAACATTTACCGAGCCCATCTTTATGCTGTTAATCAAATTGAAGTGCGCACCGTTTACATAGATGGACGTGCCGCTTTCAGCATTTTTGGGCAGGTTCAAGAAGTAAGGCTTGGAAGGTGCGCCTGCCCATACGCTTTGCTGTTTCTTTTCTCCATTTGTGGCCAAGGACTCAAAGCCGTCAGCAGTCCACTTGCCCGACGTACCGGCGGCCTGTGCTGCCACAACATATTCGGCAGACTTCCCGTCGGCGCTTACGTTCAACGAGGTGGCTTCGTAGCCGTGTACAGTCACTGACGACAAGTACTGCAAATTAATGCCTGTAAGTACGGATTTTTCGCCGCAATTTACATTGACCTGACCGCCGTCTTCGCCGTTTTCAGTGCCAAAAATCAAGAAAGGAACAATCTTCAAAGTTTTGGATACCGAAGTTCCATTGTCGGTGGAGAACTCTGCGCCGCTCTTGACATCAGCCGCCAATTTCACGGTCATTGTTGAATTGTCGGCGGAGCAAGTAATGTCGCCTGAATTTACCGCTACGCCGCCCAACTTGATGCTTGTAACCAAATCGAGGTCCGAACCTTTGAACGTAACTGTCTCGCCCAAAAGGTAATAATCGACTCCTGTCTTGTATTCCACATCGTTGATTACGGGGCTTACAAGGGCGATTGTACCAGCCTTAACATTGACTGCGGATGCAGCCTCCACATACACATCACCAGCCTTCGCAGAGGAAGGAACGGTAAGTGTAATGGCGGTGGCGGACTGCGAATCAAACGACACGACATCCGCACCTTCAAACTTCACAATCGACACGAGGTCCATGTCGGAACCTTTGAGTGTGATCTTGTCAACGCCCGGCTTGTAGTTTTTGCTCTCAAAAGTTATCGACGAGGGCAGGGTAACATTGAGCTTATCTGCGGCATACACCGTGGCGTCGCCATCCGAAACGCCCACCGAACCCGACTGCGCGGAAGCGGGAAGTTTCACAACTATTTCGCCATTGGTCTGGCTTACGAAATCAGCCTTATCCACAATCTGGTTGGTGGTGAACACCACAGCCTGCACAAGCGAGAGGTATTCGCCCGAAATGGTGATTTGATCACCTGCCTTGGCTGATACCGGCGCAATCTTGTCTATTACAAGGCTGCCAACTTTAATCGTCACCTTAGACTCGATTACAGTGCCGTCGCTCAACTTGATTTTCACCTTGCCCGAAACAAGATTCCTGTCCTGGGGCAACGTCACCTCAAAATGGTCGTTCTCAGACGAAACTTCCTTGAACTCTGAACGGGGAATCTCTATGCCGCTGCCGTCCAACGATGGCAGGATTACAGACGTCACCGCGTCAAGCTTCTGACCGTTGACCTTAAGATTCTGCCCTCTTTCAAGGTTGCCTGGACCTACAGTCCAGACCTGCGTGCCATTGTCGCTGTCGTCGTCGTCCTTGCAGCCCGTGAAAAACACTCCGACTGCAAGCAACGCAACCAACGTGCAGACAAACGCAAAACTTACATGTCTTTTATTAATTGATTGCATGATTTGTCAATTTTAAATGATTCCTAATATTTTGCTACGCGGATGTTGTCGATATAGATAATCGGATTGCAACTCGTTCCAGAGGTTTCGCCGCTCCATACAAACATCGTGAGACTTGCGAAATCTGCCGCCGAGGATAATGTCTTGGCGGGCGAATTGCCTGTCTGTCCGTACACGAAGTCCTTGAACGGCACTGTGACGGTAATCCACTTGTTGCCGGTGTCAAACGAGCCATTTTCGGTGTCCTTCCACGGATTGTAGTGGGCGCGTGCAAGATTCTCGCCCTGGAAGAATACGTTGTTGGCGCCCTTGCCCTTGCCGCCGTTGCCCGAGAGCGACACTTCATTGGTTCCCGCAAAGATTATCTGCATGGAGAGGTTGGTCCACGGATTGGAGGTGGGTATATACATCTCGAATTTCAGGCACATGTCCTTGTATTCGGAGAAATCCGCCACATTGTAGAGAGCCCTGCCCTGACCAGACTGGTCAAACTGCTCGGGGTCGTCCCAAGATCCTGCCCAATACTCAAACGAGAAGTGTCCGTCGTCCCATGTATTGTCCTCCAATACTGACGCACCATCACCCATCTGAAGACAGTAGCCGGAGATGGCGTCGTCAAATGTGACAACCTTGGCGGCGTGCCAGCCCTGCCATTCGAGTCCTTCGTCGAAATTGAACAGGATGTTTTCGTCCTCCATGAGATTGAACGAAGACTTTCCGCTGCCGTATGCGCTGCTTACCCTTATCGCGCCTTTCACAACGCCATCAGGCACAGTCACCTTAAGCTCGGTGGGCGACACATACGTGTACGGAACCGAACCCACGCCCGGCAACTCCACAGCAAGGGCGTTGTCGTCGTTGAAAAATCCCGAACCATAGATTGTAATCTCATCGCCAGCCTTGGGATATTCCATCGAGGCGGTAAGAACCCTTGGAGCCGTCTTGTTGACAGGGAGATGATACTGCGTCCTGATGCCGCTGCCTGTGACGAGGGTGAGCGAATCATTCTGCACCGTCCACGACGTTGACGGCACTTGCACGATGATGCAGTTGTCGGTGATGTATGTGGGCACCACCATAGCCTTCTGGTCGTTGAAGAAAATCTGGTTGGTGCCGCCCAGACCATTTCCTATGATTGCAATGGTCTGTCCCATGGAGACACGCTCCATAAGCGAGTCAGCCACATTCGGGTCGGTAGGCCTTACGTACTTCACAACGGGGGTGGAGTCTGAGTCGTCGTCATCGTCGCAGCTCGCAAGCGACACCGCGCCCAATGCCATGAATCCCGCCATTGCGTATACCGGCAATTTATGTTTGATGAAATTATTCATAATCAAAATCTTAATTTATAGTTCTACAAATTGGCGAAATTATCAGGGCTGTAATAGCCGATGCCGTCGAAGTTGTAAGTCTCCTCTGGATTGTTGAGGTTGGGATTGGCAACAACGTCAGACGACGGGAAAGGCAGACGCAACTCTTTGCCGTTGGCGCCCGTACCCTTGATAATGTCTTTGAGCTTATACGAATTGAGGGGTGCTGTTGTAGCGGTGTACTTGTTGGGGTCGATGCCATAAATGCCCCTGAGCATACTCAGGTCGTACCAGCCGCGCTCCTGATTGAGGAGTCGGGACTTTGCGCCGCTCATGTCGTAGTCGGAAAGACGCACGAGGTCAAACCAGTTGTCGCCCTCGAAAGCAAGCTCCCTGCGGCGTTCGTTCATAAGCTCGTTGAGAGTGATGGTGCCGGATACTTCCGATGCGTGAGCCCTCTTGCGAACCGCGTTGTAATATTCAAGTGCGGTAGCGTCGCTGGTGGAACGAGCATCGCCGGTGGACGCGGGAGCCATGCAAGCCTCCACATACACCAAGTAAACGTCGGAAAGACGGAGCAGGTGAGTGGGCATGGCGCCGCACATGCCGCTCGAAGATACGCCGTTGTTTTCGGCCTTGTGGTCTTCGGCGTTGCCATACACGGTCTTGAAGCCAGCCTGTGCGCCCGTGGGCGAGCAGAACACTTCGGTGGTGACATCAGGACCAGCAAAACGGTTGCAAGTATTGTAGTCGTTGTCGATATTGTTGACAAAGCCTTCCTTGTTGCGCCACCAGTTCCAGTAATAGTCGCCGTACATCGACATCGTTACCTGACGGCGGACGTCCACATTGTCGTTCTTGACGACGGTGAAGGTGGCGACGTCCTTCTCCTTGTCGTAGGTATCCTTGATGCCATTGGGGTCGGCAACGTAAGCGTATGCGGAAGCCATGATGGATGACGGTTTGGTGACATCAACACCAAAAATCTGCTGGAGATCCACCGAGGGACCGCCCCACATGCCCCAGCCATTGCCCGTGCCGCCAAAAATTGCTGCTACGAAGTCGGGCTGGCACCAGTTGTTGATAGTCCAGCGGGCAGCCGAAACAGCCCAGTGGAGCGTGACGAGTCCTTCTTGACACATGCTGCCTGTGGACATTCTGAAAATATCCTCGTAATTGGCCATCAGGCTGCGACCCGAATTCTTGATCACATTTTCGGCATGTTCCTTTGCCTTTGCGAGCAACGCACCGTTGAGCGTACCGTCCTTGGATGCAGCTGACTGGAGGTATACCTTAGCCAGAAGTCCTTCGGCGGAATAGTAGTCGATGCGGCCGTCGTCGCCATTCTTCTTGGGCAGAAGCTCCATCGCATGGAGCAAGGTATTGATGATATAGTCATAAACATCCTGCTCGCGGTATTTCCTGAGCTCAAACGACGTACCGCTCTCCACTACATCCTGCGTGCTGTGGATGATGGGCACTGCGCCCCAGGCGCGTACAAGGTAGAAATAAGCCATGCTCTTGATTACCATCGCCTCGCCGATGCACTGGTTTTTTACGGTCTGCGATACCGAGCCTTCGGTTTTTTCAATATAGTGGATGGTGGTGTTGCAGTGCGAAATCACAAGCCAGAGCGCATTGGAGGCTTCAGCAAGATCCGCCTGCGAGGCGTTGAAAGCCATTGTGTAGAATACGTCCTTGTCGCCCGCCATCCAGTTGCCGGAGAGCTTGTCGCCGATGTTGTAGATGCCACGGAGATAGTCGTTCCAGGGCGACGCATAGAGCGTATTGACTGCCGAAAGACATTGATCGTCGTTTTGGAAATAATCGCCGACAGTGAACGAATCTTCCGTAGGACGGTCGAGGAAGTCCTCGCACGACTGAAACGACATCGCCGCCACAATCAGTCCAAGGCCCGCCAATTTTTGTATTTTGATTTTTTTCATTTTATTCACTTGTCTTTTAATTAATTAGAAAGAAACGTTGACGCCGAAGGTAACAATCCTCGGTGTCGGGTAGCGACCGTTGTCAACGCCGATTACATAATCACTCGTGGAGCTTGTGCCCACCTCTGGATCCATGCCGCTGTACTTGGTGAACGTGTACAGGTTGCTTACGGAAGCCGACACTTTTACAGCACTGATGTTCCACTTGCTGATGAGAGACTTCGGAAGGTTGTAAGCCAGGGAGAGGGTCTTAATCTTGAGATAAGAGCCGTCCTCTACATAACGGTCAGAAAGACGCTGGTTGTTGGCGGGGTCGCCCACAACGGCACGCGGCACGTCGGTGCCACTATTTGAAACCTTCACGTTGGAGGGATCTTCCTGCCAGCTGTTAATCTGGATGGGGTTGCCATTGGCGTCGTTGTATCCGCTGATGGTGGTTGGGTATGTCTTGGACTCGTCGATGCAGACAAGCTGCGCATGGTCGAGCACGTCCTTGGTCTGGTTGATCCACACATTGCTCATGGAATTGAGGCGGCGTCCATTGTAGTTGAAAATGTCGTTGCCGTAAGAGAATGTGAGGAAGAGTCCGAGTTCAAATCCCTTGTAAGAGAAATTGTTGGTAAGACCACCTGCAAACTTAGGATTAGGATTGCCAATAACAGTAAGGTCGCTCTCGTTGATGACGCCATCGCCATTGATGTCCTCGTACTTGAGGTCGCCAATCCAAACGCCGTTGTAACGGTTGATTGACTTGGTGTAGGAGATGTTGCCGTCCGCATCCTTATTGCCGTCGCGGGGGCTGTTGAGCAAGTCGTTATAATCCTGATAAACGCCTGCCACCTTATATCCGTAGAACTGATAGAGCGCGCTGCCTTCCTTTGAGATGGCAATCTGGTCGGTCCACTGACCAACACCGAATATTGCGGAGTTGCCCGAGCCGCTGAGCGACACAAGCTCGTTCCTATTGAACGACAACTGCAAGTCGGTGGTCCACTTGAAGCCACGCTTGTTGATGTTGGTGGTGCTAACAGTAAATTCAACACCCTTGTTGTTGATTTCGCCGAAGTTGCCCGAAGGCGCTTTGAGCACAGCCGAGCCGTTGCCCGAAGTACCCATGTAAGAGGGCAGCTGCATTGTCATGAGCATGTCTTTAGACACCTTGTTGTAGAACTCGACGATGAGATTGAACCTATCCTTGAGGAATCCGAAGTCGAGACCAAAGTTCCAGGATGTCTGAGTCTCCCAGCCCACAGCCTCGTTGGGGATGTTGGTAATCTGGTATGTGGAGCCAAGACCATTGACATCGCTCGCGCCAGACGCGCCCCAGAGGTAAGAGCCGATATTGTCGTTGCCCACCTGACCCCAGCCAATACGCAGACGGGCTGTGGAAATCTTTGCTGCGTCAAATGCAGACTGCAAGAACGATTCCTTGTGTGCGTTCCAGGACGCCGAAACAGAATGGAAGTTGCCCCAGCGGTTGGAAGGGCCGAAGTTGGACGAAGCGTCGCGGCGGTAGGTGTATGTCATATTGTACTTGCCGTTGAAGCTGTAATTGAACCTGCCGAAGATGGAAACACGCGCACCCGAACCGTGACCCGAACCAATGGTCTGGTTTTCACCGAGCTTGGGCTCCTGGATGTCGTTGGATTCCAAGTTTACAGACGAGCCGGAGATGTATTCCCAGTTGAATTCGCTGGTCTCCTGACCAAACATCGCCGTAATATTGTGAACGTCGAAGAATGTATTGGTGTAGGTGAGATAGTTTTTAACCTCCCAATAGAAATTCTTGTTGCTCTGATGGCGGATTTCGTTCTGAGCCTTTGCAAACGAGCCGTAGGAGATGTAAGGCTCGAAGTGGTAGGCATTAGACCAGAGATAGTCGGTGTTGTATTCAGAACGGAGCGTAAGGCCCTTCATGAAATTAATCTCGGCAAACATGTTGGCTACAAGGTCGTAACGCATGAGCTTGTTGTTGTCGCTGAGAGCCTGCTCGAGCGGGTTGCGCCCGCCCTGACCTTCCTTGGTGCCGTTTGCCCAAGTGCCGTCGATGTAATAGATGGGAATATCGGGAGTCCTCTGATAAGCCATCGAGAGGATACCGTCTTCCGAGTTGGTGAGGCCGAGGTGGTCCTCAGACCTTGCAAAAGAAGTGTTGGTGCCCACCTTGAGCCAGTTGGTGAGGTTGGCGTCGAGATTTACGCGGGTGGAGAAACGAGTGTAGCTCGAGCCTTCCATAGTGCCTTCCTGGTCGTAATAACCTGCCGAAATGTAGTAACGGGCATTCTCGTTGCCGCCGGAGGCACTCAGCTGGTGCGACTGCATGATGGCTGTGCGGAATACAGCGTCCTGCCAGTCGGTGCCATCGCCAAGCAACGAAGGATCCAGAAGGCTCTCGTCGGGATTGGTGATGATGCCCTCAGCGGCGAGCTGGTTTTGATATGTGGCAAATTCGCGGAGGTTCATCACGTCGAGCTTGGTGGCCTGCTTTGAAATGCCGTAAGAGCCGGTGTAATTGAAATTGGCCTTGCCCTTCTTGCCTTTTTTGGTGGTGATGAGCACAACGCCGTTGGCAGCACGCGAACCATAGATAGCCGTTGCGGAAGCGTCCTTGAGAATCTCCATCGACTCGATGTCGTCGGGGTTGAGGTTGGAAAGACCCGAGAAAGTACCGTTGCCGTTGCCGAGAGCGTCGCCAAGACCTACATCGCCGCCTGACTGCGATACATTCTGGATTGGCACACCGTCAACCACGTAGAGCGGCTGCGAATTTTTGAGAGAGAGAGTGCCATTGCCACGGATGCTCACGTTCATGCCGCCGCCCGGCTGACCGGAGTTGGCGGTGATCTGAACGCCCGCCGCCTTGCCTTGCAGGGCCTGGTCGATGCCGGAGCCTACGAATCCCTCGATGTCGCTCGCGCCCACGGTGATGGACGAGCCAGACACGTCGGATTTTTTCATCGTGCCGTAGCCTACGACTACCACCTCGTCGATTTGCTTGGTGTCTTCCATCATGGTGACATCGAATGTGGTGCCGTTTGCCGCGTTGATTTCGACAGTCTCAAATCCAATGAAGCTGAATTCGAGTGTCGCATTGTTGCCGACGTTGAGGTGGTAAACGCCGTCGATGTCGGTGATGGTGCCGTTGGTAGTGCCTTTTTCCATCACATTGACACCGGGGAGCGTCTGTCCCTGATCATCGACTACTTTGCCGCTCACCGTCTTCTGCGCGTATGACGCCGCGCTGAAGCATATCAGCGCAAACATCACCAACAGAGTCCTTAGCAAGCGGGTTGAAAGAAATCTTCTCATGTGTTTTAGTAATTTTTAATTTAACAATGTATGGTAGTGTGATTATTTCTCTATTTGTTGAATGTCTTGTTGGCGTCCACCAGTTGACAGATTGCCTTTACTGAAAGGTCGGAGCGGAAGCCGTCGGCGGGAGTGTTTTTGCAGTAGTCAACGAGCTGCGCCACTGACGTCTTGGCTACATGGAGACGTGTGTCGGAGGCGGCGTAATATATATATATTGTGCCGTCGTCGTCCTTGATCCAGCCGTTGGAGAATACCACGTTGGATACGTCGCCGATTCTTTCGCTGCATTTGGGTGCGATGAAGTAGCCGCCCGGGGCGTAGATTACCTTGGAGGGGTCGTCCTTTGCGGTCATAAACATGTAGAGGACGTAGCGCAAACCTGCTGCCGTGTTCCTGACACCGTGTGCGAGGCACAGCCATCCTTCGTCGGTCTCGATGGGTGCGGGTCCCATTCCGTTTTTGACCTCCTTGATTGTGTGGTAGATTTTATTGTCGATGATTGGCTCGTCGAGCACTTCGGCGTGGCAGATGTCGTCGCAAAGTCCAAAGCCGATGCCGCCGCCGCTGCCAACGCTGATGAAACCATCCTGCGGGCGGGTGTAGAGGGCGTATTTGCCGTTGATGAATTTGGGGTGCAAAACCACGTTGCGCTGCTGACCCGAATGTGAGACAAGGTCGTCGAGGCGTTCCCAGTTGAGGAGGTCTTTTGTGCGGACGATTCCAGCATTGGCAACAGCCGACATCGTGTCGCCTGGGGTGGCGTCGGGGTCTTTGCGCTCGGTGCAGAATATGCCGTAGATCCAGCCGTCTTCGTGCGCGGTCAGGCGCATGTCATAGACGTTGATGTCGGGGTTGGCGAGCTGCGGGATTACGATGGGTTTTTCCCAGAAACGGAAGTTGTCGATGCCGTTGGGACTTTCGGCAATTGCGAAAAAACTCTTGCGGTCAGCGCCTTCCACACGCGCCACCACAAGGTATTTGCCTTGCCATTTGATTGCGCCGGCGTTGAATACGGCGTTGATCATTATTCGCTCCATAAGGAAGGGGTTGGTCTTCTCGTTGAGGTCGTATCGCCACTCCAACGGAGCGTGTGCCGCCGTTAGCACGGGGTACTTGTAGCGCTCGTAGATGCCGTTGGACATTTCCTCCTGCTCGTTGGGACGTGTGATAAGTTGCTCGTGATTCTTCCTCAAAAGTTCAATTCTTTGTGCAAATGTTCTCATATTTTAATTAATTGTAGCGGTATTGTTGTTAATTCTAATAAATGCTCTGTCCGGACGATTCAACTTATTTTTTCCGATTGCAATTTTAAAAAAAAATTACGAAAAAATGTGTTAAATGTTGTATCTTTTTTTTTCAATATTGTCCCAATGCGCTTTCGATTTTGAAACATTTTTGTTTTGTTTTTGTGATGTGGCTAATGCAATGCGTTGTTACACAAACATTTGCATCAAATTATTTTTTTGTTGAAATTGTAAATCAAACACTTAAAGATGTGTTAAGCAATTTGCAATTTCTTTTTTTTATGTTTAAATTTGCCATTATTATAATCACTTTTTTAATGCTAAAATATGAGAAAAATTCATTCTTTTATTGTGGTGTTGCTTGTGGCGATGGTTGCCAGTTGCGCAAGCTGCGGCGACAAAGACGGCGACAGCAACACTTCCGACACCGCCGTTGAATTGGAGATAACGTCCGGTTCGCCCGCTGCCGGCGCGACCGACGTGAAACCGGGCACGGAGGTCTTCGTGGAGTTCGATGGCGTAATCCTCATCGACGTCATCAAAGGCAAGGTTACTGTCAATGGCGACGCCGTACA
>JAEEGL010466747.1_pt1 | contig 12138 bp, 12 predicted proteins | sample 9134231 | NCBI WGS metagenome assembly JAEEGL01 (sample SAMN16246548, study PRJNA631951) | gut metagenome | biome: gut microbiome; feature: rumen; material: fiber-attached | host: Bos | place: Iran: Karaj | collected 2018-10
ATGTTAATCGACATTTACACCATATCCTTTCATTCTGCTTTCTTATAGTGTTTGCGATTTACGGATATTGTATTCCAAATCTTTATTTATTGCAAGCACAATATGCACATTATTATACAATACACTATGCGCCGCATTTTTATAAGCAAAACTTATATTATGTGCCGGTTTAGCCGACCAGATTCTCCGGGTTGAGGCATTCCAGCTCGGGAAGGACGAAGCGCCCGTCTTTGCGGATCAGCACGTCGTCAAAGTAGATCTCTCCGCCGCCATAAGCGGGCGTCTGGATGCATACCAGGTCCCAATGCAGCGCGGATTTATTGCCGTTAAACGCGTCGTCGTAGCTCGAGCCGGGCGTGAAATGGAAGCTGCCCGCGATCTTCTCGTCAAACAGCGTATCCTTCATGGGCTTTTGGACGTACGGATTTACGCCCAAGGCGAATTCGCCGACATACCGCGCGCCGTCGTCGATGTCGAAAACGTGGTTGATCCGCGCGTTGTCGTTCGCCTCGGCGCGCACGATCCTGCCGTCTTCGAACGTGAGCACGATGTTCTCAAACGTAAATCCGTCGTGTACCGACGGCGTATTGTAGCTGATCACGCCGTTTACGCTGTTTTTCACCGGTGCGGTGTAAATCTCTCCGTCCGGAATGTTCATATGCCCCGCGCACTTGATCGCCGGAATGCCCTTGATCGAGAACGACAGGTCCGTTCCTTTTCCGAGGATGCGAACGCGGTCCGTGCATTCCATCAGCTTTTTGAGCGGTTCCATGGCAACGTCCATCTTCGAATAATCGAGATTGCAGACGTTGAAATAGAACTGTTCAAACGCTTCCGTGCTCATGTCCGCCTGCTGCGCGAACGACGGGTGCGGATAGCGCAGCACCACCCATTTCGTCTTCGCGACGCGGATCTTGCTGTGCACCGGCTCCCAGTAGTATTTCTGCCAGCATTCCAGAGCGGCCGGCGGCACGTCGGAAAGTTCGGCGCCGTTGCTGCCGCCGCGCACGCCGATATAGGCGTGCATCTTTTCCATCATCTGCCCGTCTATCTGCGCGCGCAGCTTCATCTGCTCCTTCGTACAGTGCATCAGCAGCGCGCGGTCGACGGATTTGTCGCCCAGCCATACGAACGGCACGCCGCCCGCCCGATACGCTTCGGCGACCAGCGCCTGCACAAGCGGATCGTTGCCGCCGATCGATTCGATCAGCACGTTCTCGCCCTGTTTTAACGAACAGGAAAAATTGATCAAATTCTTTGCCAGTGTTTCTACTCTCGGGTCCATCATATATCGGTTCCTCCTATTTCTCTATCCGTTACGGCGTCAGCCTCTGCTCCTGCGTCCCTGCCTGCTCGGCGGCTGGCGTCTCTGTGTGTTTTTCTGCGGCGACGTCCGCCCGCCCTTCGCGGAGCCGGATTTTGAACCGTTCTGACGTATCATGGAAGGAATCAGAGCGAAGTCAAAGCCCAGCGCCAGTCCGAGCAGCGCTTCCATCACGTGTATATCAAGCGTCAGCAGCATGGAGAGCAGCGTGACGATCACGCTGAGCAGGATGGCGCCTATCACAACCACTACGATGCCCATGACCTGCGTGCGGATATGCAGCTTGCGCTTCAGCCAGCCCGGCACATCCCACCAATGAAACAGCACCAGAAAGCCGATCAGCCCTACGACCAGCGCGCCGATCAGCCACAGGCTCACGATTGAAGCGCCGGTTTGTTCGCCGCCCATCACGCTTCCTCCTTCTGCGCGCTGTTGATGCGCTCCGCGATGATATACAGCGGCCGGCCTTTCAGTTCGTCATACATGCGTCCCAGGTATGCGCCCTGTACGCCCATAAAGATCAGCGTCACGCCCTGCACAAGCGCCAGTCCGGCGACTGCCCAGAGCCACGGCGCCGCTCCGACCGTGCAGGACACCACGATCAAGGCGATCAGCCCCAAAAACGCCAGCACGCAGAGTGCGGCTCCCACCCCGCCTGCGAGCGTGAGCGGTTTTTGTGAAAAGCCGGTGATGCCGTCTATTGCCAGCTTGATCATCTTTTTCATCGTATATTTCGTCTGTCCCGCGTAACGCTCCTCGCGCACGTATTCGAGCGGGACTGCTTCAAAGCCCATCCACGCCGACATCCCGCGAAGAAAGCGGTTGTGCTCGCGCATGCGCAGGAACACGTCCGCGACCTGACGGTCGAGAAGCCTGAAATCGCCCGTATCCAGCGGAATGGGATACGCGCTCATAGACGAAAGCAGGCGGTAATAGCAAAACGCCGTGAGTTTCTTAAACGCGCTTTCGCCCTCGCGCTTCTTTCTTTTACCGTAAACGATCTGCGCGCCTTCCTCCCACATGCTGACCATTTGGGAGATCAGCTCCGGCGGATCCTGCAGATCCACGTCGATCACGATCAGCGCGTCGCCCGCGGCTGCGTCCATCCCCGCCGTTACGGCCAGCTGATGTCCGAAATTTCGGGAAAAGGACAGCACCCGCACCTGCGGGTTTTCCGCGGCGATCTTTCTGAGCTTGCGCATCGACCCGTCGCGGCTTCCGTCGTTGACGTAAATGATTTCATAGCGATACCCCGTCGCACGCATAGCTGCGTCCATACGCACAAACGACTGATCCAGCACTTCTTCCTCGTTGTACACCGGAATCACCAGCGACAAAAGCTTGTCCGACATGTTTTTTCCTCCTATTTCTAACAGCATGCGCCACATGAAGCTATTATACCCTTTTTCTTTTTTGCGCACAAGGACGCAGGAAAGCAAATTAGCCTTTGCAAGCCGCGCAGAATTGGGTATAATATATATAAAGGAGTGTGAGTTCTATGGCATTGGTTACCAGCAAAGAAATGTTCCGTAAAGCTTACGAAGGCGGATACGCGATCGGCGCCTTCAACGTGAACAACATGGAAATCATTCAGGGTATCACTCAGGCAGCTAAAGAAGAAAACGCCCCCTTGATCCTGCAGGTTTCCGCCGGCGCGCGCAAGTACGCCAATCATACCTATCTGATGAAACTCATCGAAGCCGCAATCATCGAAACAGACTTGCCCATCTGTGTGCATTTGGATCACGGAGACAGTTTCGAGCTCTGCAAGAGCTGCATCGACGGCGGTTTCACCTCCGTCATGATCGACGGATCACATTTCCCTTATGAAGAAAATATCGCGCTGACCAAGAAGGTCGTCGACTATGCGCACGATCATGGCGTCGTCGTAGAGGGCGAGCTTGGACGTCTCGCGGGCATCGAAGACGCCGTAAACGTCAACGCCGCGGACGCATCCTATACGCGGCCGGAAGAGGTCGAAGATTTCGTAACGCGCACCGGCGTCGATTCTCTTGCGATCGCGATCGGCACCAGCCACGGCGCATATAAGTTCAAGCCCGGCACGAAACCGCAGCTTCGGTTCGACATCCTCGAAGAAGTGCAGAAACGCCTGCCCGGCTTCCCCATCGTGCTGCACGGCGCAAGCTCCGTCATGCCGGAGTTCGTGAAGATGATCAACGAGAACGGCGGCAATATGCCAGACGCGATCGGGATCCCCGAACCCATGCTGCGCCAGGCCGCGCAGATGGCCGTATGCAAGATCAATATCGACAGCGACCTGCGTCTTGCCATGACCGGCACGATCCGCAAATACCTCGCGGAGAACCCCAGTCATTTCGACCCGCGCCAGTACCTGAAGCCCGCCCGCGCGGCGATACAGGAAATGGTGCGTCATAAGCTGGTGAACGTGCTCGGCTGCAACGGCAAAGCCTGACTGTAAAATCCGACGTTCAAAGGCGCATCAACGCCATCACGGATTGGTGCGTCTTTCTCATACTGAAACTCTGAGAAAGGACTTCCTTTATGAGACATACTCACCTTCGCGCCCTGCTCGTATGTTGCTGTATCATCGTGCTCCTGCTGTCGGCATGCGCTTCGCTGGAAACCGTGGAAAAAATGGAAGAAGCCATCGCCAAGGAGCTGGAAGTTCCTTCCGTCACCAGCTTTGCCGTCGAGGACGCCGGCGATTTTCGTTTTATCGGCTATCAGAACGGAAATGCTTACAGTTTCGCCGCCTTTTCCAAGGTGTCCGACACCGGCTGGCGGCTTGAAAAGGTTTTCCTTCCGGAAAAGCTTCTTAAGCGCGGCGACGGCATCTTCGTAGGCTACTATCGCGACTGCTGGATCGCCGTCAGCACCAATCCGCATCTTAAGCGCGTCGAATGGAGGGGCGATTTTCAGGCGAAAGTATCCGTCGATACCGCGCCTGCTCTGATCGTACTGGATCAGTCCCATTACTACGCTTCCATAGATCAGCAATCCGAAACCTACGCGGAATACCTGTTCTACGACGCCGACGGAAACGTTATCGAGTAATGAACCCTTCAAAAAACAAAAAGCCTCGCGCCCGATCGGGCGCGAGGCTTTTTATCGTCCGTTTTCTTTGTCCGTTCATTCGACCGCACGCAGGAAGTAGTACAGTCTCGACTGCGCGGTAGACGAGTCGTATTCCGTACCGCACGTGTAGATCACCAGGAACGTATCGTCCGTCGTCGGCGTAATGCCGAGGTCGATCTCGGAGCGGGAGAGCTGGTAGTTGATCCACTGATCCTCTTTCCCGTCGGAGCTGCCGACGAGGTTCGTGTTGTAGTAGATCGTGTCGTCCGGCTCGTCCTTTTTCACTTCATACATCGCAAAGACTTCCCAACGCGTATATCCGTACGCCGTGATGTTCCACACACGGTCGCCGTATTCCGTCAGCTTCGGCAGCGTCGTGGGGAGCGTGGTCCCGCAGTCCTTGCCCTGGCATTTCGTGAAGCCCGTATTGAACTCCTGCACGTGATGCAGATCGTGCATCATGGTCGCAGATACGCGCATATTGTGGCCGGTGATCGTATTGATCTTGAGCTTTTTGTTGGAAGTCAGCGCGTACACGCTGCCGGCGCCGGGATTACCCGTCTTCTGCTTGTTGATGTCGTGGTCGTTGTAGAACCACGTTCCGTCCGACCAATCGTCCCACAGAACGGGGAAATCGATCATCGTATTGTTGATCCTGATATATCCTATCACGTCGGAGTTGGTCTTCTGCGCCTTCTCCATTTTTTCGGCGTTGGGATCGGCGGCTTCCGGCCTGCCCGCGCTGAGCGTGCCGGCCTGAAGATTCCAATTCTTGACCAGCCATCCGAGGTCTTCGTAACGGCCTTCCGTCGTGATCGTACCGTCGGCGTTGATGGTCGCGCTGAAGTTGCTGTTTTCCACACCGTCTGCGGCAGCAGTCTCAAAACTCTCCTGTGTCAGCGGCGTTTCGTCGCCTACCGTGACGATCGTTCCGTCGTCCTTCAGTCCTGCCAACGTCGTTTTCTCAACGAGCATGTTCACGATCCCCGTCCAGTTCGCGGCGTCCGCCCAGGCACCTTCCGCCAGTTCGCCCGTCAGCAGGACTTTGCCGTCCTTGCTGAGCGCCGCGGTCGTTTTCCCGGCAGCGCCGATGGCGACGATGTCCTTCCACTCGTCGACGTCACACTGGCCCAGCGAATTGTCGCCCGCCGCCAGCACCGTACCGTCGGCGCACAGCGCCACCAGATGCCAGTCGCCGGCCGCTACCATGGGGCTGCCGTCCGCCGTCGGCAGTTCCGGCATGCTCGGTTCGGGCGTCGTTTCGGCCACGCCGGGCGTCGGCGTCGGTTCCGTCATGTCGATCACAGAACTCGGTTCAGGTTCCCCGGAGCAACCAGCGGCCACGACGGCGACAAACACCAGCGCCATGACCAATGCAAAAAGCTTTTTCATGAAATATCCTCCAATTCGTACACTCGAATCCCTATTGAATCATACCACGTTTCCCCTCAATACGGACGCAAATATACGTTTGTTTACGCAATTTTCATTTTTCAGACCGCAGCCCGCGCGGAACGACGTTTTACACGTCTTCCCGTTCTTCCCGTCTATTTTAACCAACTATGTCTGTCGGGTCAACTGATTTTCTCATAAAAATAAGGCTCGGGCCGCCGGAGCAAAATAGCCCCGGCGGCTCCGCCCTATCGCTTCTTTTTTACAGGCTGCGGGCGCTTTGCTCCGCTCACACGGCCGCAAACGCCTGCGTCAGATCGTCGATGATGTCCTCAACGTTCTCCAATCCCACCGAGAGCCGGATCATGCCGCTTTCAATGCCGGCCGCGACAAGCTGCTCGTCGGTCAGCTGCCTGTGCGTCTCGCTCGCCGGATGCAGTACGCAGGTGCGGATGTCCGCCACATGAACTTCGTTGGAGGCAAGCTGCAGCGTATTCATAAACTTCATCGCGGCTTCCTTCCCGCCCTTTATCACAAAGGAGATCACGCCGCTGCAGCCCTTGAGGTACTTCTTGGCCAGCGCGTGGTACGGATCGCTTTCCAGCCCCGGATAGATCACGCGCTCCACGTAATCGGATTTTTCCAGATAGCGGGCAACCGTTAAAGCGTTTTCGCAATACTGCTTCATTCTGACCGCCAGCGTTTCCAGCCCGAGGTTCAGCAGGAACGCGGAATGCGCCGCCGGATAAACGCCGAAATCGCGCATCAGCTGCATGCGCGCTTTGATGATATACGCCATTTTCCCGTAGGTCTCCGTATACGAAATGCCGTGGTAGGATTCGTCCGGTTCGGTCAGCCCGGGGAATTTCCCGTTTGTCCAGTCAAATTTTCCGCTGTCCACGATCACGCCGCCGACCTGCACCGCGTGCCCGTCCATGTACTTCGTCGTGGAATGAATGACGATGTCGGCACCGTACTCGAAGGGCTTACAGAGGATCGGCGTAGCAAAGGTGTTGTCGACGATCAGCGGCACGCCGTGCTTATGCGCGATATTGGCGAACCGCTCGATATCCAGAACCGTCAGCGCGGGATTCGCGATCGTCTCTCCGAACACGGCCTTCGTGTTCGGCTTGAACGCCCGATCGATTTCCTCATCCGTCGCGTCTTTGCCGATGAAAATGCACTCGATGCCCAGCTTCTTCAGCGTGATGGCAAACAGATTGACCGTGCCCCCGTAAATCTCCGTCGTGCTGATAAAGCTGTCGCCCGCTTCGCAGATATTCAGAAGGGACAATAGGCTCGCCGCCTGCCCCGACGTCGTGCACATGGCGCCGACGCCTCCTTCCAGCGCCGCGATCTTTTCCTCAACGGCCATCACGGTGGGATTGGCAAAGCGGGAATAGATCAGCGATTTCGTAGGATCGTCGAATACCGCCGCAACCTCTTCCGTGGAATCATAAACGTAGGTCGTGCTTTGAACGATGGGCACGACTCTCGGCTCCGAATTCTTAGGCGTGTATCCCGCGTGCAGGCATTTTGTTTCGTCTCTCATGGTTGTCCTCCTTAAAATCGTGTTTCATCCGGATATCTTTCAATGGTTTACCGCAAATATTTCCAGAAATCCGCCGTCAACGCCGGTAATACAAGACGTCTCCGGCGGTCTTCCTCAGACTGTTGAATACCGCCCAGCCGACATACGGCGACTGCGGATAGTAAAGCTGCCCGCTCTCCAATTCCATAACGACCGGATACGCCGCGCAGGAAAAAGTGAACTCCGTCTTTTTCTGGATGACGGCGCTCTGTTCCCGCAGCGCATCCGTGCACAGACGGTCCTGGCAAATGAGAGGAATCGCCAGCGTGTTGAGCGCAAGTCCGCCGTGATGCGGCAATTTCCACACGTCCTCCAGGCAGGCCGACGCGAACGCGTTGAGATCGTCTACGCCTGCGTCCGCATCATAGCGGATATAAAAATGATAGTAGTATTTCGTAAAAGAAAGCGCGGAAACGACGTTGACATGCGCGTCTCTGGCGCAGAACGCATTCAGGAGCGTGCTGTACTCGGGCTCCGGACTGAAGCGCTTACGGAGCTTCGCATAATAATCCCGGAACAGATCGGACGTATCGTCAAGATACTCTTCCTCGGAGGCATACATGCGCACAGGTTTTACTCTCGGCGGCACGGCTTCGCTCCCGACGGGAGAATTCAGCTTATGCCCGCACCTCGCGCAGAAATTGGCGTCCGGTTTCACTTCATACCCGCACTGCGTACAAAAAGGCATATGTCTCACTCCTTAAAATGCATTGGGACTTCGGCGCACGGTCAGATAAACCCCGAACCCCCCGCACGTATTATTGCGGTTTCATCGTCGGGAAAAGCAGCACGTCGCGGATCGAGAAAGAATCGGTCAGCAGCATCACGAGTCTGTCGATCCCGACGCCGATCCCGCCGGTCGGCGGCATCCCGTATTCCAGCGAGAGGCAGAAATCCTCGTCGATCATCATCGCCTCGTCGTCGCCCTTTTCGCGCTCCGCCAGCTGCTGCATGAAGCGCCCGCGCTGGTCGATCGGGTCGTTCAGCTCCGAATAGGCGTTCGCGTACTCTCTCGCGCCGATGAACAGCTCGAAGCGCTCCGTCACATAGGTCTGGCCGGGCTTTCTCTTGGTGAGCGGCGAAACCTCCACCGGATAGTCGATAATGAACGTGGGCTGGCGCAGCTTCTCCTCCACGAACGCTTCAAAGGCCATGTTGAGGAGTTTGCCGCGCGTGATGGTCGGGTCGTCAAACTCCAGCTTCAGCGATTTCGCGAGCGCGCGCGCCTGCTCGTCGTTTTCACAGGCGAAGAAATCCGCGCCCGTATATTGCTTGACCGCATCGTTCATCGTGATTCTCCGGAACGGCGGCGTAAGATCGATCTCCTCCCCCTGATATGTGATCTTCGTCGTCCCGAGCACGACCTTCGCGCAATGGGAGATCAGATCCTCTACCAGATCCATCATGCCGTGATAATCCGTATACGCCTGATAGAGCTCCAGCGTCGTAAACTCCGGATTGTGCTTGACGTCCATGCCCTCGTTGCGGAAGATTCGGCCGATCTCGTACACCCGTTCCAGTCCGCCTACGATGCATTCCTTCAGATACAGCTCCGTCGCGATGCGCAGGTACATGTCGATGTCCAGCGTATTGTGATGCGTGATAAACGGGCGGGCGTTCGCGCCGCCGGGAATGGTGTTGAGCACCGGCGTCTCCACCTCCAAAAAGCCCTGTTCATCCAGCCTGCGGCGGATCTCGCTGATGATGCGGCTGCGCTTTACGAACGTTTCGCGCACATCGGGATTGACGATCAGGTCAACAAAGCGCTGGCGGTACCTTAGCTCGGGGTCTTTGAGCCCGTGGTATTTTTCCGGCAGCGGCCTGAGGGACTTCGATAGCAGCACGATCTTCGTCGCATGCACCGACACCTCACCCGTGCGCGTAGCGAATACGGTGCCGCGCACGCCCATGATGTCGCCGATATCCCAGGTCTTAAAATCCTTGTATACGTCCTCGCCGACGTCGTCGCGGCGCACGTAAATCTGTATCTGTCCCTTGCCGTCCAGGATATGTCCGAAGCTGGCCTTGCCCATGACACGCTTGCTCATCAGCCTTCCCGCAATGGACACCTCCTGCCCTTCCAGCTCGGTAAAATGCTCGATCACGTCCGTGCTGTGATGCGTCTGGTCGTAGACGACATTTTCAAAAGGATCGCGGCCCTGCGCCTGCAAAGCGGCCAGCTTGTCGCGGCGAATCTGTAAGAGCTCGCTCAGTTCCTCCTGAGACATTTCCTTTTCCTGTTCCTGCGGCAAAGATGTGTTCTGTTTCTCTTCCATGCGTATTCTCCTATTATATAAAGCAGGGGCGTTTTGCGACGCCCCGTTGTAAGTACATCATTTGTTGATCTGTATGATCTGCATATGCACCAACCCGCCGGGGGTCTGCACATCCACCATATCGCCTGCCGCGTGGCCGAGCATAGCCTTCCCGACCGGCGACTCGTTGGAAATCCTGCCTTCCAGAGGATCGGCCTCCGCGGAACCGACGATCTGATAGGTCATCTCCGCGTCGCTTTCCATCATTTTGATCGTAACCGTTGCACCGACGCTCACCACGTTGGTATCGATCGCGTCCTCGTCGATCACGATCGCATTGCGCAGCATGTTTTCCAGTTGTATGATGTCGTATTCGTTTTTCGCCTGTTCATTTTTCGCCGCGTCGTATTCGGCGTTTTCGCTCAAATCGCCGAAAGAGCGCGCGACCTTGATCTGCTCGGCAATCTCCAACCTGCGTGTGGTTTTGAGGTATTCCAGATGTTCCTCGTACTTCGCGACACCAGCCGGCGTCAATCTGACTTCCGCCATATTCCTTACCCTCCCATATGGCCACAGTTTCGGGCATCTTTTACAATAGACCTATTATAGAGGGCGAAATTCCCCTTGTCAACAGGTTATCCCCTCAGCTGCGCTTGTTTTTCCCCGTTTTTTGTCCAATAATCCCGCATGAGCGTCTCGATCTCGGCTACCGTGGTGCAGCGGTTCACCTGCGCGCGCAATTCCGCCGCACCCGCAAAGCCCTTCATATACCACGCGATATGCTTGCGCATCTTAAAAGCGGCGCGCCGCGGGTCGCTTTCTTCTTCCATGCGCGCGTGCTTCAGTGCGACGTCCATCCGTTCCCGAAGTGTCGGTTCTTTGACCTCCCGCCCCTTCAGCGCCGCCTTGATCTGCTGAAACAGCCACGGATTTCCAAGAACGCCGCGCGCGGCCATCACGCCGTCGCAGCCGGTCTCTTTTCGCATGCGCAGCGCATCCTGCGCGCAAAAAATATCTCCGTTCCCGATCACCGGGATCCGAAGCCGCGCTTTCACCTGTGCTATGATCTCCCAGTCCGCTTCTCCGGCGTACATCTGCATTCGCGTCCGGCCGTGGACCGTCACCGCCGCGGCTCCGCTTTCCTGCATCGCCGCCGCAAACGGGACCGCGTTGACATGCGCGTCGTCCCAGCCCTTTCGGAACTTCACCGTCACCGGAATGTCCACGGCGCGCACGACCGCTTCGACAATGCGTGCGGCCAGCGGGATATCCCGCATCAGCGCGCTCCCGTCGCCGTTCGCGACCACCTTGTGTACAGGGCAGCCCATATTGACGTCGATCTCCCACAGCCGCGGCCCCAGCATATCCGTCAGCCGGCGTGCCGCAGCCGCCATGACGTCAGGTTCCGAACCGAATATCTGTACGGCATAGCCGTCCTCATTTTCCGCGGGCAGCAGCAGCTCGTTGGTCTTTGGGCCTTTATAGTGCAGGCCCTTTGCGCTGACCATCTCCGTAAACGTCAGATCGCAGCCCATGCCGATGCACAGGCTCCGAAACGTCTGGTCGGTAACACCCGCCATCGGCGCCAGAAATACGGGAAATTCCCAGCTATGTTCTCCTAAACGCATTGATCTATTCTCCGGCTTCTTCCTCGGGCAGAACCATGGGCGTAGCTTCCGCAGGCGCTTCCTCCGCCGGAGCGAGCCATTCGAGCCTATCGATGTACCAGCGATCATCCTGCAGGATAAAATGCACGCGGTATTCTCCCTCTTCCCATTCCGGTACGGGGTATTCCGCGTCCGGGACAGCGTTTTCCGGGATCCTGCTCTCAAGTATCTTTCCTGAAATGGAACGCATATGCTCGACGACCGTCAGTTCCGCCGTCGTCGACCATGGCCACACCAAAAAGCTCTTGACCTCCAGCCGGTAGTCAAAAGAAGTGATATCGTAATCGTCGTAATCGTTCTCACGGAGCAACGGATCCTCCGACAGGAAACGCGGGGTAAAGTACTCCTGCATGGTCAGGAGCGATTCCTCCCGCAGGATCTGGTTCATCCTGAGCTGCAGGCCCTCCGTTGCGATGATATAAATATTGCTGATGCGCATAGCCGTGATAAACACGCCGACTGCCAGCACGAGTACCAATGCGATGATGAATATCGTTCGCATGAAGTACCATATGCCGCGTTTTGCCATACGCGTTTTTGAGAATTCCTCCTGCACAGCTTAACCCTCTTTCACGTCTATGCAAAAAGTATAACATATCGCGGACACGAGCGCAAACGAAGGTCCGAAAAGCGGTTCCCCCTTTTCGGACCTTATGCCGCAATCCCTGTTTTCAGAAGACGACCGTGACGGTCGTGCCTTTGCCCGGCTCGCTTTCCAGCCGCACCTGCGCATTGTGATAAATAGCGCCGTGCTTCACGATGGAAAGTCCCAAGCCCGTGCCGCCGATGGTTTTGGAGTGGCTTTTGTCCACACGGTAAAACCGTTCGAACACCCGCTCCTGTTCGGCCTCC
>JAEEGL011323266.1_pt1 | contig 12138 bp, 7 predicted proteins | sample 9134231 | NCBI WGS metagenome assembly JAEEGL01 (sample SAMN16246548, study PRJNA631951) | gut metagenome | biome: gut microbiome; feature: rumen; material: fiber-attached | host: Bos | place: Iran: Karaj | collected 2018-10
ACAGGAAGTATGAAAAAGTAGAAAATCTAGAACAGAAAACAATATAGGAATAAATGCAAAATTTGAAGTCCAAAAAGCGCAAAAATTTAGTGTAAAAATCATGACTACATTTAAAAAGCATGGTATGAAAAACAATATAAGGGTGTAAGAAAGCCAGCCATCGCAAAACGGCTAACTTCACTACAAAACAAGCTTCCACTTTAAATGTCGGAAGCTTGTACATTCTAAAAACTATTTTTTACAAACAGCATCAATTATAATTTTATTTCCATCCATCTTGCAACAAACAATATTTCCGTTTTTAATCTCGCCCTTTACTAATTTTACAGAAATGGGAGTTTCAAGTTTTTCTTCAAGCATTTTTCGGAGTGCAATTGCGCCTCTTTTGCTATCTATCTCGACCTTAGCCATATGTTCTATTACGTCTTCTCCTACCTCGAGTTTTATATTTTTAGAACTTAGCTTATTTGTAAGTTGATCGACAAAAATTTTGAGTATATCCTTAGCGTGGCTATTGTTTAATTTGTTAAATACCAACACATCGTCAATCGCATTTACAAAATGCATTCCAAAAGCATCTTCAACTTGACTTGAAACCTTATTTTGCAAACTTTTTATATTATTACTATCATTTTTTACTTCGTTTACCTTATATTCAGAAATAATTTTGTCCCCAACATTTGCCGTCATAATTACAATAGAATTTGTAAAGTCAATCTTTCTTTTATGACTATCATAGGCAAAACCATTTTCCAGTATTCCTAGAACATCATTAAAAGTTGACTGGCTTGCTCTGTCTAGATTATCAAAAACAACAACTGAATAGGGTTTCTTCCAAACTTTCTCTAAAAATGAATCATTGAGTCCAAAATGAGCAACATCCAATTTAATAAAGTTACCAAATTCATGTCCAATACGTTCAGCAAGCAAAGTTTTACCAACACCATGAGTTCCTGTAAATAAGAACGACGCCCTCGGCTTAGACTCATTTATAAATCCTCCACGGCACTTACGGACCACATCACACAATTTATTAATAGCGTCTTCTTGACCCACCACATTATTTGCAATACGGCTATTCATATTATCTAAAGCCGTACGTTCTGATTCAGTAAGGTCACCTAAAGGAATTCCGGTTTTAGACGTAATTATTTTCTGGATATCCGACTCTTTTACTTCAAAAAATAAGTTTTCATTGGACGCCGCTTTGCGCTTGGATACAACTTGGGCTGCAAGGCTAATTACGTCGATTGCTTTATCTGGATATGTACGATTTCTCATATACTTGCCAGTTAGGTCCACCGTTGACGTTAAAGCATCATCGCTAATCTTTATGCCAGTTTCTTCTTCCAATTTCGGTCTAAGATTTTTAAGAACTGACAGCGTTTGACTTGCATTTAGCTCTTCTATCGATAATTTTGTAAATCTTCTTTCTAAAGCAGGATCTTTAGAAATATACGAATACTCTGAAGTTGTAGTCGCTGCGATAACATGTACACCGGGGCGATCTAAATATGTCTTAAACAGCTCCGCTGCATTACATTGTACAATTTGATGAAATTCATCTATAAACAGAATGATATCCGGATCTTCTTTAGCCTTATCAAATAGTGCCCGCATACGATTAACCGCACCATTTATATCACTATATGAATTGCCAGCAATTAAACTCACCATATTAACTTTTATAATCTTTTTGTTCTTAAAGTCGTCAGGCACATTCCCTTTGGCAATATTATAAGCTAACCCCTCTACCAAAGCTGTTTTGCCAACTCCAGGGTCGCCAGTTATACAAACATTTGCTTTATTCTCTTGAGAAAGAATATTAATCACAGCGTTAATTTCATTAGTTCTTTCCACAGCTTCTCGCCCTTGACCGAGTTCCGATTTTTCAGTTAGATTTTCACAATATCGATCCATCACAAACGGAGCTTCCGGGTCTAAAATTCCTGTGGCAGCGGCAACCTTTTCCGCATAGTTACATACTACGCGCCCCAATCCACCGAAAAATGCTATACTAGCTGAACATATCCCTGCATACAGCCACGTTGCAGCAGTGGTACCCATAATGCCAATCTTTGTAATTATATTTGCAACTACAACTCCAAGTGCATCTAACATTCAATCCAACTCCATAAATATTAATAACCCTATTTTAACACTTTTTTTTAAAAAAATCAATATATTTTTCTTTACATTTCAATATACTACAATTTTTTCAATTATATTTTGCATATACAATGAGCATGTTTTGAGCATTTCCTTACTACCTGCTTGCATTATCAAATAGAACTTAATTTTGGGTTCTGTACCAGATGGGCGAACTATAATTTTACAATTATTTTCCAAATCAAATCTTAATATATTAGCACAAGGCAAATTACCATTTATAAATTTATTACTTTTAGTGTCAAAAATTGTCGAATTCAAATAATCAAAAACTTTAAGTACATTTAAACCACTAAGCTTGTTCGAAAAATTTTTTCTCAAACTAGTCATTATATTCTCAATAGACTTTTTCCCTTCTAACCCTTTATATTCGAAACTCAAAGTTTTTTCGCCAAAAAATCCATACTTTTGCCAAAGTTTACAAAGAACTTCATATAAATCCAGTCCCTCATTCTTATAATAAGACGCTATTTCACAAATAGCAAGTGCTGCCGAAACTGCGTCTTTATCACGCACATAAGTTCCTAAAAGATATCCATTACTCTCCTCAAAGCCAAATATGTAATCGTCTTTGCGCCCCGCTCTTTCGAGTTTCAAAATCTCAGATGCTATATTTTTAAACCCCGTAAGAACCTCACGCATCTCGCATCCGTATTCATTGGCGATTTGATCAACCATCATAGTACTGACCATAGATCGTACAGCAACAGGCTTCTTAGGAAATATACCCATTTGTTTTCGTTTGCTCAAAATATAATTAAAAATGAGTATGCCTATCTCATTACCGCTTAAAATTTTATATTTTCCACTATGTTTAACACAAACGCCCAAACGATCTGAATCAGGATCCGTCGCAATAATTATATCTGCATTTTTCTCTTTCGCAAGTTTTAAAGCCTCAGAAAACGCCTCAAGATTCTCAGGATTAGGATATGGACAAGTTGTAAAATCCCCGTCTGGATTCGCTTGCGAGGCGGTAATATAAAGCTGTTTAGCACCAGACTTTTTAAGAACCTCTTCAACCGGAATCTTTCCTGCTCCGTTTAACGGGGTATAAACTATGCCAAGATTTGAAATAGGAAAATTTAATATACGCTGATTCATTAAATTCTCTATATAGCAATCATAAACGCTAGGTGCAACAAATTCAATTAAACCCTCACGTTTTGCGACTTCAAAATCCAGAATCTTAACATCTTTAAATATATCTAAATTACTAATTTTCTCATATACTTTGGAAGCTAAGCTTTCAGCCATTTGCGCGCCATCTTCACCATAACATTTATACCCATTATACTCAGCTGTATTGTGGCTTGCAGTAATCATAACGCCAGCTTGTGCTTTTAAATTTCGTACACAAAAAGAAAGAAAAGGAGTTGGCTGCAACTTATCGGTAATATAACTTTTTATACCGTTAGCGGCCATAACTTTGGCGGTTTCTTTGGCAAATAACTCAGAATTATGGCGCGAATCATAAGAAATTGCAACAGAAATATTATCCGAATATTTTTCAAGCAAAAAACATGCCAATCCTTGAGTTGCATGTCTTATAGTATAAATATTCATTCTATTTATACCCGCACCCATTATACCGCGAAGTCCAGCAGTACCAAATTCCACCGATTTATAAAAACGCTCGTTTATTTCTTCCTGATTATCTTTTATATTCATAAGCTCGTTTTTGATTTCAAAATTATCCGCATATTTAAGCCATTTTTGATATTCTTCACTCGCACGCAATTCTTCAGCCATAATTTTAAATATTCTCCTTCATCTTAAAGAATAATATCCATAACACACGAGCTTAGATTTTATCACAAATCTATAGCCAATTCAACACAAACAAAACAATTATTCTAATATAAAAATTATCTTAAATTATTAGATTTTGCGCTTGCCCAATCGCTCAATTTCTGAAGAATTTCCGCATATTGTTTAGAATTTAATTCTTCTAAATTTTTAACGTTGTAGTTAGCTAAAATATTTTTTAAAAGTTTTTCAGAATTTTCAAAACCATTTATTACCTTTTTTAAATTTCTTGCATCACTACTAGAAATTTTTTCTGATTCAACTTCTGGCAAATCTTCGCCTGCGTATATATAAAGTCCCAAACCGAACATAGATATATTTTTAACAAGGCAACGCATTATGGCTTTATTTATATCAAACATAGTCGCTGCTTCTACAATAATATTTTTTTTATACCTTAAATCATAGGTATAAGCCTTTGATTTCATTGCTCTATTCGAGTTATCCATAACGGGCAGCCACATTTCGTGCGTAAGTTCATCTATAGTTACACTAGTAAACACCATATATCCGGTATCTTGGTCATACACATATGGAAGTTGATTTTCACCAAAAAGTTTTACTTTATAGCTTGCATCTGGATATTTTTTCTTTATCTCTGCCCAAGCATATGGCCAAGAAATATAACTAAGGCCGTTTTTCTTTTCGATATGGTCACCAACATTTATACTAAACAGATTTTCGAAAACAGAATTTTTTCCTTTCATAAAAACTCTCCTCCAAGCACCATTTTATAAATTAATACTAATATCATTTCCCTATTGCTTCGTTTTATGATAAAAGAGGAAATTATGGTTAAAAATCGCGCGAGCATTGCATTTAATTCATATTTGTGGTATAATTAAATACAGATTTGGTTTCTGTACATATTTTGTAAGGAGCAAACATTAATGAAATTAAAAAAAACTAAAAACAAACTTTTAGCACTGTTACTTGTATCCTTAAATCTAGTTCCAATATTCAACCCTATTTCTTATGCTACACCTAATAAAAAATCAAGTACTCAAATAATTCATTCGAAAAAGGATACCCATTCCTTACATGGATTTAGTTTAAAAAAATCTTTCTCGGTAGGGAAACACGATATTTTAGAATACCAACATGAAAAATCCGGAATGTGGCTTGTTATAGAAAAAAATAACAATATAGATAAGACCTTTGAAATAATGGTTAGAACACCACCGGAAAACGATAAAGGCATAAATCACATAATTGAGCACTGTGTATTAAACGGAAGCGATGAATACCCTTGCAAAAATATTCTTTGGGAACTTCATCAAATGTCTTACAATACGTTTTTAAATGCTCTTACATGGCCTTGCTACACGGCATTTCCTGTAGCCAGTATCGATGAAGATGAACTATTCTCTTTAGCAAAAATTTACACAAGCGGAATATTCCATCCTGCATTTTTGAAAGACGAACGTATTTTTAAGAAAGAAGGCATTCGTTTTGAGCTTGACCGCGAAAACAAATTAATCCCTAATGGCACTGTATTCAATGAAATGCAAGGAAATAATCCGGATGTATTAAACAGCATATTAAAAACTGTATTCCCGGATACTCAAGGCAAAAATGTATCTGGCGGTATCCCTGAAAAAATAATGGACCTTTCATACGAAGAAGTTTGTAACACTTATAAAAAATATTATCATCCATCAAATATGGTCGCTTATATGTCAGGAAATATAAATTACGAAAGATTTATGAAATTCCTCAATGAAGAATATTTAAAAAATTATAGCAAAATCAATTTAGACCATGTAAAATATAGCGCTCAAGATACCTCAAAATTGCCAAAGGAAAAAACGGCTTACTATTATAAACAGGCAACAGATAAAAATATAATTTCTGCCAATATTGTTTCTTTAGTCGATTACCCAACTTATGTTGAAAACGAATATAATCTAAATGTTTTAAGTCAGATTATAAACAATGAAAGCAGTGAGAGAACAAAATTCTTAAAAAGCAAAGGATATTTAGAAATATCTTGTACCGTTTTGGACCTTTTCTACGACCCTACAATCATGATTAGCCTATGCTCCGAACGCGAAGATCTAGTCTCACCTGAAAATACAAAAAAAATATTAAAAGAATTATTTGAAAAATACCCTATTTCCGAATCCGAAATAGAAGCTATAACGGGATCGAAAGACTTCAACGAAAGATTGAATAAAAATACGGAATTATACGATTCTTGTTTAGATTCTGGCCATTTTATTAAATCTTTCATAAAATTTGGTGATCCGTGTGCCAAAACATATTTTGATATGCTGGAAAAACACATAAAACACACACCAGCAGCTAATGAACTTAATGACTTATCGTTTAGCGCTTTGGAAAAATGGCATAAAACTATTATCACTTTAAAGCCCTCATATGATAAATCACTTAGTAGCAAAGAAAGATTACAATCAAAAATTGATTCTCTCCAAGATCAAAAAGATAAGCTTACAGAAAATTACGAAAAACAAAAAGCCTGGGCAGAAGAACCTAACTCTGATAAACAACGCAATCAACTTAAAAAAATGTTTAAAAAATTATCAAAAATAAATACACCAAAACTTAATTGCAAATTAGATAATAAAAAAATCCAAAAAATAAATTGCTACCATTCATCCCAAGATATCGGAGATTTTATTTCATACAAGTTAGTATTTAGCTTAAATAACTTAAGTAGTGAAGAATTGCAGTATATGGAGCTTCTGGGCAATGCACTAAATAAAAACAACACACAAAAGCACTCCAGAGAAGAGTTAAACAAATTAAAATCAAACTGTTGCCAGATATCTAGCAAAATAAATGTTACTCCCACCAAGAAAAATAGCCATAACGCATCTTTGGTAGTTAGCATAGTAACAAATAAAGAAAACTGCGACAAAACAATAGCACTCGCTGCAGAACAATGTCTGGATGTAAACTTCAAAGATAATAATGCTTTGAAAGAATTTTTAACAACAGCAACCGTATCGATTGCTTCCACACCGAAAGCAACCTTAAAATTTTATGATCGCTTATATCGTGAAATTTCCCCGCTTTATAATTATTTGAATGCAAATCATTCCGATGATCACGATGAAAAGTTTTATAACGAAATAACTTCCAAGTTGTCGGACGAAAAATTTATAAACACTCTTGCAGATAAACTGAGCGCCTTAAGAGACAAAATTTTCAATGTTAATAACCTGCAAGGTGCTGGTATTTGCGCATCTAGAAAAAACCAAAAAGTATCAGAAGACAAACTAAAAAAATTACTAAAAAACTTAGGAACACAAGATTTTAAAAAAACAACCGAAATAAAATTAATTCCAAGCAACACAAAAAATATTGCCTGCGTAGATCCAAGTACTTCTAATAACAATATCATTTGTATAATAGATTCCAAAGAGCTATGCAAGAATACAGACTTTGAGGTTACTTGCAGAATAATTACAGATAAGTTTTTGGCTCCAAAGGTACGAGAAAAAAGTGGAGCATACGGTGCTAAAATTTACCGCTTACCAGATACAAATAAAATTATTATAAGTTCTTACTGCGACCCTAATATAAAATCTTCAATAGATATTTTTAAATCTATTCCTGAATTTATAAAAAACTTGAATATTGAAAATAGCGAAATAGAAAACACTTCAAAAAGTCTTTTAGGACATGTATTTCCTAAAAATAAATTAAATATATTTTCAAATCAAATTGAAAATTTAATCGGTTCGCAAATCGATTATTGCAAAAAAATCAATACCGATGTTGATTCAATTAAAAACATAACTGTTGAAAAAATCAAAAAACACGGAGAGATTTTAAAAGATGCAATGTCTAACATGAGAATATATGTAGTTTCTAGCGACAGAAAAAATCTTGACGAAAAAATGTTTGACGAAATATTTGAATAAATTTTTACGCCATAAACAACCCGATTTCAATCGGGTTGTTTATTTTTATGCTAGAGCAATTCATCAGATAAATTTTCCGTTAAAACTTCTGATTTCAAAACTTTTTCCAAAATACTTCGCAATTCTTTTCGTACAATCTCTTTAGAGCCTTTTTCATTATTGCTTTCCTTGATAAAACCTAAACATCCATAACACAAAAATCCCGCTATTTTTCTCAAGCTATACTTAGGCCTTAAAAAATCGCTTCTTCTCTGAGTATGGATTTTTAAATATTTTAAAATATATTCATAAAGAGAAAAATTCAGATAAGGATTTTCATACGAACTTATATGCGAAAAAAATTCAAAATTATCGTAATAAACATTTAAAATACAATCCAAAAAATTGCAGTAACTCTTTATCGAGTTCTTCTCCGGATTATTCTCACTTTGCAATCTTTGGTATTCGTTTTTTGCGCTATTGACCATATCCTTGGAAATATCTTCTATTAAATCATATTTATCTTTATAGTGAGAATAAAAAGTAATACGGCTGGTATTTGATGTATCACACAGTTCTTTTATGGTAATTTTATCAAACGGCTTACTTAAAAGCAGCTGAGTAAATGTGCTTTTTAAATTTATTTTCGTTTTTATAACCCGTTTATCCTCTTTCATTTGCTTACACATCCATAATTTTGTATAATTAACTTACACTTATTTCAATATGTAATTTTATCAAAAAATTTTTTCCATTACAATTGCAGTATATATATTTACGATTTCTGCATAAATTTAGGAGTGACTAAAATGAATTCTTTTATTCTCAGTTCCTGCTCAACATGTGATATGAGCAAGGAATATCTTGAACAAAGAAATATAAAATACCTATGCTTTCACTATTCAGTAAACAACAAACAGTACACAGATGATTTATGGCAATCTATATCACCTGATAAATTTTATAATACCATCTGCCAAAAAGACACATCGGTAAAAACATCGCAAGCTAACTACGAAGAATATCTAAAATATTTTACCCCCTTTCTTGAAGAAGGCAAAGATATTTTACATATATGCTTATCCTCTGGTCTTTCCGGTGCATATACATCTGCGGTTATGGCAAAAAAAGATCTGGAAATTAAATATCCAGAAAGAAAAATTTATATAGTGGATTCGCTCGCCGCTTCTTCCGGTGAAGGTCTAATAATGGATAAACTTGCTGATATGAGAGACGAAGGTGAATCTATAGAAGAGATTTACAAATGGATAGAAAAAAATAAGCTACGTTTAAATCATTGGTTCTTCACTGACGATTTGACATTTTTTATACGTGGCGGAAGAGTTTCAAAAGTTGCCGGTTTTATAGGAACGCTTTTTAAAATATGCCCTGTCTTGAATGTGGATGTAAACGGAAAACTAATTCCGCGCTTAAAAGTCCGAACAAAAGCAAAATGCATAGACGAAGTTATTAGTAAAATGGTAACATTTGCAAATGATGGTATAAATTATGCTGAAAAATGCTTTATATCCCACTCGTACTGTGAGGCTGATGCAAATAAACTTGCTGAAAAAGTAAAATCAAAATTCAAAAAGTTAAAAGCTCCTATCGTAATAAATAACATCGGTTCAACCATAGGCAGTCATACTGGACCTGGCACAGTAGCGCTATTCTTCTGGGGCGCCCCAAGAAAAGATTAAACGCAGAATGTCTTTATGTCTTAACTCAGCAATGGGCACGCAAAACGTGCCTATTTTCTGTTTGCAAAAAACACAGCTCATTTATAACTTAAGCGATATATAAGCAATCAAAAAATTTTTTTAACACAGCACATTATAATAGACATCTAAAAAACGCCGCAACATATAGAGAAATTACGGTTTATAATACGCATAGCTTATCATTAAAAAAATAAAATCTATAATTGTAAATATTAGCATCTAAATATGAACAGGGTGTTTTATAGAGATAAAATATTTAACATATTAATAAAGTAACGCAAATATAAATTATTAAAACAGCACTAAACACACGTAACGGTGGCTAAAAATCCAATTTAAATAGAATTGGGCATTATGTCAGTTTATTTTAAAAAAATATATAGAATAGTTTATGTATAAGGCCGTATGTTTATTGGCATAGATGCCCAAGCCTTAAAACACCCTGATCGTATAGAAGCGCGTTCATATACAAAATTAGAAAAAATAAGATTAGTACATTGCATTAGCTAGATGTGTCTGCAAAATAATAACTTCTTGCAATTCAATTAAATCAAAACCGCCATGAACAGCATTTTTAAAATTTTATCATATATATCGTTTATATCCAAAATCGAAATAGGATTTTTCCCTTTTCCAAGCTCAATGGTGAAAGCAGGTTTATTAAACTGCATTATAAACCAATCCTTAAATCCTCCCCCTTGAGCAAGTCCTTCCGGTTGGCTTAACATGTAACCACTAGACAAAGCAAATGCCCGCGCCAAATTTTCAGAATCTTTTGGGATTTCATCACCGTATTCCCAATATATTTCCTCCCCTTGACTATGAAATGCCAAAGCGCGTACAAAGTTCTTGTCTCTGCACAGCCTGGTTATTGCTCTAGTTTCCGGCTCACTTTCCGGATATTTTCCCCCATATCTTGTTTTAGCAGGACCTGATATTTTATTTAATTTTTCGAGCGTATGAAGTTTTAACCAATTTGCATCAAAGTTATGGTTTATATCAACTCCCCTTGCATTTGATTGCCAATCAGTTGTCTTACCACGGCTTACTTTATCGATTATACTTTCAAATTTTTTATCAGCACACTTTCCTGTTAAAGAAATTTCAACACCATCGGGATTTACGCACGGTATTATATACAATCCTCTGTTTTCTAGACATTCCGCGATATCTATACCATAAACATTTTCATTATTGTGAATATATCCACACAATGTATCCAAAAATTTTAAAATGACTAAACTTGTAAGCCATTCCATACCGTGGAAAGCGCAGGCAAATAGAATCATATTTTCTGCATTACCTATTTTTAATCCCAATATTTTTTGTCCACATAAACTGCTTCCTATAACTTCCGAATTTAAAAAGTCATATTTCTCCTGCAAGTTCGAAGCCATTGCAAAGATTTCTTCAACAGAATTTAAATATTTCATAAATACACTACTCCTTTAGCAAGCAAACTTAAAAGCTATTTACATTTATATTCAATACCATGAAAAAATATTTATTTTGATATTTAATATAAAAAAACATAAAAATACTTGAAAAAAATATAATAATTAGTATAATTACTGTAAATGCTTTATTTTGCACAAAAGGGGTAGATTATATATGTTTAATTTAAAACAAGTACACAAAAAAAGATTATTTGGACTTTATTTTAAACAACTAATCTTGTTTGTTTTTGGCACTTTATTTTTTTCAATAGGTGTGCATGCAGAGCCTTCCATAGAAGCTCCAGCAACTTATAACATAACACTGCCTCAAAAAGTCGAGGGCATACAAAAACTTGAATATTCTATGGACCAAAAGAATATGGGGAATACTGCTGGCACAAAAAGCATTGATGTTGCTCCAAACACAGTCCTTGATTTTTTGGTTCAAGTCGAGCCTGAAAACTATAGTAAACTTCACGTAAAAGACGTAAAAATCCGCTCCCAATCCGGACAAACTTTAGGTCTGATGAAATATATGTACAACAAAAACGGCGAATTCACAAAGGTACAAATTCCTGAAAATGATTTTATCGACCCCAAACAAACGTATGTCACTTCGGATTACAAAGTTAATTATAACGATGCTTTATCATTAGATGAGTTAAAAAAAGATACATTTAATGCACATATATCAACAACTAACAATGAATATTCCTTAAATGAAGCTTTGGATATATCATATAAGCTTGATAAAGATAATCAAAACCAGACTCCTGTTTATAACAAAAACGAAAATCGTTTTGAGATAGACAATGTTACAGTAAATACCCCCATTAATTTAACCATAAACAAAAATAAAGAATTTTCCCAGTCAGATATAGAAGTTTTTAACGGAGAAAATAAAATAATTTTAGCAGATGATGGAAGTACCTCTATTCCTGCCGTAAAATCTGATATCAATATAATAATTAAAAATATTAATAAAAATAAATATAATCTATCTTTTGAAAATTATGAAGATGCTCGATTTGAATGCAGAAAACAAGGAGAAGAAACCTTTAGTGCGGTTTCCGCTCAATCGTTAAGTATAATTTCGGGCGAAAGTTACGAGTTTAAATGCCTTCCAAAAAGCGA
>JAEEGL011405347.1_pt1 | contig 12138 bp, 8 predicted proteins | sample 9134231 | NCBI WGS metagenome assembly JAEEGL01 (sample SAMN16246548, study PRJNA631951) | gut metagenome | biome: gut microbiome; feature: rumen; material: fiber-attached | host: Bos | place: Iran: Karaj | collected 2018-10
AGGCTCGATCTTAAAAGAATCAGTGATTGCCTCGAATTCTGTTTCAGTAATCTGATTCTCGTTCTTCTCTGCGAATTTCTTTGCCTGTGCCAGCGCTTTCTCAAATTCTGTCATCTGATGGATCACCTCATAGATTGTCGATAGTTAGTTGCCTTTACCAAATGCCGTTTGATTCACGGCGAAAAAGATCATGTGGTCTCTTCTGTTGTCTCGATGATGGGAAGTGCTTCCTGAACATCCTTTGTCAGACCATCCTTGGAGATAAAGAAGATCGTGTCAGGAGTGTAGATATACATCTCAACATCTCCGGAAGCATTTGCGCTCTTTGCAGAACGGAGTGCAGTATAGTTTGAATACATCTGCTGTGCTTCAGCGTCAGTAATGTCAACTGAAAGACCGAGTTTTACATACTGGCTGGAGAGGCCGTAAACATTGAACTGCTTGTAGACAACGCTCTGAGCAGTTTCCGGTGTTACGAAAACAGAATCAATGTCTGCCGTGATAGCATCGTGCAATGTCTTGCGGCTTAAGTAGAGAGGCAGAGCGATTGCAACAATTATTGCAATTACAGCGGCCAGGCCTGCGAACATTCCTATAACGAGCTTCTTGGGAGCCTTTACGTCATTAGGAGAGATCTCAAACTCATTTGCCTTAAGCTTTGCCGTATCAGTCTGTGTCTTGGAAACCATATCCCTCTTAACTGCCTTCTCAACAATATCAGGCATAACGGGATTTGAATAATAGTGCTTGGATCCCTCCTGCTTCTCGAACTTCTCGTTCTTGAACTCGAATTTGTCGGGATTTGCAAGGATCTCAGCAGCCTCGCTTGCAGGGAAAACACAATTGCAGAACACGCACTCGCAAAGTTCATCTCTGTCATCGAACATGACCAGCGAACCGCAGTTCTTGCACATACCTTGTTTTGTTGCCATCAAAAAATCGTCCTTTATGTTTAAGTATGCGCTTTAAGCAAACGCAAAGCCCTACTGTGAATAAGGGTTTATGGTCTTAACGAGCCGTAAATACGGCATTCCCTGTGCGTAGGCATAGTTCTGCTTATAGCAAGCGTTTATTATAATATGCTAATGTTTAAACGTCAAGCACATTTTCGTGTTACTTGACACCTCATTCTCCACGTCTGTATTATTCTTGCTGAACACCAGAAAACACGAGGTATCAGACGTTGCCGAGCAGAAAATCCAAGTTATATCCGGAGCTTAAGCCTTCCTGTGAGAAGGAGCGATTTATGCTTGAAGCGATCAAAGAGGCCGAAAAGGCTATCGATCTCGGTGAATGCCCCATCGGATGTGTTCTGGTCAAGGACGGCAAGATATTTGTCAGATCCCACAACCTTAGGCTCACACGCGGAAATGCGATCGCCCATGCCGAAGTATTGGCCATAGACAAGGCATGCAGAAAGCTCGGTGACTGGCGTCTGGAAGACTTCGATATGTATGTGACACTGGAGCCCTGCACCATGTGTTCAGGCGCAATAATCCAGTCAAGGATCCGCAAAGTTTACTTCGGAGCCTACGAGCCCAAGAGCGGTGCCGTGGTATCCTGCAATGACATCTTTGAAGTGTCACACGGCCACAACCACAAAGTTGAATTCGAAGGCGGCATCCTTGAGAAAGAATGCTCACAGATGATGCTCGACTTCTTCCGCGCTATCAGGAAGCGCGATGCAGGCAAGAAACGCACCAGACCTTAAACTTCGACAAACTCACCGTAACGCACAAGATACAGAAGCTTATGGGCAACCTTAAGGCCCTCTTCTTCGCATGCAGCAGCATAACTGTTCAGCTGGAATGCATGCCTCTCCAATGCTTCCTTTGCCCTCTCTTCCGGACCGGTGCCGCTCAAGCGGTCGGTCTTATAGTCGAGTATCGTATACCCCGCTTCAGTTATGTAGAGCAGGTCGATGATACCCTGAACAAGAACAGAATCTCCTTCTGTCCCGCTTATGTAGACAGAGAAAACGATTGGTTTCTCAGAACGCGCTGTTCCTTCATCAAAACTCTTAATTATGTCTTCGCATCTTGAGTCATTACAGAACGCTTCAATGCCTTCCCTGAACTCATTAGCCACTTCTTGCGCATTATCCGGCGAACAGATATTGAGATAACCGTCATTGATCAATGATTCGATCTCAAACTCAAAAGACGTCGAGCCGCTTCTGATGCCGTTAAGATCAATGAAACGCATTATCCTGTGAAGTATCGTACCCTTCGCGGCTCCGGTAAGCATTGACACATTAGGACTCTCAAAATCATCAATACCCTTGATCTGCAGGTCAACATGAACCGTATCCGAAGGTTTGGTATCACCTGTTATGCCGGTTACAGACAGTTTGAAAGGAATATCAACACTTTCCTGATACTTATACTCAGGCAAAACGAGTTTTCCTTCAGCATCAAATTCAGGCTTATCCTTCTCCTGTTCTTCTTCGGTTTCAGTTTCTGATGTCGCGGTCGCCTCCGCCTTATGCGCTTCATAAAGCTCTGTTATCTTATCAGCCGGCATCTCGCACACGTCAAAACCTTTGGCCTCATTTCCGTCAAGATCATTGAATATAACAGTGTTACTTGGCTTAAGATCACCGGTTTCCGATATTTCTCTGAGCTTTGCTCCGTCCTTACTTCTGGCCAGCGCGCTGAACAGACAGTACGGGAGTTTCATGTCTCCTGCGAGCCAGTGTCTCTTATCGAACTGTTCACCTTCATAGTCTATGGACTGGGCAAAAGCCTTTCTCATCGGGCTGGCTTTGCTCTTGTCATCAACATCGCAGCTGGTGATTATCGACAGATTCTCCTCTGCACGGGTAAGTGCAACATAAAGGAGCCTGCATGTCTCGGCATTGGCTGCAAGTCTCATTTTCATCTTGTAGATGTACTGTTCAAATGAGTGTCTTCTGGTGATCGCTTCAGCATCATAGTCCTCAGTTATGAATCCGTAATCGCGGTCGAACATGATACTCGTAAGAGTGTCTTTCTGCTCATCAGCGCCGCCCGTTGCAACCAGGATAACGAACGGGAATTCCAGACCCTTACTCTTATGAAGCGTCATCGTTGTGATCTTATTCTTGTTAGCATCAGTTACTTCGATATCAGCCTTCTTGATATGGATCTTCATCTGCTCAAGTTCATCTGCAATTCCTGACAGATCTGAGCCTCTCATCTTAAAACTCTCAGAGAGCCAGTCCTTAAACACGTCAAACTTACCGCTGTCACCTTCTCTGGCTTCGAGTGTTGCCTTGATACCTGTCTCTCTGTAGATCAGTTCAATGATGTCGTCAATATCGGTAACCATCGAACTCATTCTTATCTTGTCGAAAACATCAACAAACAACTTAACTCTTCCAGCAAGTTCGCTGTCAGATCTTTCGCTGAATATCCTGAGTCTTAACATCAAGGGTTCTTTCTCGATAGGAGCACCTTCAAGTTCATGAATGAATGCCTGTATCTGAGCTAATTCAGCTACGGTGAAATTCGAGAATTTATAGTTAGAGAGCATTACGCCCGCCAGATATTCATCCCTGTATTCATTGCCGAGACAAATAAGGAAATTGATTATCCTGTGAATGTCGAGATCCTTGAAAACATCAGTGGTAAACCTGCCTGATGCTTCGAGTTTTCTTCCGTCCTTCAACGTGCATCCGTTAAGGTATCTTGCGATGGTTTCAGCCTGATGGTTCGAAGCAGTAAGAATACAAATGTCCTTGAATTCGGTTTTCGATCCGTCAACTCTGGTGCACTCTTCAAGATACCTGCGCACTTCACTCTCTACTGCCGCAAATACTGCTCTTACCTCAGGCTTTGTCTTATCTCCGTCATCAGTCACAGGAATATTTTTGTCTGTAACGATGATCCTCGGAATATCACCATGCCTTGTTTCATTTGCCTTACTCAGACGCTGGGTTTCATCGTATTCGATCTCTGATGCATCCTTACTCATTATCTGTTTGAAGACATAATTCGAGAAGGCAAGAACCTCACATGTACTTCTGTGATTCTCCTTAAGATAGTGAAGGTTTCCCTTCTCTTTCCCGCTGATGATATCGTCCATTCTGTTACCGAAGATCATTGGATCAGCAAAACGGAATTTATAGATGCTCTGCTTGATATCACCGACTCTGAACACGTTGCCTGACTCTCTGTTGAAGCATGCTATTATCGCGTCCTGGAGTCTCGTATTGTCCTGATATTCATCTACAAAGATCTCAGCAAATTTCTCGCGGTAAAAGGCCGCAGCCTCTTCGTATTTCAGGATAGCATATGCGGTATGTTCCAGATCAGAGTAATCCATGCCGTGCATTGTATTCTTAACAGCCGCATAGTACATGTCTGTTTTCTTGAGCAGTTCCACAAATGAACGGCAGGCTCTGGTACCTTCCTTCTGATTTGCGAGGATCTGCTCTTCCGTAAACCCGATAAGACTGCTGTACTCCTCAGGAAGATCAAACGAATTGGCGAATTTGATATCGTCCCATTTACCCGGAGAGATAAAATGCCTCAGAGATACAATGGCAAGGAAAGCCTTGTCATCACCTCTGAAATCGGCGTTCCTGAACATGTTATTAAAATCGTGTTCGCCAAGTTCTTTGAGGGGTGTAAGACCTTCAAAAAAGTCTGCGCCTTTATGTGTCTCATAATGCGCGAGAGCCTGATCTATCCTGCTGATGAGTTCTCCTATAAACTCTTCGTTAGACATGTCTTTTACGATCTGATATGTATCGTGACACCCGAGCACTGAATCAAACTCGCTGTCCATTATCATGCTCTTCATCGATGCAAGATAATCCGCAATGACACCGGGAATATCGTTATCATCTTCGAAAAACATAATCTTCCCTTCGCGGTCGCGCTGTTCGCGCTTTTGGATCAGTTCTTCGCATTTTTCAATATAGTCAGGCAAACTTCTCAGAGTAGTATATGTGCTCGTAACGATCCCTGCGAGAGAACCGTCGCTTCTGCCGTCTCCGAATCTTCTTGTAAAGCTTATGAAATCATCGTCTTCAGAATCACATTCTTCGTACATAGCCTGTATGGCATGATCAACTGCATTCTGCAGCAATACTTCCTGCTCACTGCCGCTTAAGATCCTGCACGAAGGATCAGTAAAATCAGCCATCGGACCGTCTTCTAAGATATAACCCTTCTCCTTGATTACACGCGAACAGAACCCGTGCATGGTCTGGATATAAGCATTAGGGAGAAGATCTATCTGTGTTGAGAGTTTTGCTGACAGATCATTATCCCCCGCAGCAGCTGCATCGTTTCTCAAACCTCTGAGCTTATCTTCTATCTTATCGGCCATATGCGATGCAGCGTCTTCGGTAAAAGTAACGACCAGCATTCCGTCAACAGACAATGTCCCGCTCTTTACTTCCTCACCGATCCTTGCAGTGAGGACAGTAGTCTTACCTGAGCCTGCAGATGCGGAAACGAGATTGTTATTAACTTCTGCATCTATTATCTTTTGCTGTTCATCAGAAAACTTCATAACTTACTCCTCCTTTCCGTCTTTGGCATCTTTGCCTTCCAGAATATCCTTCATTGCCAGAATGGCTATTCTGTCGGATTTCTTCATACTCTTATCTGCACCGATCTTTTTGGTTATATCATCGTAACCGGGATCTTTTCTCTGTTTGCCGGACTTAGTAGGTTCTGCAAAATCCTCACATTTTTTGACCATCGTACCGTATTCACCCTTGGAGCCGAGATCCGGCTGCGGTCTGTATTGGGGATTTGTCGGATCGTTTCCGCAGTACCCCTTATATCTGCAATAACTGCACAACTTGAGATGCGGCTCGGCCGTAACAGCATCAGCCTTGCCTTCTGCGATCTGGTCGATACTCTCCTTAATGATGAGCTTCGAATAATCGATCGCGATCTTCATTGCTTCATTGTCATAACCCGAGAGATCAGGAAGACATACGACAGGCTCCTTGTCGAGCTGTGCATCAAGACCGACAAGTACATATCCGTAGTCATCGACAACAGCTTTATTTCCATCCTTCATGTGCTTATCAAGGATCGCTCCTGAATAAGCAGGAAGCTGTATCTGCGTACCATTCAGCAATTTTGCAGACTCAACAGCCTTATCGCCGCTCTTGTAATCGATAGTCCTGAGATGAACAGTTCCGTTCTCATCTTTTCTCAGATCATATCTGTCAATGAATCCGCTGAACTTCAGATCGATTCCCTCATACGGAATATCAAGGATCAGTTCAGGACTGCCAATGCGCGCTTCAACCCCCTCGGGAACGAAACCTGTACTAACTGATTCCCCGAGAACATCACGGAACATCTTAGAGAACATCCTTCTGAGCTTTGCACATGTATCCATCTCAAAGATTTTATCCTTTGGATTGCCCTCTTCATCAACAGAACCGAAAGCAGCTCTGGAAGCTACTGATTCCTTAAGGCATTTGTCAGTAAACTTCTTATATTCGTCCTCGTTATCCAGAAGTGCTTTTGCAAGATCACTGAACTTCACGGGGTCTTTACCGCTCTCATCTCTCAGTGTCCTGTATGCCGATTCAAACATGCCATGAATAAGAGTTCCGAATGAATTCGTCTGCACCTTGGTGTTATCGTCTCTCTCGGTTATCTTAAGGTGTCTTTCGAGCATCGAATGGAATGCGCATTGCCTGAATCCTTCGATTGAAGAAACACTCGCATAGATAACCTTGCCCTTCGTACCGTCATCTCTCTTAACGGTAAGAAGTCTCGACATAACATCGGCAGGAATCTTGGCATTTTCATAGTTGTGTCTGAACCTGACCGGTTCACCGGCAATAGGATTACTGAATGTATTAACGATATGGAATTCAGGAGCTGTAAAACCTTCCAGATATTCGAACACACGGCTTTTCGGTTTGCCGTATTCATGAACCATACAGATCATGTCAGTTGCGGAGCCGAGGAGCAGACAGGCTGTCACGAATTCCTCTCTCATCTTATTCCTGGCTTTGTCAGGCAATTCAATACTGTCGGCTGCATCTGACAGATTCTTAAGTTCGTTGCCGCTTAAGAGACCTTCTCTCATTCTCATATAAGGGAAGTTATCTTTCTGCGCACCGATGATGAATAAGACCTTACACGGAGTAACAAATGCATGTTCAGGTGTTGTTATCTCTATTGAATCGACCTTAAGAGGAATAGTTCCTTCAGTACGGTTCCTCATGTCAGTTCTTATCATCGTGAGGAAATCCTTTTGGCTGATCTCACATTCATTCATCTCATGCGTTGAACACATAAGCAGACTGATGAGTTCATCGTATCCGCGCACCAGTGCCACAGCGGCAGCCGCGTCACCTCTGGAGAGGAATTCATCTCTTAAAGGTTCGATAAACCCTCTCATGCTGTTAAAGTATTCGAGACTCTTTTTTGCCTTACCCGACAACGTCTTCTCGGCATATATAGATTCACAGGCTTCTCTTAACGGCATTAGCGATCTCTTCACGACATACTCGTAGAAGAATTTGCCGCTGTCAACAAAACCTTCTTTATAACCCGGTACGGTACCATCTATTATCCAAAGCTTGTGCTTCTTCCTGTGTTCACCGTCTTCAGCATCGGTAAACGCATTCTCATCAAAGATTCTTCCGGCATTGGTAATATTCTTTGCAACGCAATAATTCTCGAAACTGTCAGCAATGTAAGGAGGTATCCTGAGCATTCCGGAACGCATTGCCTTCATGACCAGTTCCAGCGTATATCCGAATCGCGGGAGCTCCAGCAGGATCTGCATCATATACGGAACAACCGTACCTCCCAGAGCGATCTTACGGTCGATAAAGATATCCAGACCGTAGATCTCTGCCGTGCTTCTCATCCTCGTCATGATGTCATCGTTACAGCATACTATCCTGATATCACGGTATCTGTAACCGTGATTTCTCGTAAGATCGATAATCTCATTGAAAATATATCCGACTCTGTCATCAAGGCCTGACAGTTCTGCCAGTCTCACCTTACCTTCAGCATCAACGCCTTCAGGTCTGGTGTCAGAAGCAAAGCCCCTGACTATAAGACTCAGCGCATCCGTTCCGTCATCTGCTGCAAGACTTGAACCTGTTGCGCCAAGTCCCTCGAGCATAGCCCTGAAATCCTCACCATTCTTATAGACAGAAGAGAATTCGGAATCAGGTTTGCTTACAATAACATTGAACTCAATATCACATCCGAGTTCAGATAAAAGCGATACGAGTTTGATCTCCTTGGGTGTAAGCATTCGTGTAGATCCGAAACCGATAAAAACTATCCTGGACCTTATGAGTGAAGCAAGGCCGCTCGCACGTCTTGAAGACAGCTTATCCGGTGTGACAGAAGATAATCTGTCACATGCAAGAGCGATCGGTTCTCTTAAAAGATTAAGACTGAATCTCACATTAAGCTGTTCGAGTTCATCCATAATGAGACGGAGGTCCTTAAGCTTATTAACAAAAGTAACGGAAGCTTCAGGGTTATCGAGAGCCTTTATTGCCTTATCAATATCTTCGATACCTACGCCGTATCTTGAGAAGTCACCGAGAAGCGCGATCATCATGTTAATGTAATCAATTCTCGAAGACAAAGTACCGAAAGCCTTTAATCTGGACTTGTTGTTGGCAAGGATATTATAGATTGCATTGCGGAGCATTATCTCTCCGCCTTCAGCAACATAATTTGTTCCGAGATCATCAAGTATATTTCCGGCAAGTTTCCTGAAGCTTAAGACATCACCCGAAACCAGTGATGAAGACAACGTCAGTTTACCGTCTCCGGTATCGATCTCACCGTTTCCTTTTGACCGGTCTTCTTTAAATGCCAGAACCTCACGTTCCACCTGTGCCTTTGCAAATTCAGGTGCAACAAAGATCAAATCCTTACCCTGAGCATTCTTCAGGGCTTCTCCGATAACTTCACGAGAGACAGGTCTGACAGCGCTGTATGTCTTAAATCTGATCATAACGGTACCTCTGATATCATTCTGTTTAAGATTGTACTCCAAACCTATATCGATTAAACGGACAGTTTTCGAGGGGGCTCAGGGCTCAGGCGCTCTGCAACGCTATGTGATCAAATAAAAACTGCGGGTTTCCCCACAGTTTTATAAGGTTTCATTATCTGACTTGTTCTTCTCACCGTTCTTTATCAGCTGCTCCGGTATCGAGTGCTTTCTTCCCTCATACGGATTCTCACCATAGTACAGGAAAAAGTCCGTTTTCTCATGGATAAGAACATCATCACGCATACGGTTATACTTTATGCCCCACGGTGAGTATTCATCGAGGTTGCAGGTCGTATCACCGAAATTATTATATTTATTCAGCAGTTTATAAACGATGAACAATGTAATTGCAACCGCCATATATATGCTGAAGAACAAGAAGATCGTGAAAACAAAATAAGCGCCATCTGAATTCATAACCGTTACTCCTGTCTCTTCTTAACAAATTTGAAAATGTCTTCTGACTGTGTAAGTTTCAGGTTTTTCTTTATTTTATTCAGACCCACGAGGCTGGTGGCAAATATAGCAGATGAAAAACCAAATACAAGCACGAATACCTGTTGATATAATCCTTCAAATCCTTCCCAGCCTTTTAGTTTTCCGAATATCAATAACAAAAACAGTGTCAGCAATGCAACAAATATACCGACAGCGATCGTCGTCACTCTCTTTGTTACCCATGGCATGGTTCCGACAACCTTGCCGGTCTGGCCGTTTACCAGGATCGTGTAAGGCTTGTCATTATATTTGAACGTAAAAAACCACACCGGCAGCATCAGATAGACCGGATTATTATGGATATCGACCCAGTAAATACAATCAGCGATCTTTACATCGTCGGCACGAATGCTTTTTATCACCTGTTCTTCATAGAGCTTGTGACATCTCTCAGCTGTAGATTCACGGAGATCCGTATAGGATGTATCTGAAGTATTTGAATAGAATCCGTTCAGATAATCCTCATCGAAAACTTTTGAATCCTCCAGATAGAACGGTTCCAGCCTGCTGCTGACATCATCATTCAGCATCTTAGAACCGTCAACAGGCAGATTCTTCAGTTCGACTTCGCCCGCTCTCTGATAGTACTCTTTTCGTTTTTGCTTACCCTGCTTAACATAACCGACAAGATAGTCGGATTCCGAGAAACTGGCATTTACTATCCAATACGGAATATAGATCCCGCGGATGTTCTGCGGAACAACCTTATCCATTACTTCCTTCGGGACCGTCAGATTCTTACGGAACTTCAGATTAATGTATTTGATGGCATCCTCTTTTGTTACCGTGAAAGGAATGATGCCGTCAGGTCTGTACTCCTTGGCTATCCTGTTAAATACGATTGCCGGATTGCCGCAATAGACACAAAACGTCGATACCTCAGTATCGCTCGTTACAACTTCCGCTCCGCAATGACTGCAGATATAAACTCTCGTGTCATAGTATTTGGAATGCAACTCGGCATTGCTGTCCTGAACATCTTCAGGTCTGAAGCTGCTGCCGCATGATGCACATTCGAGTTTTTGAGTGGCAGGATTAAAAATCAGCCTTCCCGAACAATTACCACAAACAACTGCCATTGTTTTTCCCTCCCTAATTCCGAAGGATATTTTACTACATCAGGGGGCAAAAATCATAAATCTTTGCGGAAATCCGACCGATTCTACATTTGGTACAAAAACAGATTACGACTGACTGATGCTATCGAACCACTTGTCTGTAAATTCTCTCTGCTCTGCCGTATTCGGGAACTTATCGATATTTGCATAATCCCAGAAACTGTTAACCAGAGTAGTCGATGCGCGTTCACCTAATTCAACGAGATATACAACATCGAGGTCAGCCATCATTCCGGACTGTACCGCATTGATCCTTGCAGCGTTGCACTTCATGCCGAATCCGATCTTCAGCAGTTCATCTCTAAGCTTCTGGAAAGTTGTGAAAAGCCCATTCCCTGTTACTGACAGTTCAATGCCGTCAACAGTGGTCCTCATAACATAGGAATCATAATTGTCTTCAACTTCCACAGAGATTACCTTCTCATTCTGATAATAAGACAGATCTGCGATCGTGCACTGATATGTTTCCATCAGACTGCTCCTTTCCTCAGCAACTCGTGACCGTTAACCCGTATGGATCCGCGTCCGCTCTGCTGTTCCCCATAAACAACACTAATACAATAACACAAATTCCGGATTTTCTAATATCACAAGATCATCGTGAACCGCGGTATCCGACTCCGTATGTGTCAGTGTAATAGTCAATACGCTTGGAATCATTGAACACGGGCTCATAAATATTCTTGTCCGGATCAATACCTGCGAGAGCACAAACGGCTTTGTTGGCGCGCACTGTCAGATCCTTTTCCCTGTCTTTGAGATTAAGTCTCTTATCGGGAAACAGAGGCTCTCCGATATGAAGAGTAAACGTGGCGATCTGACGAAAAACATGCTTTCTGATCCACCCCGGCTCACGATACGAGAACGCTAACGGAATAACCGGCTTGTCATTACTCACTGCAATCAGAGCGGCACCTCTCTTAAAAGGTCTGATAGGCTGATAGTATTCCCACATGCTTCCTTCGGCATAAACGTGCAGCCATCCGTGTTCATCCATGAGACCGTTAACGGATTTGAGGAAAGCCTTTTGTCCCGCAACCGTATTCTCCGGAATCGGAATGCCGCCTACAAGACGGATCAGCGTACCGTTCTCACCGTTTATATTCTTATCCCAGACCAGGATATTAGGCTTATACGGGCGTATGGATTTCATTACCGCCAGATAATCCCACATATGCACATGGTTGCAGACTGACACGACTCCGTTATCGATGACATCTTTGTGCTTTTTCAGGTTTTCGCGCCCTTCGATCTTCAGTCCCAGACGGATCGCCGTTACCGGAAACACAATACAGTTCAGAAGAATACGGATCATCTTCTGTTTGAACCTGAACCATCCGGACTTATCTATGTAAGGATAAGAAGCATCGAAAACTATCCCTCTGTCCTTGCGGATCTCGAGATAATGCCGGTCTGTTTCCTCAGGATACGGGAAACGGTTTGTCTTAGGATCAAACATGATCAGATATTCACTCTTCCTTCAACATCAGTTTTCAATCACATTGTAACCCATATCGAAGAATAT
>JAEEGL012055517.1_pt1 | contig 12138 bp, 7 predicted proteins | sample 9134231 | NCBI WGS metagenome assembly JAEEGL01 (sample SAMN16246548, study PRJNA631951) | gut metagenome | biome: gut microbiome; feature: rumen; material: fiber-attached | host: Bos | place: Iran: Karaj | collected 2018-10
CACGCTTACATATTGCGCTAAATGGTGATAGAGGTCTAACTAATGTCGAATTAACTGGTGCTGAATGTGATGGTATAATAAATACACCAACAGTACATACTAGAGTATTTAAGTTGTATGGAGATGGAGATGCTACTCAATACCTCGAGACTTATTTTGCTGTTACTTGTATAGTATCCCCTGACACAACACTAAAACATATAGATACGCAATTTGAATTATTAGACTCTACCCTCCTGCCCGAAATTGAGGGCGAAGATGAAAGTGAATCTGAGCCTGTACCACAATTCTTCATCCCTGAAACTAATCAATCAATTATCTACATTCGTAAACCCAAAGATGATACAGAAGCCCCTGAAAAGGTGTATGCAAAAGTTCGATGGACACCAGATTACACTGTCTTGGGAGTTGACAAATCATTTAAAAAATTTTACAGAATTGAGTTGTATGAGGGTGAATATGACGCTGAAACAAGTAAACCTATCGCTTTGTTTGATTCTGGAGAATTTACTATAGACCAGACTGGTATATACACTATCAGAGTAATCGATGCATTGGGCAGATTGCAAGCATTCCAAACTACAGCAGACACCAATGCTACATCTACGAATAAAACAACAACTTATCAAATTATAGTTCTTAATGACTTAGCTTTCTATGTAAATAAATCTGCCCCTATTCCTTATGCGACATATTCTGATAAAGTAGATATATTTGTACCACAAAATTTTGGTACAAATCGATATGATAGTATTTCCTTCCAAGTTACACGCAACAATGAACCTTATAAAATAAAATCCTCAGCCTCGCACTATATATTCAACGAAATTGGTACATACGCTATAACAATGTCGGCAAGCCTGCGCTCAAGCGTAGGTACAAGTGCTGCCGAATTACATGCAACTTACAATTTCAGTATCATTTCTCCAAACACGACTACCAAATCGTATAGTTTTGCTCCTATCAGTGGCCATGAAATCACCCAAGTACTTCGTCTATCCGAAACTGGGGAAAAAGTGGATATCACAGATGAAATAAAGCAGAAATATGAAACTAACAAATTATATAACCTCTATATCGATTCAGATGGTGAAAACTTTGGTAATGGAAAATATGAAGTAGTAGTTAGTTATGACAGTCCTCGCATAGGTAATCAAGGCTATCGTTTCGCATTCTGGATTAGTGATGCTACTGCGACAATTACTTGTTCTCGTAATTGGGGATCAGAATCTGCTGCTGGATTTGATATATACTACACCCCATCCAATCTATTCGAAGCCTATGGAGAGTGTGCCATTGTAATTTCAATAGAGGACAAGAGCACTACCATACGTATAGATGAAAACAACAAAAATGTTGTCGATTCACAAGTATCTAGCTTTACTAACGTGGGAGTATATTTGATTCAATTACAATCTACAGATGGCACAATTATTGAGACCCACCGTATCACTATCAAGACTCCTCTAAACGTAGCCGCTATTATTACAATCATTTTGTTTGGCGGAGCACTCATCGTAGGTATAATTGCATTTATCAAGACACGTAAGAAAATGAAAGTTAGATAGACAAAAAGAACTCTAAAATAAGAGTTCTTTTTTATATCTAGGGACTTATGTTTTTAGTTCTACTATAGCACCTGCAAAAAGCATTTCTCCAGAGGCGACACTCTGCCACGAGATGTAATCTCCTTCCCCATCTATCTCATACTCTAACTTTAGTTTTTTGAGTAAACTAGTTGCTTGGGTCACGCTCAGCCCCACAAGATTGGGCACCTCAATATTAGCTTGCATACGCAGCATATCCTCGGTAAGATGTGTCGGTTTTACCCCCAAATAGCCAAATAGCCCAGAAAAAAATTGCTTTCCATAAGGCGCTGCTACTACACTACCATAATACGCTCCAGCACTTGGCTCATTGACACAAAACAATAATACATACTGAGGCTTGTCTACAGGGAAACAGCCTACAAAACTCGATACATATTTCCCATTTGCGATATGGCCATCTTCATACTTTTGAGCAGTACCTGTTTTGCCTCCTATCCTATATCCCTCGACAAAGCTATACAGTCCCTTTGTACTAACTACACTTTCCATCATTTGCCTAATTCTATTACAAATCGATTCATCTAGCACTTTTGCTACTGGGATGCTATTGACTTTTTTAGAATGCCCATCGGGAGTAACAATTTGCTGGATAAACCTAGGTTGGTACAGAGTACCATCAAGTACAGCACACACTCCCCTTATCATCTGTAGAGGTGTAACAGCCACAGCTTGTCCAAAACTAATTCGCGCTAAGTCCACATTTTTAATGAAGTTTTTGTCCATCATAATTCCACTACTTTCTCCAGCGAAATCTACCCCAGTAGCCTGCCCAAAACCAAACCTTGATAGATAACTATATAATTTGTCTTTCCCTAGGCGAAGGCCCAAATCCATAAATACACTATTGCAACTATTACACAATCCCTCAACGAGAGTTTCTCGGCCATGCCCCCGAGTACGCCAACATTTGATTTTTTCTCCATCTACGATGCGGTATCCAGGGTCATAAAATACTTCATCTTCCCTAGTTATGTTTTCACTTAAAGCTGCAGCGAGAGTAAAGAGCTTAAATGTACTACCCGGCTCATATACATCTACAATACTGGTGTTTTTACTCAACTCTAATAAAGTAGCTACATCATCTCGAGGCGGATTATTTAGGTCAAAACTAGGCAGTGTTACCATTGCCTTTATCTCTCCGTTGGTAGCATCCATTACTATTGCCCCTATTCCTTTTGCCTTTTGCTCAATTAGGGCTCTTTTAGCAATATTTTCGAGTAGCAACTGAATACTACTATCTATAGTTAGATATACATCACATCCTCGCTCCCCCATAAGAAAGCTAGTAGTAGCATTGCTGATCTCTCGCCCCGTGATAGTGCTTTCTACAAAAGTAGTACCATTTATCCCTGTCAAAAAGGGGTTATAATATCGCTCTAACCCAGCCTGCCCTGCACTATCTATATCAGTAAATCCTAATACACTTGTAAGCATATCCTGATATGGGTAAAATCTACTGTTTACTTCACTGAGATACACCCCATCTAGATTTTGCGTCAATATATCCTTGGCTATATCTACCTCAACTTGGGTCTTGATAAGGGATTCGCTAACCTTTTTATTTACAACCTTTGATAATACTTTTTCTCTGTCTAGCTCTAGTTTTTCACTTAATTTGCTTGCCACTTTTTCAGGCTCTTTTACAGCATTAGCTCGGACATATACTGCATATGTGTGATAACTTGTCGCTAGCACCTCTCCATTACAATCAAAAATATTACCTCTCAATCCGCTGATACTAAGGTCTCTTGTCCATTGGCTCATCGCCTTTAGTTGAAGGTGCTTACTATTTACCACTTGCACCACAAACAGCTTTATCAACACAATCAAAAAAGAGAATGCAAAAACTATCAAACAGCTCAGCACTCTCTTTTGTATGTTATATGGTTTTACAAATCTCATCAAATAATATTATGTTATTTACCTAATAAATATGAAATAAACTTTGCGATTCTATTGAAAGTATTATCACTAGTGACCACATCTGTAGGAAAAACTTCTGAAGCATCTATTGTGATAGACTCAGCATCTATCATTCCATTTGGAATAGTGCTACTATTATTGATAATTTGCCCTTCTAGAGTAGATAACTCACGTTCTTTCACTATAATATTACTTTGAATACTATCGATATTGTTACTAATATTGGATAGAGTAATGATATTACTTATCATAAATCCTACTAACAACACACTACAAATCACACCTGTCCCTATCCACATTTTTTTGCGACTAGATGACATCTCCCCATAGCCAGTTTCTTGTCTACCATCTATACGCTTGGGAGCTGTGTGTACACGATTTCTTGTCCTAGTCTCAGCTTTCTCTACACTACGTTCTGTCTTTGCGTTACGCTTATCACGTAGCTTCGTTATAGCATCCGAATCTCCAAAAAACGGAGTTTCTATGACGTTTTCAGCACGTTTGTTTGATGTTGCAGTAAACTCAAATGGCTCAAAATCTTTTTCTGGTTCTTCGTAAAAACTTGGCTCATCAAAAGTTTGTTTTTCCTCAACTTTGGGCTTAGCCTTTCTCTTTACTTCCTCAGTTTCACTCAACCTCTCATCAATCAAGTCTAGTATCGAGGTATCTTCCTTTTCTATAGTAGATGTTCTATCATCATCAAAATATCCCATATTTCCCCTCCATTTTATATTTTTTCTATTACCCTGAGTTTCGCACTATGTGACCGAGAATTTTTATCTAGTTCTTCTTTTGTGGGCGTCAGTGGCTTTTTGGTAATTAGCTTTACTTCTGCCTTGTGTTTGCATACACAAATCGGTATCTTTTTATCGCATATACAATCACTAGCTAGCATCATAAAGGCCTCTTTTACAATCCTATCTTCTAACGAATGAAATGTAAGTATTGCGAGTCTGCCACCTTTATTTAGTCCATCTCGCACGAGAGATATGATACATTCTCTCAAGCCTGTCAATTCTCCATTAACTTCTATTCTTATCGCCTGAAAAACTTTTTTCGCGGGATGACCAGATGTATACCGATACTTAGTTGGTACTGACATACTAATTATATCACAAAGTTCTTTCGTAGTCAAAATAGGTTTTTGCTTACGACTTTTTACTATAGCACTTGCTATAGACTTGCTATACTTTTCCTCGCCGTATTCAAAAAATATCCGCTCTAATTTGCTTTGGGAATAGTTGTTTACCACATCAAAGGCTGTAAATTCTGCCTCTTTGTCCATGGCCATATTCAGCTCTCCATCTTGCATATAACTAAATCCTCTAGTCGGCTCATCTAACTGGAAACTGCTCACCCCTAGGTCAAGTAACACGCCATCTAGTTTTACCCCCAACTCTTGTATATGGGGAAGAAAATTTTTAAAATTATCTTTTATAAAATCTTTGTTGCATTTATAACTACTCAATCGCTCTTTTGCCACAGAAATAGCATCACTATCTAGATCAAACATAATTAGTCTCCCTTTTTTTAGTCGACTTGCTATTTCCATACTATGGCCAGCCCCACCCAATGTGCCATCCATATACACGCCATCGGGTTTGATGCAGAGAGCCTCCATGCACTCAGCCTTCATTACAGAAAAATGCTGAAATTCTCTCATTTAGTTTCCCCCGTTTCACATATATACACGAGCTCACAATTCACTTGATCACAGCTAGTAAGAAAATACTTTATGTGATTTTGCTCTATTTCGTGTTTTACTCGACAATGTTTACCATGTAGGTGCCCATACACCACAAAATCCACTTTATAGTCTTCACACAGCCTCGTAAATGGTGAAGGTAGCATCTTTGCATTGAACGGTGGATAATGTATCATTACTATTCTTTTATCCGTTGGTAAAGCGATTTTGTCCATATTTTGTAGACCTAATTCTAGCCTAATAATTTCCCGTTTAAATATTTTTTCATCGTCGGCATCGGCAAATCTGCCCTCTTCTTCGGGGACAGTCCATCCACGAGTACCACAAATAACAGCTCCATCGAATCGGATAGCATCATTTTGTAAAGCAAACATCCCACTTGGCAAAGCACCACGAACTGCTGTAATAGACTTCCACCAATAATCGTGGTTTCCACGTGTAATAATTTTTTTCCCCTTGAGCTTACCAATAAGCTCAAGATCTGGCACAGCTTCCTCTAGATACATTCCCCAGCTGATATCCCCAGGAATTAGCACCAAGTCATCTTCTCCCACTTTACTATTCCAATCAGCAACAATTCGCTCAAAGTGATTGTCCCATCCTGGGCCAAATATATCCATAGGCTTTGCGACCACCGAACTGAGGTGTGTATCCCCTATTGCAAATATCTTCATATCCTTCTCCTAGGCTAATTATAAACCCTTTTATCTAAAAAAGCAACTATTTAATCCAAAAATAAAAACAGCCCATCATATTGAATCAAGCTATTTTTACTAACTTACTCATCATTTTTGAGTAGTGCATGAGCATTTTCCTTATAGACCTCTACACCTGGTTGATCAAATGGATATACTCCTTGAATAAACGCTGAAAACGCACACGCTTTCATAAAAAAGTATATCAAATATCCCAAATGATATGCATCCATCTTGTCTATATTAAATACAATATTGGGTACACCGCCCTGAGTAGCATGAGCCTTTAGCACACTCTGAAATATGATTTGATTAATGTCTGAAACAAGTTTACCAGCCATTCCATCTAGTCCCTCATAATCTTTTCCTACATCTGGCACAACAAAGTTTTTGTCCACCTCGGTAAAATTGAGCACAGTCTCAAAAAGACATTGATTACCATCTTGGATAAACTGTCCTAAGGAATGAAGGTCAGTAGAAAACACTGCTGATGCAGGGAAAATACCTTTTTTCCCTTTTCCTTCACTTTCTCCAAATAGTTGTTTTAACCATTCACACATACTCCGAACTTGAGGCTCATAAGTTACAAACAACTCGATTGCTTTACCCTTTTTGTGTAAGGCATTTCGCATAATAGCATACTGATAGCACTGATTTTTTTCTACGTTAGATGTTGACAAAATTTTTTCTGCGTTTACTGCCCCTTGGACAAATTCTTTTATATCTACTCCAGCTACAGCCATAGGCAACAACCCTACCGCAGTAATTACAGAATATCTTCCACCTATATCACTAGGGATATAAAAAGTTTCATATCCAAAGTGTTTTGCCTCATCGAGTAAATTGCCTTTATGTTCGTCAGTAACTACATACACGGCATTTACAAAATGCTCTCCCATTTTTGTCTTTAGCAATTGTTTGAGTAATCTAAACGCAATAGTTGTCTCCAAAGTTTTACCAGACTTGGATATAACTAATATAGCAAATTTTTTATCATTTAGGTATGATAGTACTTGCTGCGTATATTTTGCTGATAAAGTATTCCCTAGATAAATAATCTCGATTTTATCATTTGAATAGAGTCCATTTATAGCCTCTATCATACTCCTAGCTCCTATATATGAGCCACCTATCCCCACTACTACCAAGACTTGAAACTTCGATCTAATATCAAAAGCTACTTCTTTGATTCTGCTCAATTCTTGAGGTTTTATCTGAGAACAATAATTCATCCAACCAATCATACCACTAGTGGACTTTTTCTCTGTCTGACACCATTCTTCAAACTTTTTTATATGTTCTGTATATTCATTCATATCTAACTTTTTCATAGCATTAGATAAATCTAAATTCACCATTATCTCAACCCACTTTTGTTATATCTAGTCACTATTAGGACTCTTGTTTTTTTAAATTTGACTTTTGAAAATTATATCCGTCTTTACATGCATCTAAGATTGTATAATCACATGTAAAGCCAAGCTCAGCTTTTGCTTTATCTGTGGCAGCGTAGTTTTCTGCCACATCACCAGCTCGCCTTGGTTTAATTTCGTATTTTATTTTTATTCCAGTAGCTTTTTCATAGGCTGCCACCATCTCGAGTACACTAGTTCCTTTACCAGTACCCAAATTACAAACAAACAATCCGCAATTACTCTCCAGTTTCTTTAGTGCTAATACATGCCCCTTGGCTAAATCCAACACATGAATATAGTCTCTCACTCCTGTACCATCTACTGTGGGATAATCATTCCCAAATACATTTAGATGATCGAGTTCCCCTGTAGCAACTTTGCTAATGTAGGGCAACAAGTTATTGGGGATACCATTTGGATCTTCCCCGATCAAGCCCGATGGGTGCGCCCCTATTGGATTAAAGTATCTTAGTAAAGCCGCATTAAAATCAGGATTTACTTTACACACATCCTCAATAATTCTCTCGATCACTACCTTTGTCTGCCCATAAGAATTAGTTGCCTCTTGTCGAGGACTAGCTTCTGTAATAGGCATACTGCTAGGCTCCCCATATATAGTAGCAGACGAAGAAAAAACTAAGTTTTTACATCCAAACTCTTGCATGCATTCCAGCACACTCAGTGCTGAATCGATATTGTTTCTATAATACATCAAGGGCTTTTGACAAGATTCCCCCACAGCCTTGTATCCAGCAAAATGAATTACCGCATCAGGTAAAACCTGCCTAAATACATCAGCAAGTTTTTCTTTATCACATACATCTTGTATAAAAACTTTGGGCTTTGCTTGAGTAATTTGCTCGATTCTATCTGCTACATCAAGTTTGGAATTAAACAAATTGTCAACGATTACCACCTCATGCCCAGCCTCAATCAATTTTACCACAGTATGGGATCCAATAAACCCCAATCCTCCAGTAACTAGTACTTTCATGACTTTCCTCCATACAATGTTTATGTACTATTATATACAATAAACCAACAAAAAGCAAGTAAATATCATGTTATTTATAGTTTTTTAGCCAAAAATTAATAAAAAACAGTCTGCCAACCAACACATTGACAAACTGTCCAATGGTACCACCAAGGGGATTCGAACCCCTATAACCAGCGTGAGAGGCTAGTGTACTAACCATTATACGATGATGGCATAAAAACGAATCGCTCGTTTTCTTTATTATAACATATACATCCACAAATATCAAGTATTTTACTCAAATTTTTTCAAAAATAAAAAGCCATACGGCTTTTTTATTTGGCTGATTGATAATCTGTCAAAACTTTGAGTAGATTTGCCACAGATTGATTGATTTTGTTAATCTCTGCCTTACTGCTTCCCTTTGCTTTTGCTTCGACAGCTTGAGCTTTTAGTTTAGTAATCATGTTGCGAATCTTTTTGATATTTTCAGCTCTTTTTTCCTTAGTCATTGTAGACACTTCGTCCATAGAAGCAAGTGTTTGATCGATTTGCTCACGCAATTCTTCTTGTTGTTTCTTTAATTTTGCATTTTCCTTAGTAATCTTATCTTGCAGTGCAGTCAAATCTTCTACACTCTTTTTGTGTGCTCGCTCTGATTTTACTTTTTCTTCAGCTTCTGCTTCAGCCTTTCTCTTTGCTCGCTCGATTTCTTCTCTAGCTTCTTTTTTGGTTCTCTCGATCTCTTCTTTGGCTCTTCTTAGTTCTTTAGCATGTTTTTTATTCCTTTCGTGATCAGCTCTAGCATCAGCTGCAACTTGTTTTTTCAATCTTGCGGTCTCTGCTTTAGCCTCTTCTAATTCTTGAGCCATCTCCTCGTTTTCTTGTACCAATTCATCATTTTGCACTTGCTCTTCTTGTGGTTGCACCTCTTCAGCTGGAGCTTCTTGAGATTGCTCTTCAGCTTGATTTTCTTCGACTTGCACAGTTTGAGGTTGTTCTTGTGTTGGAGCTAATTCAGCACCATCTTCACCATTTTCTACACCGCCATTATCTTCTGTTTCTTGTGGCGTTTCCTCAGCAGGTTTATCAGGCTTTAGCGATGGAGCAAATGGAGTAATTCCAAAATCAATAATTGGTCCTTCTAGAGTGGATACTTGCGTCAAGTCTTCTTTTGATATGCCAGGAGCAAAGCCCTCTATAGCCTTTCTCGCTTCTGGCTTTGGTTCTGCATCAGGGATAATTATCTTTACCTCTTCCACAGGCTCTGGAGCAATAGCATCAGCATTTAAGTTCTCATCGTAGTTTTGCGCATTTAACACTGTTTGAGATGTTTGAGTGTACATATCATCAGGAATTGCTCCAAAGGCACCACCTGCTCTAGTAGCCTGAGCCATAGAACGATGCATGTTCTCATCTGTATCATTTTGTTGAGCATCGATATATTCTTTGGCAACTTTATCCTTTGATTTTGCCTTTCCTCTCGCTTGCAATGACAATTGACGCATATTATCTAACTCAAGGTTTCTAGCCTCGATAATAGAATTTTTCTTTTCAAGGTCTCGAGTAAACTCTTTGATCTTTGCCTTTAACCTAGCGATAGTAATCTCAAGGTCATGCATTTGAGCAGCGTTTTCACGTACAATTTTTTCATTCAGTTCATCATAAACACGTGTTGCAAAGGTGTCATACTCAGATTTTAGAGCATCTTCTACAGCTACCTTATTTTCCTCAATCAAATCTTTACGTTTTTGAATCTCGACTTTGATAGCATCCGCCGCAACCTTTTCTTTACCCAACATATTCTCTAGGTCTTTTTCTAGCACTGCCCTCTTCTCTGCCTCACCTTCAGCTTGACGACGGTTGTAGTTTATTTCCACACGGTTTGTAGTTTCACTCATGGCCTTATCTAGTCTTTCGAGGTTTTCCTTAATTGCTTGTAACTTCTTGTTTGCTTCACGTTGGATTTCTTCCATGTTTTCTTCAGTCTTTTGTAATCTTCTCTCGTAATCCTCGATTTCCGCCTGGATTGCTAACTTCTTGGTCAAGAATTCTTCACTTTCTGTTACCGCTCTCTCTATAAGTTGTGAACCATTTACTCCAAGGCTAGCAAAATTGTATGGGCTATGATTCATCTCTTCACGCTTAGACTTTTCGAGTAATCTTTGCTCTTCTATTGCCTTCTTCTCTAAGAATTCACGCAATACTGGGATGCCCTGTTCGATTTCTTTCTTAGTAAAGAGCAATTCATAATCTACATAGTCTGGCATAGTGCTAGTCGCTTTATCCACATTTCTAGCAAATGTAGTAAATGTATCGTAAAAATTGTGGTTTACACTGTTATATTTCATCGACATAGCTAGCACATAAGAACAAGCAAGCACAGCTATCACAGCTGGCACTATCAAAGCATTTAACAAAATACCTGCAATTGATGAATTGGTTGTAGATGATTGTTGAGCTAGAGATAACAAAAATGACAACAATCCCAGCACAATTCCTACAAAAGCAGTTTGTTTTTGAGCTCCTAAAATCATACTATTGTATAATGGGCGTTTTACACAGTATTCTACTGACAAATATCTACTAGGACTCCCCTCTCTCTCTAGCATAAATAGTTGCCATCTATCACGAATTCGATAAGGCAAAGTCTTCATCATATTATGAAAGGCAACCAAATTATCATCAGTAATTTGTGGATTATTCTTTAGATATTTGTTCACTTTTTTGATTGCTCGTGTAGCGCGCGATTCATAACTCCAAATGAGACTAATTGAGTTTGCTATCATGTATAGTATCATTGCTCCACCAAAGATAAACAGCATGGTCTCTAGTCCCATTGACGTAACTTCTTCTTTCAAACCATTCAAAAAGAAAGTTATGAAGCCGCCCTCATCACCAAGTAGTGAAAACATAAAATTCTCCTTTTTTTGTGAAAATAAATTTCTATGAACTAATTATAATAAATTTTAAATCGGTTTGTCAACTAATATTAACATTTGTTGTAAGAAAAAGTATAAAAATTTTTTTGTTACTGGTAACCCCAAAGTTTTACTCAATGCATTTGCATAACAATCCAGCTGTGTACGGTAATTTTGAGCGGTTTTTTCTACATTTTGAGTATTACTGGTTTTATAATCAAGTAAAATAATTTCCTTATCCTTGACTATTACCAAATCTATTATTCCCCTAACTAAGATTTCATCATCTACTCCATTTTTTATGAGTTCATTTTGCTTCACTTTGAGTAAAAATGGTTGCTCTCTTAGTAGTTTTGCTCCCTTCACGAGAGGCGCAATATTTTGTATAGCACTTAATATTACTGCGCTATCTACTAGTTCTCTTTCTTCACTACTCAGTATATTTTGGATAAAGCTATCCACACTTTTTGCGTCAGTTTTATCAAAATCTATGTACTGCATTACCTTATGATAGGCAATACCACGTTTTATCAAAATTTCACTACTCTTTGACTGCTCTTCTAGTTGAGTAATATCATATTCTTCACTAACCTCTTTTCGTTGAGATTTGTTTAAACTGGTTACGCTATTTACCATATCTATATCGATTGATTTGTTAAAATTATACACATAGTTGTCATTTTTTGTCACTAAGTCAACAAAATTTGCATCTATCCTATCAAAATTAAAATCAATCTTTTGCTTTGACTCTTCAGTTTTTTCATCAATTAGCTCATCAAACACCTCAATTTTGAGAGGAATTTTACTGCCGATATCACAGGAAATGTTGCTAGCACCTAGTTTTAGTTGATCTATAACAGAGCTACTTAAACATGCTAAAATCATATCCATAA
>JAEEGL013436077.1_pt1 | contig 12138 bp, 7 predicted proteins | sample 9134231 | NCBI WGS metagenome assembly JAEEGL01 (sample SAMN16246548, study PRJNA631951) | gut metagenome | biome: gut microbiome; feature: rumen; material: fiber-attached | host: Bos | place: Iran: Karaj | collected 2018-10
CCAGTACAAGCTGAGAGTTATGATCATGGATGGTGATACACCTACGACAGCTTATAAGGTATCTCAGAATACCCTTTACTATGCAGCTATCGTATGTGCGATCCTTCCTTTCATGGCAGCATATCCATTCCTTCAGAAATACTTTGTACAGGGTGTTAATGTAGGAGCCGTTAAGGAGTAATTTAATAAACCCATTTTAGAATATTAGAAACCCCGGACGACTTTCTTTAGCGTTGCTCAAAGTAGTAGTTGTCCGGGAGTTTTTAAGTTTACGGAGAAGAAAAATATGAGACATATATTTTGGGCAGGTGATTCTACAGTAGCATGCAACAAGTTTGCTACATTTCCACAGACCGGCATTGCGCAGGCCTTTGACAGGTACTGTGCTGAGGATGTGGTCATATATAATCATGCGGTCAATGGAAGAAGTACAAAGAGCTTCATAGATGAGAGCAGACTGGCGACAATATATGACGAGATTACAGTGGGGGATTATCTTTTTATTCAGTTTGGTCATAACGATGAAAAGATAAATGATCCTACAAGATATACCGACCCCCATGGAGAGTTTATTGTCAATCTGGGGAAATTTGTAAATGTGGCAAGAAACAAGAAAGCTTATCCTGTTTTTATTACTTCAGTGGAAAGAAGACTTTTTGATGAAAACGGAAAGCTAAAGCCCTCTGAACACACAGAATATGTTCTTGGTATGAAAGAAGCAGGAGAAAAGTTTGATGTTCCTGTAGTTGATCTATTTACCATGAGCAGAGAGTTTCTTGAGAAAACCGGAGATGATGGCTCAAAGAAGTACTATATGAACCTTTCTCCCGGTGAGGCTTTGTGGGCACCTGAAGGAAAAGTTGATAATTCACATCTTAAGTATGAGGGAGCAATGCTCTATTCCGGAATGATAGCGAAGGGACTTACCGGACTTGGAGAACCATATTCAACTTTGATTGCAGGGGATGAAGTAATTTCTTTTTCAAAGAATATCGAGACAAACGGTTGATGTTCAGGATATATTTACCATTCATCTCTGCTTTTATTACTTGAGGAAAAACAACAGTTTTTGGAGGTTAATAAATGCGCTTTTCAGATCTTGGGAATGGAAGATTTCAAAATCCAATATTATTTGCTGATTATTCCGATCCTGATGTGATCAGGGTGGATGATACATATTACATGACGGCTTCCAGTTTTAACTATACTCCGGGACTACCAATTCTGGTTTCGAAGGATCTTGTGAACTGGGAGCTTAAGAATTATGCGCTGAAAAATATTAAGGAAAAGCGCTATGATATTCCAAGACATTCTCAGGGAGTCTGGGCTCCGGCTATAAGATTCCATGAGGGAATGTTCTATATTTATTATGGTATGCCGGATGAAGGCTATTATGTAGTAAGGACAAGGGATCCACTTGGAGAGTGGGATGAGCCTGTTTGTATTCTTGAAGGAAAAGGACTTATAGATCCGTGCCCTTTCTGGGATGAGGATGGAAAAGCTTATATTGTACATGGATATGCCAAGAGCAGAATAGGGTTTAAAAGTATTCTTGGAATATTTGAGATGAGTGCTGACGGACTTAAGGCCATAACAGAGGATCATTTTATCTTCAACGGAAATGATCCTTCACACCCTGCGGTTACTATAGAAGGGCCTAAGGTCTATAAGAGAGATGGATATTATTACATTCTTGCTCCTGCAGGAGGAGTAAAGGATGGCTATCAGGTGGCGCTTCGAAGTCGTAATATTCGTGGCCCCTATGAGATAAAAATTGTTATGCATACCGGAAATACGTGTATCAACGGACCTCACCAGGGAGGGCTTGTGGACACTGTAAATGGTGAAGAATGGTTCATTCATTTTCAGGACAGAGGTTTATATGGAAGAATATGCCATCTGCAGCCGGTTACTTGGAAGGAAGGCTGGCCTGTGATTGGCGTTAATCCCGATGCTTCTGGCTGCGGTGAACCGGCATTTGAGTTGGATAAGCCAAATACATCTTTGGTAAGCGAGGAGATATCTTATCTGGAATCCTCTGATGAATTTGCAGATGGACATTATGGTCTTCAATGGCAGTGGCTTGGTAATCATAAAGATAATTTCATCGGATCATGTGAAAATGGTATTAGACTAAATTCGCTGAATCCTTCCAAAGAAGAAAATCCTGTTATTTGGAAAAGTGCCAATGTTCTTACGCAAAAGCTGATTTATCCTATTTTTGAGACTGAGATAAAGATGAATATTTCAGGGCTTAAAGCCGGAGAGAGGGCAGGAATATGCATGACCGGAGGACAGTATATTGCGGCTTATATTGAAAAAGGTGATGACGGTTCTTTTGCCATAAAAACTGCTGAATCAGAAGGTGGAGATGCTGATAAAAAAGAAATCATAACCTACTCTGAAAAACTCGATTTGTTATATGACGGATTATCTGATTTTGGTGGAGTTAAAAACCATGATATTAAAGATTCTTATCTTAATGATTATAATCTTAATGATATAGTCTGGAAGCTTGTCTTTACCACGGATGAAAAAGTTGATTCCAAAAAGCTGTATTTTCAAAACGTACATGAACCAATTACAGGAAGTAATCCAAGCCTAAGAATCCATGTTAAAGTCGGAGAAGGAAAGGATAGAGACTTAAATGTTCGGTATATTCCTTCGGATCATACCTGGGTTGGGGCAAAACTTGGTATATATGCATTAAGCAATTGCAAAGATGCAAGTAATCATGGATATGCTGACTTTTATTATGTCAGGACAAAAGAATTGTAATACAAAACTAATCTATACTTCATTGCTATTTGGTTGAGGATTAAAGCCGGTGTTTGGGAGGAATAGGTAATGGATGTTGGGAATATTTCAATTTATGAAGCCGCGCAAAACGGCGATTTTGAGTTGGTCAAATGGATTGTAGAGTATTCCAGGATGAGTCTTAACGAATTTGCCAAGAAGCATAGAACCGTACTTCATTTTGCTGCAATTTCAGGTCATGCTGAAATGTTCGAGTATTTAACAGACAGATGTGGCCTTAATCCTTTAAAGGGTGATGAGGATCTTGTGACTCCATGGGATATAATACACGGTATTATCAAGTGTAAGATTAAAGGCGAACTGACGGAATTACTTTCTTCATATAAGCCTTTGCTGGATAGGCGTCTTGCGGAATTGGGAGATGATATAAGTGAATATAAAAAGATAGAGAATTATCTTGAAAAAAAGTATTCTCATCCTTATGAGGATTTTTATCGAAATCCAATAAGGCGCGGTTTTTTTCCCGATCCATCAATATGCAGAGTTGGGGAGGATTACTATATGGTCAATTCTTCCTTTATATTTTTTCCCTGCATTCCAATATCTCATTCAAGAGATCTGATTCATTGGAAAATTATAGGGCATGCCATAACAAAATCCGAGTGGTCACATCTTGATGGAATTGAGGGAGGCAGAGGATATTGGGCACCTGATATCTCTTTTTATGAGGGCAGATTCTATATAACTGCGACCTACAGATTAAATGATTCAGGAACGGTATACAGAAGGCAGATTGTTGTTTCTTCTGTAAAGCCTGAGGGACCGTATACTGAGCCTGTTTTTATCGACGAGGATGGAATAGATCCAAGTATTTTTAATGACGATGATGGCAGACGTTATATGCTGCTTAATCGTGGTGCAAGGATTTTTGAGCTTGATAAAACAGGAACCAGAAAAATATCAGAACCTGTTCTTTTATACTACGGCAGCAATAAAAGAGCTCCGGAAGGGCCTCATATATACAAAAAGGATGGATATTATTATCTGTTGCAGGCTGAAGGCGGCACGGGAGAAGGGCACAGAGTAACTGTCTCCAGAAGTAGAAGCCTTATGGGGATATATGAGCCATGTCCTTATAACCCCATAATGAGGCAGGAGGATGAAGGGGCAACTATACAAAGGTGCGGACACGGAGACATGGTTGAAACTCCTGATGGCAGATGGTATATGGTGTATCTATGCGGTAGAAAGATAGGTGACGGCTATAGTATTTTAGGCAGGGAAACTGCTCTTGATCCTGTTACCTGGACTGCAGATGGCTGGCCAATAGTAAACAATCTGCAAGGTCCTTCTTTTATGCAGATAATGCCATTTTGCGAAAAGACTAATAGTCATATAGAAACGGACTCGTATTGTGAAGTATCTCCTTGCGGAATTCCTCTGGATTATATGACACCAAGGGCTTTTGAAAAGAATGATGTTGTATATGACAGTGATGAGAATGGATTCTTTTTTTGTATTAAAGGTAGCAAAGAAAAGTTGTCAGATATAGGCGCAAGAAATATTGTGCTCACAAGACAGAAACATTTTAGTAATACATATACAGCTGTCATGGAATTGGCAGAATTTAGTAATGATCAATCTGCCGGAATAACAGGTTATTACGATGAAAATACCTACCTACTTTTCGGGCTAAAAAACAAAGGAGGGATTAAATATCTTTTTGTAAAAGAGCATATCGGAGATGAGGACAGGGAAAAGGAAGAGAGAGCTGTTTTTTTGACCGAAACAAGATTTGTTCGATTTACCATGAAAACTAATGGCCTAAATAGAAAGTTCTACTTTTCTGAGTTAGACGAAAATTTAAAGCCTTTAACTGAAGATTCTTTGTTTTCTGAAATTCAAAATGTATACTACTTGTGCGATGAGGGGTTGAGCAAAGGAAAAAGATTTACCGGAGCACTTCTTGGAATGTATGTATATGCAGGAGATGAAAATGAGTTGTCTGTTAAGTTTTATTCCAATTATTACAAGGGTTTATGAAAAAATAAAATCTGTTTAATTATTTGATAAAATAACGAAAATTATTATAAAAAAAGCATAAAAATGCACAAATAAATACGGAAAAACGTTAGAATTAGTAATGGACTATTGTATCTTTGTTTCATGGCAAAGGAGACTATTCATGGCTAATAATAACAACGAATCTGAAAGAATTCCTCTGATTAAAACTGTTTCCGGCATGAGTGCGGTATCTTATCTTGCACTTCTTATCCTTTTTGTCCTGTCCATTTTTGTGGTTACCACACAGATGACTAACATTACCAATACTTCTATCGCTACATCAGAAATGGTAGAAGGTGTAATGAATGATATGCGTGTGTTTGAGGTTGACATGCGTATTCTTGATAATGATGGGTTTGCATTGGCGGCTATGTATGAAACCCTTGCGGGCATGGGACAGGTTGAGCAGAAAATACCTGAGATGAAAACCTGTATTACCGATATGGATGCAGCTATTGAGGGTATCAGCAGTACTTTTAACAGCGTATCGGAACCGGGAAGTACTGCACTTCAAGCTGTTCAGGTTCTTAAAGAGAATTATTCCAGTTATAGGGAAGGCTATCAGAAGGTTATTGTTGCCGCAGGTGAAGCTGATGTCAACACAATCATAATGGTTGTCTATGGTGAAGTTTCCACACAGCTTGCCAACATGAAGGATGCGCTCGCAACATTAAATGAAGAGGTTGCGGCTGTAGAAGTTTCATCTCATCAGTGGGTTCAGAATAAAGCAAAAGATTCTATAGCGATTGTTAATTTGCTGATGGTTATTTATATAATTGCGATTATTGCTTTCCTTTTCATGAATTATCGCTTAATAGGCCGTAAGGTTAAGCTTATCGCAGGTGAGATCGATGATATCATCAGTAATATTAAGAATCATAAAGGTGATCTGACTGTCAGAGTAGAAACTCAGACCTCATCAGAACTTGTACTTATAAAGAATGGCTTTAATCAATTCATCGAAACACTTCAGGGAATCTTAAAAGAGGTAAAAGACGGAACAGTTACTCTTACAGAGTCCTCTGAGAATATGACAAATCAGATTCAGCTGGCCAGTGATAATATTACCAATACCTCTGCAGCTCTTGAGGAGCTTTCAGCAAGTATGCAAAATGTATCCGAGACTGCTTCGATTATGAACGACAAGCTCGGTGATGTTAAAAATGCTACAGATAATATCAGCGACGGCGTTGAAGATGGTACCGCAAAGGCTGAAGAGATCAGAGCAGAGGCTATCGAGATCAAGAACGATGCCCAGAACAAGAAGGACAATACCGGAGCTAAGATGGAAGAGCTCTCCGGAGTTCTTGAACAGTCAGTTAAGGACAGTGAAAAGGTTGCTCAGATCAATGAGCTTACAAAGGTTATTCTTGATATTGCATCACAGACAAACCTTCTTGCTCTCAATGCTTCTATAGAGGCTGCAAGAGCAGGTGAAGCAGGAAAAGGATTCTCGGTTGTTGCAGAAGAAATCAGTTCCCTTGCAGATAATTCAAGGCAGACCGCCGGAAATATCCAGGTTATCAGTAATGAAGTTACTTTGGCTGTTAAGACTCTTGCTGACAATGCTATGCAGGTGCTTGATTTCATCAATACTACTGTACTTGCAGATTATGATTCTTATGTTGGAACCGGTGAAAAATATGAAGAGACTGCCAAGATAATCAACGAGATGCTTGATGGTATATCGGAGCAGACCCAGTACCTCAACGGAATCATGGATGAGATGTCAAATTCAGTTACGGCAATTTCCGATTCTGTACAGGAGGCATCTAAGGCTATCAGCCAGTCTGCAGAGAGTTCTCAGGATATCGTTGATGAGATCTCCGGAATCAGTTCAGCCATGGATACAAATAATGACGTTACAGACAAGCTGAACGCAAGCACAAAGCAGTTTGTTAACATGTAATTATTAGTCAGATAATCATCCGGATCGTTTTCTGTAAATCCAAATGAAGACGATCCGGATTTTTTATGCCCGGATGTTTCAATAAACTAATGAAATTAGCCTTTGAAAATAGTAAAATACTAGAGAACGTAATTATTATTTAGGAGAAAAAATATGCAGATAGGAATCAGATTTCATGATACAGTAGAACTTCCCTTTGAGGAAAGATTACAGGAGATAAAAAGACAGGGCTTTAGCTGTACCCATATAGCTTTGTCCAAGGTGCCGGGATTTACTGCGAACACAGATGCTTTGACACCGGGCTATGCCATGTACCTTAGAGATGCTTTCAGAAGAGCAGATCTGGACGTAGCTGTACTTGGCTGTTACCTTAACCTGGCAACCCCGGATGAGAAGGCACTTAAGGCAAATCAGGACAAGTATATGGCTCATATAAGATTTGCATCTCTGATGGGAGCCGGAATGGTCGGCACAGAGACCGGTGCTCCAAATCTTGATTATCACTATGATAAGGATGCATGCCATTCACAGGAGGCTCTGGAGACATTTATTACAAACCTTCGTCCCGTAATTGATTATGCTGAAAAGATGGGCGTTATTGTTGCCATTGAGCCTGTATATAGACATATTGTTCATACACCAAAGCGTGCGAGAGAGGTTCTTGACAGAATCGGTTCACCAAATCTTCAGATTATCTTTGACCCTGTAAATCTTCTTTGGACAGACAACTATGCTCAGCGCCAGGAAGTATTTGAAGAGGCTATGGATCTATTAAAGCCTGAGATCTGCATGATACACTTAAAGGACTGTGTTCTTGAGGAAAACGGTGTAAAGAGCATGGCCTGCGGCCTTGGAGAGATGGATTACACATCCATAGCAAAATTCGCAAAAGAGTATAAACCTTTTATCCACGCGACCTTAGAGGATACCAAGCCGGATAATGCTGTAAAAGCAAGAGAGTTTATTCAGGAAATTGAAAGTCGTGTTTGATAAACATAAATAAGATGCGCATATGAAATTGCGCATCTTATTTTTTCAGATGTTCCAATTGTTTGGTTAACTCATCGGGAATAGGGATTTCCTCTTTCTGGAGCTTATGGATCATGTTGACGATAGGTTTACCCTGATTTCCAATCCTGGAATTATAGTGACTAATAAGCTCGGCATATTGAGGATTATCCCCAATCTTTTCACGAAGCTCCTTTGCAAAAGGGCAGAAGGTAAAGAGAATTTCTCTTGCTACCTTGTTCAATCTCGGAGAACTTGCGGCCTCGAATTTAATATAGGCAAGATAATCCGCGATAAATACATTTTTGTAGTTATTACTGAATTTCTTAAGGTCAGTTCTCAGCTTTTCCTTATTGTCAGAGGAAAGAGCAGGATTTTTTTTGTAAAACTGCAGATAGTCGCAGTACATGGAGGTAAGAGATGGGTCTGTTACATCATTCCAGTGAACACCCTGCTCAGTCTTACACATTTCCCATCTGAATTCGCCAAAGAGCTTTATCATGCATTCTTCGGTGTTTTCTGTATTGAATATTGAAACAATCATTCTTGCAGGAGTTCTTCTGTTTTTACCCTCGATTTCCTGCCATAGGGAAGCTCTGCTACCTGCGTTTGGCATAAGGATCATATATGGATCTATATCATCCGCATAATGGAGCTGCGGAATGCCTATTTCAGGATTGGAGTAGAGTGCGGTTCTGCAGAATACTCCAAAATCTACAGCCTTTATCATTGCATAATAGTCATGAATCTTTGTGGCGGTAAGATAAGCCATATCCAAAGGTCTTAATACATTCTGGGAATCAAATACCGGAACAAAGGAGGAGATACGTCCAAAGGTCATTCTGTTGCCCAGGGCAAAGAGGTTGTGTATCTCAAAGTTTAATCTGCTTATAGGATCAGTCATGAGCTCAGCCATTTTTTCATCATCTATGCTTCCGCTCATTCTCTGTTCTCTTAAATATGTGGGATAATCCTGGTCAAATTCATTTCTCGAAGGATCCACCTCAAGGTTATAGATCTTCAGAAGCCATTCATATAAGGTGAGGACTTTTCCTTCAGGGTCAGGAGTATAGGCCTTGGCCATATTGTAAAGAATGGCAGTGTTTTTTTCTCCGGCAAGTTCTTCGTCCACAAATCCGAACATAAAGAACATTTTGACTTCCATTGGAATATTATCGTCAGTGATGCTCTTTATAAAGGCCGGGGTAAAGATATCATAGAAAGAAGTTCCGATGCTTCTTCTAAGGGCTCTGGCTTCGTCAGAGGAATCATAGCGGTTTTCATTTCTCTTAAAATCAGAAATCTGATCTTCAAACTTCATGGATACTTCAGAAGAAACTCCGGAATAGAGCAGGATAGTACTTAATGCATTTACGATTGTAACAATACTTTCTCCGTTTTCCTCAGATTTCTCCATATCGCCAAGTTTTGTTTTAATCACGCGCATAGTGGCAGAAAAGCTGGTAGCTTTCTTTTTTAGCGCCTTTCTGTATTCCGATAAAAGCTGTGAAGCCTCGGAGATCTTATGCATGAGAGAAAAGCCTGTCATTACAATTCCAATGCAGATATCCATATTGAGGCAGTATAGGGTCTTTTTCAAAGATTCCTCATTATCTTTAAGGCTTCTGATGAACGCAAAATTCCATTCATCAAGGCTTTTGCTGCGCTCAGGAGATATGATCTCATCAATCTCAGGGAATTTCTGGGGGGCTTCGCCTACTTTTATGCATAAGTTAGGATAGTCGGTGTAATCTGAAAGAATCTGTTCATATTCCGCTAAAGCATCATCAAATTCCTTGTCGTAGACATCACAACATTTTGCAGCGCCATCAATGGTCTGTGCTGCAAGAATGGGAGCAATCTTCGGATTTGATTTTACAACCTTTGGAATATCATCATAAGAATTAAAAGGATAGGAGTAGACCGTGGTATCTTCTAAGGCTTCAACGGTATAGACATAGGGCTTTCCCGGTTCTTCGGCAATACCAATGAAAGCACCGACACCGAGAGTTATGGAAGTGAACTGATTTGAAATCTTAATACTTCCCTTTACCAGGACTTCAATTGTTTCAACATTATCGCTTCCAGCTTTATGGAGAATTTTTCCCTTTTCAATCTTGATAATTCCCATGTGATACCTCCGAAGTAAGACACGGACACCTATATTATAATGGTATCACGTCAAAAAACTAACTTCAATCCGACCACAGGGAATAAATATAAAAAATCAATTAATACTTTTAATATAGGATCAGCGGCTTGCGATATTCATTTACAGGCTTCTTTATAAAGAGCTGGGAATAGATCTTGCTTGCAAGTAATGTCTCGTCAAAAAGGTCTTTCTGAAGCTTTGAAATAGTAAGAGAATTAACTTCTTTGAGATTTCCTATAACAGGGAGCTTAGAGTTTTCCTTGAGCTTTTTTACGAGATCTGAGGAATCCTTTTTCATGCCAAGGATCCTTATATATCCGGTATAGTCGTCTTCCTTATAACTGTTCATTTTTTCATCAGTCATATTTAAGAGTATATGGAAAAGAGCTCTGGATATCCTTGAATATGCAATATCTTTGGATTTTAGCTTTGTGCAAAAAGCATCAAAGCCCGGGTAATCCTCGAGATTATTCATGATCTTATTGGACAGATCTTCGCTAATATCAAGATAACGGGTGTAACCATTTTCTTTCTCTAGGCAAAGCTTATAAAACAAAAGAGATGAAAAAGAATCTGTATCAGCAAAGGATAAAACCTTTTCCTCCAAAAGAGAAAGAACGGGGGCAGGGACGGATCCTTTAAGTACATCAAATATATCCATTCTCGGAGCAAGCAAAATCTTTCTGATTGCAGAAGCACTGGATAGATCATTTATCTCATCAGAATGATAACCTTCGCCTGAGCGCTTTATAGTATAGGGAACTATACTGCTTTGCCTGCTTAAAAGAGCCCTTATATATTCTAAAGCAAGGATGTTGTTTGGATTTGATACTATATCTGATATTTCATCGGAAGAAGTATGGTCATTGGTTGAAACTCTTTCACTCTCTATATATGACAAAAGAGCGGATTCCCTTGCGCCTGCAAAGCTCATGCCGGCTTTAAGATTGGAATTTAAGTATTTTTTGAATTCATCAGGCTCATCATTAAGCACTTTTGCAATATCGTTTAATACATTCAAACGGCCACATTCGCTGCCAAAACACAGATAGTCGATAATTCCTGACTTATCCAGAATGGAAACAGCTCCTTTGGCAAAAAATTCTGCGCTGGATAAGCTGTAGTAGAGTGGGAGTTCAATGACAAGATCGGCACCACAGGACAGAGCCATTTTTGTTTTCGTGAATTTGTCAACGACAGAAGGAGCGCCCCTTTGAACAAAGTCGCCGCTCATGATAACAACACATTTGTCTGCTTTCAGATCTTCTTTACACTTATTTAATAAATGTAAATGCCCGTTGTGAAATGGATTAAATTCTGCTATTATACCTATAGTGTTCATGCGGATGTAAGTGCTTACAAGTTTTAACAGTTTTTGTACAATTTTAATCTTGTTTATAATATATACACTGTTAAAATTATAATGCAACATATTCCAAAATGTCATTTACAAACTATATATTTAGGAGAGGGTAATAATGAAAATTTTAGTTATTAACTGCGGAAGTTCATCACTTAAATTCCAGCTCATCGATTCTGAGACTGAAGGAGTAATCTGTAAGGGTCTCTGCGAGCGTATCGGCATTGACGGAAGCCAGATAGTATATACTCCGGCAGGCAAGGATAAGATCACAAAGGTTGAAGCTATGCCTGACCACAACAGAGCTATTGAGCTTGTTATTGAGGCTCTTACCAACAGCGAGAACGGAGTTGTAGCTCTTGAGGAGATCGGTGCTGTTGGACACCGTATTGTTCATGGCGGTGAGAAGTTTACAAAGTCAGTTGTGATCGACGATGAAGTTATCAAGGCAATTGAGGATGTATCAGATCTTGCACCTCTTCACAACCCTGCAAACCTGATCGGTATCAGAGCTTGCCAGAAGTCAATGCCCGGCGTTCCCATGGTTGCTGTATTCGACACAGCTTTCCATCAGACAATGCCTGAAGAGGCTTATCTTTATGGCCTTCCTCATTCATATTACGAGAAGTACGGCATCAGAAGATACGGCTTCCATGGCACCAGCCATTCTTATGTAAGCAAGCGTGCTGCAGAGATCCTCGGCAAAGATGCCAAGGACCTTAAGATCATCGTTTGCCACCTCGGCAATGGCGCATCTGTATCAGCTGTTAAGGGCGGTGAGTGCGTAGATACATCCATGGGTCTTACTCCTCTTGAGGGACTTATCATGGGAACCAGAACCGGTGACATCGATCCTTCAGTTGTAGAGTTCATCATGAAGAAAGAGAA
>JAEEGL014322819.1_pt1 | contig 12138 bp, 9 predicted proteins | sample 9134231 | NCBI WGS metagenome assembly JAEEGL01 (sample SAMN16246548, study PRJNA631951) | gut metagenome | biome: gut microbiome; feature: rumen; material: fiber-attached | host: Bos | place: Iran: Karaj | collected 2018-10
AAAGCCCGAACTTTCTTTCATTCTTGAATGCAAGAAAGCTTCTCCTTCCAAAGGACTTATCGCCGAAGATTTTCCTTATCTCCGGATAGCCAAAGAATATGAAGAAGCCGGTGCAGATTGTATCTCAGTTCTTACTGAGCCCAAGTGGTTCCTCGGAAAGAACGAATACCTTAAAGAAATTGCAGAGAATGTTTCGATACCCTGCCTTCGTAAAGACTTTACGGTAGACGAATACATGATATACGAAGCTAAAACTCTCGGTGCAAAAGCAATCCTTTTAATCTGTGCCATTTTAAGCAAAAATCAGATTGAAGAATACCTCGGCATATGCGATGAACTCGGAATCTCCGCCATCGTTGAAACACATGATGAAGAAGAAATCGAAACGGCGGTTTCAGCCAATGCACGAATTATCGGTGTAAACAACAGAAACCTTAAAGATTTCAGCGTCAATTCCGAAAACGCACTTAATTTAAGAAGTTTAATTCCTTCGGACAGAGTTTTCATTTCCGAGAGCGGACTCAAAACTCCCGAAGACATCGCCAATGTCAAAAGAGCCGGAGCCGATGCGGTTTTAATCGGCGAAACCCTTATGAGAGCAGGCGATAAAAAAGCCGCTTTGGCACTTTTAAAAAGCGGTTTAAAATAAAATTTATTTTCAATCGGAGAAAAACATGAAAATAAAGCTTTGCGGTCTTACAAGACCCTTAGACATAAAATGTGCCAACGCACTTACTCCTGATTATGTAGGTTTCGTATTTGCCAAAGAAAGCAAACGTTACATATCACCGGAAACAGCCAAAAGTTTCAAGGATATCTTACTTCCCAAAATCCAGGCTGTCGGAGTATTTGTAAACGAGGATGTCAAAACCATTGCAGACCTTTTAAACAGCAACATTATCGATATCGCGCAACTTCACGGCAACGAGGACGAAACTTATATTAAAAAACTCAGGGTTTTGACGGACAAGCCGATTATCAAGGCATTTAAGATTAAAACCAGAGAAGATCTTTCCGTTGTCAGAACATCAAGCGCAGACTATGTTTTGATTGATTCGGGTTCGGGAAGTGGCAACGTATTCGACTGGGATTTGGTCAAAACTTTTGACAGACCTTATTTCCTGGCAGGCGGACTCAATCCGCAAAATGTCGAAGAAGCCATTCGTACCCTCAAGCCTTATGCAATCGATGTAAGCAGCGGTATCGAAACGGACGGATTAAAAGATGTTCGTAAAATGACGGATTTCGTCAGAACGGCAAGAAGCGTTAGCGAAAGAATCGGAAAATTTTAGAGAGGAATCACCATGAGCAATCCAAACGGAAGATTCGGTATCCACGGCGGACAATACATCCCCGAAACATTAATGAATGCGGTTATCGAATTAGAAGAAGCATATAATCATTACAAAAACGATCCTGAATTCAACAGAGAATTATCAGAACTTTTAAACGAATACGCAGGCAGACCTTCAAGACTCTACTATGCTGAGAAGATGACCAAAGACTTAGGCGGTGCGAAAATCTATCTTAAAAGAGAAGATTTAAATCACACCGGCGCACATAAAATCAACAATGTTCTCGGTCAGGCACTTCTTGCCAAGAAAATGGGCAAGACAAGACTTATTGCCGAAACAGGTGCAGGTCAGCACGGTGTTGCAACAGCTACAGCCGCAGCATTAATGGGAATGGAATGTGTCGTATTCATGGGCGAAGAAGATACAATTCGTCAGGCACTTAACGTATACAGAATGAGACTTCTCGGTGCAACCGTTATCCCTGTTAAGAGCGGTACTGCCACACTTAAGGATGCAGTTTCCGAAGCAATGCGTGAGTGGACTTCAAGAATTGACGATACACATTATTGTCTCGGTTCAGTAATGGGTCCTCACCCCTTCCCCACAATCGTTCGTGATTTCCAGGCCGTTATTTCCAAAGAAATCAAGGAACAGATTCTCGAAAAAGAAGGAAGACTTCCCGATGCCGTTTTGGCATGTGTAGGCGGAGGCTCCAATGCAATCGGTACATTCTACAATTTTATTGATGATAAAGATGTAAGATTAATCGGATGCGAAGCAGCAGGACGCGGTGTTGATACTTATGAAACCGCAGCTACCATCGCAACAGGAAGACTCGGAATATTCCACGGCATGAAATCATATTTCTGCCAGGATAAATACGGCCAGATTGCTCCCGTTTATTCCATTTCCGCAGGTCTTGATTATCCCGGTGTCGGACCCGAGCATGCTTATCTTTATGATATCGGAAGAGCTGAATACGTTCCCGTTACAGACGAAGAAGCAGTTTGCGCTTTCGAATATCTTGCCAAAACAGAAGGCATTATTCCTGCAATCGAATCCGCTCATGCGGTAGCTCATGCATTAAAGCTCGCTCCTACAATGGATAAAGACAAAATTATCGTAATCACCATCTCCGGAAGAGGAGACAAAGACTGCGCTGCAATCGCACGTTACAGAGGGGAGGATATCCATGAGTAACATTAAAAACGCATTTTTAAACAAAAAAGCATTTATTCCTTTCATAACATGCGGGGATCCCGACCTTGAAACTACCAAAGCAATTGTCAAAGAAGCCGTTAAAGCCGGCGCATCATTAATAGAGCTTGGAATTCCTTTCTCAGATCCCACAGCTGAAGGTCCCGTTATCCAGGGTGCCAATATCCGTGCACTCGAAGGCGGCGTTACAACAGATAAAATCTTTGATATGGTCAAAGAATTAAGAAAAGACGTTACAATTCCGATGGTATTTATGACATACGCAAACGTTGTATTCTCATACGGATCGGAAAATTTCATAAAAACATGTTCCGAAATCGGTATCGACGGCATCATCCTTCCCGACCTTCCCTACGAAGAAAAGGAAGAATTCCTTCCCGATTGCAAGAAATACGGTGTTGATTTGATTTCTCTTATCGCACCTACATCGGAAAACAGAATCGCAATGATCGCCAAAGAGGCTGACGGATTCATTTATATCGTATCCAGTCTCGGCGTTACCGGAACAAGAAGCGAAATCAAAACAGACCTTGAATCGATTGTTAAAGTCGTTCGTGAAAATACCGACGTTCCCTGTGCTATCGGATTCGGTATTTCAACTCCCGAGCAGGCTAAAAAAATGGCTTCGATTTCAGACGGTGCCATCGTTGGTTCCGCAATTATAAAAATCATGGAAAAATACGGAAAAGAAGCACCTTCCCATGTCGGTGAGTACGTAAAATCCATGGTGGACGCCATATAAAAATTTGGTCTTTATAATTCCCTCTAATTGTTATAAAATATAAATAGTCATACTTTGTTGTGGCATCAGGGGAAAAACAATTAGGGGGAATTTGATATGTTTGGTAAATCTAAAAATGATGCGTCTCTCAATTCACGTATTGCCGAACTCGAAGAGCAATTGGCTGCTGCCAAAGCAGAAGCCGATAAGAATTGGAGAATGCTCGAATCTGTTAATAAATCCACCCATTTGGGAATCTGGATTTCTACTTACGACGAAGACGGAACACAATCCGTTTTCTATTCGGACGAGTTCCGTAACATGCTCGGCTACAGTCTGGCCGAATTCCCTAACAGTATGGAATCTTTGGGTAAAATAATACATCCCGACGATACAGAAGCCGTGTTCGGTTCCTACGGAGAAGCTGTTGCCAATCCCAAAGCCAAATACGACATTGATTACCGTCTTCTTTGTAAAAACGGAGAATACCGTTATTTCCATGCTGCAGGAGAATGTGTAAGAAGAAGTGACGGCAATCCTGAATACTTTATCGGAACATTTACGGATATCAATGAAAAATTAAAAACAGAGGAAACTCTTACTCATAATTCAAGAAGATCCGGTGCGGTTGAACTTATGATGCTTGAAGGTTCATGGTCAATGGATCTTACCAAATACGATATTTCGGATATCAACTCACCCATGGTATTTAACGATCAGTTTAAACATATATTGGGATATTCCAATTCTGTTGACTTCCCCGATATCATGAACAGCTGGATTACCAAGATTCATCCCGATGATGTTGCTTACGCTTCCCAGAAAATGGGTGAACAGCTCGCCGATCCTTCAGGAAAAGTTGTTTTCGATATGGATTATCGAATGCTTCATAAAAACGGCGAATATATTTGGGTTCGTTCATCAAGCCATGTAGTATGGTCAGATGACAGGAAGACTCCTTTAATGGCAGCCGGAACCATCCTCGATATCACCGAGCAAAAGAAGAATAAAACAAGATTCCAGGAAGAAATGGCTCCCAATATTCAGAATCTTCGTGAAGGTATCACGGATATTTCCAAGACAGTCGATATCGCAGCCCGTCAGATGGCAGAAATCGCTGAGAAACAGTCCGATGTTACCACATCCGCCAAGAAGATTGAAGATGCCGTTGCCGCATCCATGGGAATCATCAACAGTATTCAGAGCATTGCGGATCAGACCAATCTCTTATCTCTTAACGCAAGTATCGAAGCCGCAAGAGCAGGTGAAGCCGGAAGAGGTTTCGCAGTTGTTGCCGGAGAAGTTCAGAACCTCTCCACATCTACCAAGGAAACAACAGCCCGCATCGCCGAGATTCTCAACGGAATGAACGAATGCGTAAACGAAATGCTCGAGAAGATTTCGCTCATCAGTGAAAACGTAGCAGACGAAAGTGCCGAAATGGAAGAAATCGATGCTACAATCAGTTCCTTACATAAGGCCGCTGATGAAGTCGCTGATATGGCTTCCCAATTATACAAATAAGATAATAAACATCTTAAACATAAAGATGCCCGATTCAAACGAATCGGGCATTTTAAATTCCTTCTGCTTTATAACAATTCCTTCTTAGAAAAAATCCTAATCTCTTAAACGATATACTGAGAAAGATCTGTATTTATCTCATCCGAATAATGATTGAGATTCTCGGATATATGAGTAATGTTTTCTGTTTCGGTACGAAGCTTGTTGCTTTCGTTTACGATCTTATCACTGAGTTCAATAATTTCATTGATATTCGATGCCTGCTCCTCGGTTGTCGCAGCATTGTTTGAAGCGTATTCGCTGATTCTGTTGATTCCGGATGCAATCTCCATGATTCCGTCCGTTGCCTTGGTAACATCAACATAAATCTTGTTAAACGAGTTGTTCGCACTGTCAACACCGCTTACGCATTCTTCCATATCCTTAACGCAAATATCTGCCATATTGTTAATGTTCTCGATATTTCTTGTGATATCTTCGATAAGGACTCTGATATTCTCGGTTGCTTCAGTTGACTGATTAGCCAATGCACCGACTTCCGAAGCGACTACCTCGAATCCCTTACCCATCTCGCCTGCTCTGGCAGCTTCAATGCTGGCATTAAGCGACAAAAGATTGGTCTGTTCTGCGATGGCATTAATGGTTTCGGTGATTCCTGTTATTTCTTCAATGGATTTGGCTGTCATACGAATGAGATTCGTTAATTCTCCGAGAGTTTTGTTTAACGTATCAACATTCTTGGTCATGCTTTCCATCTCATTTCTTCCGGTCTTGGAAGCTTCCATGGTTTCACGGCATAAGTTCTTAACATTATCTGCGCTCTCTGTCAGATCGCTCGATGTTTGAGCAAGATCCGTAGCCATAGAGGCTATCGTTTCAATAGAACTGTTCATTCCGTTAAGAGTGAAATTAAGTTTTTCAATCGACTCGCCCTGATTATGGTTCGCATCCGATAAGGTATGAGAAATATCAAAACATTCGCCGGCTCTTGAATTCATGTCTCCTGAGATAACCGAAAGACTTTGAAGAGTCGATCTCATCTTATCAATGTATTCGTTAAGCGATTCGCTTAAAGTGGTAATTTCATTATTGCCTTCCGGAACCAGTTTTACCGTGAAGTCACCCTTGCTTATATCTGTAATTCTCTCTGTAACCTTGGTTACGGGATTGATTGCCTTGCTTAATATCCAATAAACAATACCTGAGAATATTGCCAAAAGGATTGCCGCACTTATAAAGGTAACAACCATAACCTTTATAATCTTGCCGCTTAAAAATGTGGAGGGAACCGCACTTACAACAACCCATGATGTTCCTTCGATATCGGTTGCCGTAAACATCATGCTTCCTGCTGCGGTTTTGGCGGTTTTAACTTTCTTTGTATTCGAAGTAATGCTTGTATCCATCGAATCAAATACTTTGGCAAAGCCCGTCATAATCGGATTGTCCGTATCAGATAAATTCTGTCCGACGCAGCCTTCATCGTTGCTGACCAGAATATCTTTACTTTCTTTATTGATAATATAGATTTTTGCATCCGGTGAAATGGATTCAAATGTTCCGATTTTTTCGCTTACTTTGTCAAAGTTGACATCGCTTGATAAAACAACATCATCTTTAATCATTACGGAACATGCAAGACATGTCTTACCGGTTGCCAAATCCAAATAAGGTTCCGATGAATAAAGCTCACCCTTTTTCTCCATCGCGCCTACATACCAGGTTCTGTCGGTAAATACGAAATCATCGCTCGGTACCCAGCCCGAACCGTCAAGGAACACTCCCTTTTTTCCGTATCCCATATAAATATCCTGTGAGTCCGGATCTTCCTTTGTAAGTTCCGTTAGCATTTTCTTTGTTTCATCATAGGAAAGCTCCGGTGTATTTTCAATTACTTTTGCCGTCTGAAGAACTCTTTCTTCTATACACTTCCACCATGCACTGATTTCAGTGGAATAAGCTACGGTTTCTCTGGCCAATACGGTATTGGTCAAAGTCTGAATATTGTCAACGGCAAGTTTAATACTGATTTGCGTAATTATAACGATGATTATCGCCACGAAAATGATAATACTTGATAATAAAGATCTTTTTAAAGACTTTCTTTTCTTCCCCACCATATTTTTTACCCCGCAAATTAATAAAATACGACACTTTAACTATAACTCTTTTCGCATTTTCTTACAACTTTTTAGACAAATTTATCATCTAAAAAATGAGGCCGATACTGTATAAAACATATTTCAGATAATGTCTGTTTTTAAGAAGATTTAAAACTTCTTTCTTTGTCGCAAAAGCATCCTCAAGCGCACCTCTCATTTTCTCGATATCACATTTCGGTCCGTATAAAAATCTTTCGAGATTATCGATAAATCCCGCATCCGAAAGAGTATCGTCCTTAATCAGGCGAACCTTGTATTCGTAATATGTTTCTCCCTCTTTTTGGGCAGCTCCCAAGAGTCTTAATATTTTTAAAATCTGTTTTATTATCAAAACATACTGTCTTTCATAACTTAATTTTTTAAATTTTAAAGACAAAGCAAATCTTATTGCAAAAAAGAAAACCGAAACCAGCAAAATACCTGATATTACTGGAATTGCTGCAACGTACCATCTAAACGAAGTATCAACTTTTGCTTCTTCCAAAACCTCCTCGGATTCAGTATTATCAACCTCTTCGGGTAGGCTCACCGAATCGCTTATAGAAGGTAGCGTGTAATAAGGATAAGAAGGTCCATTATATGCTTGTTTTTCATACCCCGGTGTAACCTCAAATGTTACCCATCCGGCACCTTCAAAATATACTTCAGCCCATGCATGCGCCATTGAAGAATATACATACATTGCCTGTTTTGATCCGGTATTTACGTTGTATCCCTGGACATACCTTGCGGGAATTCCCTCTGCTCTTGCAAGCAAAACAAATGCAGTCGCATAGAAACTGCAATATCCCTCACGACTTTCAAGAATAAAATAATCCAAAAAATCACTTTCATCTTTAACATATTCAGGCAATTCACCGGGTTTCGTCGTATATTCAAAGCTGTTTAATAACTGCTTTATTCGAATAAGCTTCTCGTAATCATTTTCGCATCCTTCATAAAGATCCTTTGTAATATATTTTAATTCATCCGACAAAACAACATCTTCGCAATATGTTTTTTCAATATATTCCTGATGCTTTAAAAAATTATCATAAGAATACATTTTATCCAGATTTAATCCCATTTCCTCAAGAACTGCTTCATAGGATTCTTTTGACGGAGTATCACTCTTTACAATAAATTCGGCATATTCCTCACTCTGTTCGTCAATCGGAATATATGAAATATAATAACTTGTTTTATAACTTTTATCGGAAGGCCACAAAACATCCGAACCGTAATTCTCTATTTCATATGAATAAATCGGGAAATTACTCTTTCTGACAAGTGCTTTGGGAGGCGTAAAAACATAGGACGTGTTCATCGTCATGTATCTGACGTACAATTCTTTTGTCTGAAATTCTATTTCACTGTCATTATTATAATCTTTCATTGCCGCCATCATTCCCATGGTATCCATCATGGAATCCGGCGCATCATCATAATCTTCATCTATCCATTCTCTTCCCGTAAACGTCGAAAAGTTCTTGCCTGACAGTTTCAGATTCTCGGTTCCCTCAGGTATTTTTCTTAGTGTCAGAGCTGTTTCTTTGCTGGCTTTAACAGATCCCGCCAGATCGTTTTCTTCGGAAAAGCCCATCAAAGCTTCAGCATAATCCTTCTCATTGTCTATCGCCATTTTAATTTTCATATCATAGATATTTTGTTTGATTTCTTTGTAAATCATTTTGACGTATTTCCACTCATAAGGATCTTTCGAATACGGCGAGACCAATAAAAGAAGAATAGTCAGTAAAATAAACGGGGAAATAAAAACCATATGCTCTTTAATCTCGGTATTTCCCTTCTTTTTCCAGTGTCTTTGCGTTTCACAACAAACTGTAAGTAAAAGAAGTGAAAAAGCCGAAACCGCAAATGTTTTATCGATATCAACCTTAAAAAAGCTAAGCAAAATTAGGGCTGCCAATAGCAATATCGAAGCTATTATCTGAAACAGACGAAAATATGCAAAAGCTTCCCCTATGACAAATGATATAAATGCTGCCGGCAAAAGCCATAAAAGTTTGATTACAAAAAAATCGCCGAAAGAAACTCCGAAAACCCAGAGTAATATCACGAAAACCGAATACGTAAAAAGCAATCCGACAGAAACGAGTCTTCCCGTTAATCCCGAATTTTTAAATACAACAAAAAGAGAGGCCAAAAGAAGTTCAGCCAAAATGAGTAAAACTCCAGCCTTACCGATTCCCAAAGGTCTTGATAATACCGACAATACTCCCATTGCAGATGACAAAACGAATATCAATTCATAGATTAAAGAATTCATCAAAGCACCTCCTTTAATCTGTCATCGTATCCGATTCTTTTGTATATGGTGTTCTTGCCGATATTAAGATTCGCATCTTTCGCATCATCGGTTATATGATAAATTACCGAAGGTATGGAATTCTTCTGAAGCATGGATGTCATTACCTTAACTTCTTCGCCTATCTCATGAACGATAAATATCGCGAGACTGCTCTCGGAAATATCCGTTTTCTGAACATTTTCAAGAAGTTTTACAAGCGTCTGGTTCCTGTGAAAATGAAATACGGACATTGAAGAATAGAAATCCTCGAACGAACTGATACTGTTAAGTCTAAAACTTAACGGCTCGTCATTTAAAGTATGTACCGCCGTCTTGATTCCGTTTTTTAAATAAAAATGTGTAAGAGCAAGAACTGTTTCAAGGATTTTATTTTCAAGCGGTAGGAATTCTTCCGGTTCCCTTTTGTACCTGCATGAATCCATGATTATGCTGATGGAGGGAGTTTCATTTCCTGTTTTGTTTCTTACATAAAGCTTGCCCATATGAGCACTCGTTTTCCAGTTGATGTTTCTTATATCATCTCCCGCAACATACTCTCTCACACATACATCAGGTTCGCACGGATTATGATTACTGTCTTTAAGATGAATAAATGAATATGAAGTATCCAGAGAATCAAGTATTTCAAGACGCGGTAAAACAATGGCCTTAAGCGTCTCTCTGTTTTTGAAATTAAATGTAAACAAACGAAGATAATCCTCGACATAAACATTTTTTATGCCGACTTCATATTCACCGCGATATTTGCAAAGTATCGTCGTCTCCTTTTTAACTCCGTTTTGGGGTGACAATTCATATTCCGAATTATCTTCAACATTTCTTACCTGGGAAAAATCCGAGAAAAACTCGACTCTTACTCCCGAAAAGGAATAAAAGTCCTCATTCTGTAGAGAAAAATAGTATTCCGTAGGGGTTCCGACCACCACGTTTTTGGTAACGATTACCTGATATATTCTGAAACGATAATATTCCAAAAGTGCATAACCTGCCGAAATCAGTGGAATCGACAGCATCAAAAAGAAAAACCCATATGTTATTGGGCCGCCATAAAACGATATTGCAACAACTGAGAGGATAATGAGCCCCAAAACAATAAGTCTGTTTCTTAACATTTTACACCATCGGCACTTTTGCCTTAAGAATAATCGACTTTAATACCTTATCTTCGTCTTCTTTTGCTATCTTGGCTTCATAAGTTAACGTGAGTCTGTGATGAAGGATATTAACACAAACTGCTTTGATATCATCGGGTTTAACGAAATCACGACCCGAGATATATGCTTTTGCCTGAGAAGCCCTGATTAAATGAAGCATCGCACGGGGGGATGCGCCCATTACAAAACGGGATTCTTCTCTGGTCATGCCTATAATATCATTGGCATATTTGATAACGTCATCAACGACAGTAACCTTTTCAACTTCTTTTTTCATCTCTGACAATTTGTCGGCACTAAGTACTGTCTTTACTGTTCCGATAGTCTGTCCCGAGAGGAAATTCTTCGTCATCTCGATTTCAGTTTCGGCACGAGGATACCCAATAGAAAGTTTCATCATGAATCGATCCATCTGCGCCTCGGGAAGCGGATATGTTCCCACGAATTCAATCGGATTTTGCGTTGCAATTACCATGAAAGGCTCCGGAAGTTTGATTCTTTCTTTATCAATTGTGACATATCCTTCAGCCATCGCCTCCAAAAGACTCGACTGGGTTTTGGGGGAAGTACGGTTAATCTCGTCAGCCAAAATGAGTTGATGCATTACGGCACCTTCTTTATAATCAAAAGCACCCGTCTTCATGTTATAAACCTGAACTCCGATAACATCGGAAGGAAGTGTATCAGGTGTGAACTGAATACGTCCGAAACTTAGGTCAACCGCTTTGGAAAGCGTTTTGGCCAGGGTTGTTTTGCCCACACCCGGAATATCTTCCAAGAGGACATGACCTCCGGATAAAAGGCAGATAACCACATTTTCCGTTACGTCTTCATGTCCCAAAAAGTATTTGTTTATTTCTGCTAATAATTGATTAACCATACTGACCCCTTAAAAATCACGAACCTGTTCCCGAATATTTTGAAGCACCCCACATCCAGATTTTATACGAGATGTAGAAGAAAATGAGACCGTATACCGGTGAAAACCATGTTAAAAACGGTATATCCTGCGGTCTTAAAATCACAAGACTCGGAAAATATGCGATAAACGCGATCGGGATAATAAATGTGAAAATGATTCTGAAAAATATCGGGAAAATGGTAACCGGATATTTTGCATAATCCCTGAACTTGTTCATCGTAACCATGATGTAGCCCGAGTTTGTGAGGAAGAAACAGCTTGCTGCAGCGATGTTCATAATTGCTACCATGAAAAGTGATGCTGCAAAAAGAGCAACGACTAATGCCGCAATATTTACGAAAGTTACAGGAAGTTGAAGTTTATGCCATGCATAAACAATGGTTCCCATTCCGACTAAAAACTGTCCCATTCCCTTGGTATCAAAGTCTTCCGAAATGTAATAGAAGAATACATTTATCGGTCTGAAACAATATTTGATAAAATCACCTTCATATACATAATGTCTTAATTGCCAGTTGTTGTCAAAGAGACATTGAAGCGGTGTCAGTGCCACGAGTGAGAATCCGTAAAGGAAGAGCATCTCGTGATATGTCCAACCGCATACGCTCGGGAAATTAAGAAACATGATGTAGAAAGCCGCAAGTTCCGATATATCGGTAAGTATCATTCCGATCATTGAAATTATAAAATCGGAACGGTAACTCATCTTGCTCTTAATATCCTGAATAATTATTTTTCTGTATATTGATATGTAAAATCCTAATCTTTTCATTTTAGTCACCTATTTTTTTCTCATATTCCATGAATAACACATCTGGTTATCACGGAAAA
>JAEEGL014616788.1_pt1 | contig 12138 bp, 8 predicted proteins | sample 9134231 | NCBI WGS metagenome assembly JAEEGL01 (sample SAMN16246548, study PRJNA631951) | gut metagenome | biome: gut microbiome; feature: rumen; material: fiber-attached | host: Bos | place: Iran: Karaj | collected 2018-10
CCTTCGGAACGGCCCCCGCCATCCGACGCAAACGAAAAGAGCGCCTGCTGCTGCAGGCGCTCTTCTATTTTATCTACTTTGTACCGCGCGGGATCAGTCGTCGTCCTCGTCCTCTTCGTCCCTGCGGACTCCCACGACGCCTTCGTCGATCACCTGATAGTCCGGACGCAGGCGCGCTCTTTCGAGGGAGCGTCTCTGGTCCAGCGCCTCCAGATAGAACTGCGCCACGCCGTTCTGATAGTACGGCAGGACGAAGATCATGAGCAGGCCATAGAAGAGGCTGCCGAGCAGGAGCCAGAGGATGTACGAGAAGTCCAGGCAGAAGAGCTTCCACTTGTTGCCGACCATCAACTGCTTGCTGCGGGAGATGGCTTCCAGGGGGCCGATTTCCGGCTCGTCCAGCAGGATGTAATACGCCATGCGGTAGCGGTAGGCCGCGATGATGCCCGGGATGATGAAGAGCAGGCTCCAGAGGAAGGTGAAGATCACGATCAGCAGATAGGTGCCGAAGGCCCTTCCGAAGGAGGAGAAGCCGTTGATGACGTCCCAGGGCTTCGGCTCTTCCGCGCCGTTTCTGGCCATGGTGAGGATGAACTGCGCAAGGCCAAGGGTCAAAGGGCCGGTCACGAGCAGCAGATAGAAGTCTCCCACGAGGCTGCTGGTGCTGATGGCGTCCGACCAGTTGTGGCTGCGAAACAGCTCCCACATGGTCTGGTAATCGAGCGGCGCCGCGCCCGTGACCTGCTCCAGGATGGTCAGCGGGAGCGTGAGCAGCAGATAATAGATGACCGCGGCGAGGATGGCGCTCCCCCATCTGCCGCTGAGCGAGACGCGGGCCCGCGCCCGAAGCTCACTGGCCGGAACTGTGACACAACCGTTCATGTCTGTCCCTCCTTTTCGATCTTTCGATCCTGAATGACGATCAGATCCCGTAGCCGATCACGAGCTGCAGGACGGTGTTGACGATGCCCATGAGGAAAGCCGTGATGAGCACGAGCTTGCCTGCCTTGCGGAAGATGATGTGCTCCTTCCCCGCCATGTCCGCCGCCGTGGTGCCCATGAGGATCTGGGAGGCGCCCAGGCCGACGCCCACGGAGCCCGCGACCGACTGGACCGCGCACATGAGCGTGGCGTTGAGGCCGAGGTTCAGCGCGGCCATCTTCTGGAAGCTGCCGAAGACCACGTTGGAGCTGGTGTTGCTGGAGGTGACGAAGCTGCCCAGCACGCCGATGAAGGGCGAGATGAAGGGGTAAGCCTTGCCGGCCACCGCGACGGTCCCTTCCGCGAGCGCGTGCAGCATGCCCGCCGTCAGCATGGTCTCCGCCATGAAGACCAGGAAGAAGGTGGTGATGGTGGTGCCGAGACACTTCTTATACGTTTTTTTGCAGATCTTTTTCAGCGTGCCGGGCTTCCAGACCCCCGCGTGCTTGTAGACGAAGAAGGCCAGGAACGCGGCGATCAGGAGCAGCGGGCCCGGGTGGCCGAAGAGCTTCACCTTGGCGAAGCCGTGCTCCGCGGCGTTGTAGAAGCCCTGCAGCGTGGTGTATTCCGGGAAATCGAAGGAGAACTGCAGATGCCCCAGCGGCAGGAGCCTTGCGCCGAAGGTGATGATGATGACGATGATATACGGGCTGACCGCCTGCAGCAGGCTCATCTTCGGCATGTCCGGATCCGCCGCGTCAAGGCGCTTCCCTTCCGCGCTCTGCTCCGCGCGGGACAGGAAGAACTTGTTGAAGAGCAGCATCGCCGCGATGCCGAAGCTCGCGCCGATGAGACCGATGATGGAGAGCAGGCCGGCCTTCACGGCCACGAACATGCCGGCGGCGGTGACTGCGCCGAACACCACCACGTAGGGGATGCCGCGGAGCGCGGCCTTAAAACCGCCGTAGAAGACGCAGACGCCGAAGCCGGTCACCAGCAGCGGGATGACGGCCATGAGCACCATGTCCGGCGCCAGCTCCTCGGCCGGGATGCCGGAGACCATCTCCATGGTGAAGAGAGAAGAGCCCATGGAGCCGAAGGTGACGGACCAGGAGTGGCCCACCAGTACGCCCGCCACGGAAGCCGCGGGGTCGAAGCCGAGCTTGATGAGGATGGGGACGGTGATCGCCAGCGGCACGCCGAAGCCCGCCACGCCCTGCATGAAGGCGGAGAAGAGCCAGGCCAGCAGCAGGAACTGCACGAATCTGTCGCTGATGAGCCGGGAAAGGTCTCTGGTGATGATCTTGAAGGCGTTGACGCCGTCGACCATGTTGTAAAGGAAGAGCGCCGCCCAGATGATGAAGAGGATGTAGAAGGACATGGCCAGCCCTTTGCCGAGGGAGATCCAAAGCCCCGTCAGATCCAGGCCGAAGCCGAGGAAGGCGGTCAGGATGGCGATGACGGCCGCCACGACGCTGGCCTTCTTGGCAGGCAGTTTAAAGGCCAAAAGCGCGATGATCAGCCCCAGGATGGGCAGGCAGGCCAGGATGACTTTCACTAGCATTTTTTCTTCTTCTCCTCCGTGCGGTCCGTGAATAAGAGCCGTGCGCGAAGCATGACCGCTCCGCACGTTTACTAATACTATCACAGCGCTTTCCGCTTGTAAACCGCGCCGGGAATTGTCTTTGCTGTGTCCGTCGTCGACATTGTATACGAAAAAACAGGAGCGCCCGCTGCCGGGCGCTCCTTTGCCTGTTCCGTATGATATTACGCGATCTCCAGCGCGCCGTCCTTGACGCTGACGCGCAGATGCTGTCCGTCCATGACCTGCCCGCGGATGATCTTCTCCGCGACCGCGGTCTCGACGTACTTCTGCAGGTAGCGCTTGACCGGTCTCGCGCCGAACTCGGGGCTGTAGGCGGCCTTCGCGATGAAGCTTCTGCCTTCCGGCGTCATCTCCAGAACGATGCCCCGCTCGTCCAGGCGTTTCTGGATCTGGGCCATGCTGATGTCGATGATGCCGCCGATCTGCTCCTCGCTGAGCGGCGAGAAGATGACCACGTCGTCGATGCGGTTGATGAACTCGGGGCGGAAGTGCAGCTTCAGCTCGCTCTCGACCTCCTGCTTCATCTCCTCCGTGATGCGGCCGCTCTCGCTGATCTTTTCGGTCAGATAGGCGCTGCCGAGGTTGGAGGTCATGATGACGATGGTGTTCTTGAAGTCCACCGTGCGGCCCTGGTTGTCCGTGAGACGGCCGTCGTCCAGGAGCTGCAGGAGGATGTTGAAGACGTCCGGATGCGCCTTTTCGATCTCGTCGAAGAGGATAACGCTGTAGGGTCTTCTGCGCACCGCCTCCGTCAGCTGGCCGCCCTCGTCGTAGCCCACGTATCCCGGAGGCGCGCCGATGAGTCTGGACACCGCGTGCTTCTCCATGTACTCGGACATGTCGATGCGGATCATGTTGCGCTCGCTGTCGAAGAGCGCCTCGGAGAGCGCCTTGGCGAGCTCGGTCTTGCCCACGCCCGTGGGGCCGAGGAAGATGAAGGAGCCGATGGGTCTGTTCTCATCCTTGAGGCCCGCTCTGGCGCGCAGCACCGCCTCCGAGACGGAGCTGACCGCGTCGTCCTGGCCGATGACCCGCTTGTGCAGCAGTTCCGGCAGATGCAGGAGCTTTTCGCGCTCGCTCTCCACGAGGCGGTTCACCGGGATGCCGGTCCACTTGGAGACCACCTCCGCGATCTCCTCTTCCGTGACCTCTTCCTTCAGCAGGCGTTCGTCGCCGCCCTCCTCCACCTTCGCCTTGGCTTCTTCCAGCTTCTGCTCCAGCTCCGGCAGGCGGCCGTATTTCAGCTTGGCCAGCGTTTCCAGATCGTAGGAGCGCTCGGCTTCCTCGATCTGATGGCGCACGGTCTCCAGCTCCTGCTTGACGGCCTTCTGTTCCGTGATGGCCTTCTTCTCGCTCTCCCAGCGGGCGCGCATCGCGCTGTTTTCTTCTTTGAGCTGCGCGAGCTCCTCGCTGAGCGCCTTGAGGCGCGCCTGCGAGGCGGCGTCGTGCTCCTTCTTCAGGGCCTGCTCTTCGATCTCCAGCTGCATGATCTTTCTGGCGATCTCGTCCAGCTCCGCCGGCATGCTGTCGATCTCCGTACGGATCTTGGCCGCCGCCTCGTCCATGAGGTCGATGGCCTTGTCCGGCAGGAATCTGTCCGAGATGTAGCGGTTGGAGAGCGTGGCGCAGGCGATGATGGCGCCGTCCGCGATGCGGACGCCGTGGTGGATCTCAAAGCGTTCCTTGATGCCGCGGAGGATGGAGATGGTGTCCTCCACCGTCGGCTGATCCACCATGACCTTCTGGAAGCGGCGCTCCAGCGCCGCGTCTTTTTCGATGTAGTTGCGGTATTCGTCCAGCGTGGTGGCGCCGATGCAGTGCAGCTCGCCTCTCGCCAGCTTCGGCTTCAGCAGGTTGCCCGCGTCCATGGAGCCTTCCGTGCGGCCCGCGCCGACGATGTTGTGGATATCGTCGATGAAGAGCAGGACGCGGCCCTGCGACTTCTCGATCTCGTTCAGGACCGCCTTCAGACGCTCCTCAAACTCGCCGCGGTACATGGCGCCCGCGATGAGCGCGCCCATGTCCAGCGCGAAGATGGTCTTGTCCTTGAGGCCCTCCGGCACGTCGCCGTTGACGATGCGCTGTGCGAGGCCTTCGACCACCGCGGTCTTGCCGACGCCCGGCTCGCCGATGAGCACGGGGTTGTTCTTCGTTCTTCTCGACAATATCTGAATGACGTGGCGGATCTCGCCGTCCCGGCCGATCACCGGATCCAGCTTGCCCTGCCGCGCCATCTCGACCAGGTCGCGGCCGTATTTTTCAAGCGGTTTTTCTTCCTGGGGCTGCTGTCCCATCTGTCCGATCTGCATAAGATCACTTCCTTTCCCAAGTGGTTTCCCTTTTGATGCTTTTATTATAGACCCCTGTTTTTTGTTTGTAAAGAAAAATTTAGCACTCATTGAAAAAGAGTGCTAACAAAATTATCGATCTCCACTCCCGGAGGTCTTTTCCGCGGGCGTCCCGCGCGCCGCGGCGCGAATTATGCTATAATCAGCTCATATGAAACAAACGCGGGCTTTCCTGTGAGGCCGCGCAAGCGTCCGGGCCGCGCAGACGGTCCCGGGAAATATCGGAAGGAGCGAAACCATGTCCTGCACCACCATCCTCGTCGGCAAAAAAGCCAGCAACGATGCTTCCACCATGATCGCCCGCACGGACGACGGCCGCTTCGACGTGAAGCGGATCGACGTTCTGGACCCCGCCAAGGCGGAGCGCCGCTACAAGGCCGTGCTCTCCGACCTGGAGCTCGAGCTGCCCGCCGAAGGGCTGCGCTGCACCATCTGCCCCAGCGTGGACCTCTCCAGGGGGATCTGGGCCGCCAGCGGGATCAACGCCGCGGGCGTCGGCATGACGGCCACGGAGACCATCACCACCAACCCCCGCGTCCAGGCCGCAGACCCGCTGCTGCGGGAGAGAGACCCGAAGGCCCCGGAGAAAGAGCTCCTGCACGGCCTCGGCGAAGAGGACATCGTCATTCTCGTCCTCCCCTACGTCCGCAGCGCCAGAGAAGGCGCGGAGCGCCTCGCCGCGCTGCTGGAGCAGTACGGCACCTACGAGGCAAACGGCATCGCCTTCAACGACGAGAACGAGGCCTGGTGGCTGGAGACCATCGGCGGCCATCACTACATCGCGCGCAGGGTCCCGGACGACGCGGTGGTCATCAACCCCAACCAGTTCGGCATGGACGCCTTCGACCTGGAGGACGCCTTCGGCGCGCGGAAAGCGCATTTTTGCTCGCCCGACCTGCGCGAGTTCATCGCGGAGAACCATCTGGACTGCTGCCGGGGCGGCGTCTTCGACCCGCGCGCGCTCTTCGGCTCGCACAGCGCCCACGACCACATCTACAACACGCCGCGCGCCTGGTACATGGGGCGCTATCTGACCCCGCGCAGCCACCGTTGGGACGGGCCGGACGCGGAATTCACGCCCGAGAGCGACGACATCCCCTGGAGCCTCGTGCCGGAGCGCAAGGTCACCGTGGAGGACCTGCAGTTCCTCCTCTCCTCGCACTATCAGGGAACGCCCTACGACCCCTATTCCAACCGCGACACCGGCATGCGCGGCATGTACCGTTCCATCGGCATCAACCGCACCGGCGTGACCACCATCTGCCAGATCCGCGCCGGCCTGCCGGACGCCATCAAGGACATCGAATGGCTCTGCTTCGGCTCCACCACCTTCTCCGCGACCCTCCCCCTCTACGCCGGCGTATCGAAGATGCCGCGCTACCTGAGCGAGGTCGGGCGCGAAGTCTCCAGCGAGAACTTCTACTGGGCCAGCCGCCTGATCGACGCGCTCGCGGACGGCAGCTACAACGCTTCGGCGCAGCACGTCGAGCGCTATCAGAACGCCGTGCTGTGCAAGGGGCGCCGCCTGATCCTCGAATATGACAAGAAAATGCTCGAGAGCGGAGACTTCTCCCTTGCGGAAGAAGCGAACGAAGCGCTGGCCGAGATGGCAAAAAAAGAGAGCGCTGACGCGCTCGGGAAAGTCCTGCACGAGGCCAGCGTCGGCATGAAGAACGGCTTCCGCCGCGCCGACAACTGAGCCCCGTTAGAACCAGATCTGATACAGAAAACGATAGACGTGCGTGACCGCGGGGCTCAGGACCCGGCTCGTCAGGCCGAAGACGATCAGGACCATCAGGATGATGAAGCCGTTGCGGTAGACGAAGTTGTAGACCTCGCTGTTCTTTAGGTTCAGCACGTTCGAGAAGAAGTTGAAGCCGTCCAGCGGCGGCACCGGCAGCAGGTTGAAGACCATCAGCACGATGTTGATGAGCACGATGTTCTGCACGATCTGCCGCAGGATGCCCCCCAGCGTGCCGTGGAAGATCCCCGCGGTGAAGCCCAGGCGGATCAGTCCCATGCAGAGCAGGGCCACCACGAAATTGGTGACCACGCCCGCCAGCGAGACGATGATCTCATCCCTTCTGCGGTGCTTGAAATTGAACGGATTGATCTGCACGGGCTTGCCCCAGCCGAAGCCGATGAAGAGCAGCGCGATGAGCCCCAGCGGGTCGATGTGCGCCAGGGGATTGGTGGTGAGGCGGCCCTGCATCCGCGGCGTGGGATCGCCGCAGACGTCCGCCGCCTTCGCGTGCGCAAATTCGTGCAGAGAGAGCCCGACGATGATCCCCGGCAGGATGAGCAGGTTGTTCAGCAGCCAGTCCATGGGGTTCGAAAAACCGCGCATGCTCTGCATGACCATGATGAACAGGAAGATCAGCGTCATGGGATTGGAGAAAAAAGCGCCCAATAGAATGCTCCTTACTTCGTTTTAGATGCGGTATTCTATCACAGTTCCCGCAAAAAGAAAAGCCGTCTTCCCTTAGAGCCGGCCCTGTCTGGAGACGCGGCGGATCTCTCCGTCCTGCACCTGAGAAATGCCCTGGCGCAGCTCCGCGAGCATCTCTTCCTTCTCCTCGCCGTGCAGCATCCCCTCGACCCGGATGGCGTCCAGCGGATGCGCCGCCCAGAAATAGCAGTCCGGCAGGTCCAGCGCCTCCAGGAACGCGATCTCCTCTTCCAGGACCTCGCGCTCGCTCGCGGGAACGAAGCGCCCGGCCTTGATGTCATCGTCCAGCTTTGTCCCTTCGAAGGCCGAGATGGTGTTCACGAGGATCTTGTTCGGCTTCGTCTCGTTCTCCAGCTCCGCCGCGGCGCGCGCGCATTCCGCCGCGCGGCCCGTGCCGGCGGCGCCCGTCATCATCAGGTCGCAGTGATGGATGCCCGCCTCGTTCAGGCGGAAGCACTGCTCTTTGATCTCCTGCGTGCCGTAGCCCTTGTTCAGGTCCCGCAGCACCTCGTCCAGCCCGCTCTCCACGCCCAGGTAGAGGTCGTCCACGCCGGCCTCCGCCAGCGCTTTCAGCTCCGCGTCGCTCTTCGTCGAAACGTTGTTCGCCCTGGCGTACATGGTGAAGGTCTCCGCGTACGGCAGATACTCCCGGATGAGCTCGATGCGCTCCAGCATCCGTCCGGCCGAGAGCACGAAGGGGTCCGCGCCGACCAGATAGACGCGCTTCTGCTTCTTCGCGTAGCCCTCGAAATAGACGCCGAAGCGCTGCTTCACCTCTTCCAGATAGCCCTTCAGCGTCTCCGTCGGCAGCATGCGGAACGAGACGTCCTTGTACATGTTGCAGAAATGGCAGGCGTTGTGCGAGCAGCCCTCCGTCACAGGCAGGAGGATGGTGCAGGCCTCGATCGGCGGCCTGTAAACGGTTCCTTTGTAATCCATGGGTCCCTTCTTTCGATCCCGCGGAAATATCTTTGCGTAGATTCTATCACAAACGCGCGCGCAATGCATTCCCGTTCATATTAGCGTTGACAGATCGCGCCGCTCAACTGTATAATCGTATACAGATATTCTTTAATACGCACCTACATCGCATATCGTTACAGCACATCACAACATCCTCAGAATTGGAGGCTCAAATGGGCAAAACACTCACTTATCAGATCCTGGAGCAGCATCTGCTCGAAGGAAAGCTGATCCCCGGCGAGGAGATCGTCATCCGCATCGATCAGACGCTGACCCAGGATTCCACCGGCACCATGGTCTATCTGCAGCTGGAGGCCATGGACGTAGAGAAGATCAAGACGGAGCTCTCCGTCGCCTACATCGACCACAACATGCTGCAGACCGGCTACCAGAACGCGGACGACCACGCCTTCATCGAGAGCGTGGCCAAGCGGCACGGCGTGCTCTTCTCCAAGCCCGGCAACGGCATCTGCCATCAGCTGCAGCTGGAGAACTTCGGCAAGCCCGGCAAGACCCTGCTCGGCTCGGACAGCCACACCCCCACCTGCGGCGGCCTCGGCATGATCGCCATCGGCGCGGGCGGCCTGGACGTGGCCATGGCCATGGCGAAGGGCAGCTACAGCCTCGTGGCGCCCCGCGTCATCGGCGTGCACCTGACCGGCGCCCTGCGGCCCTGGGTCTCCGCCAAGGACGTCATCCTCTACGTGCTGCAGCAGCTCAGCGTCAAGGGCGGCGTCGGCGCCGTCATGGAATACTACGGCCCCGGCGTGAAGGAGCTCTCCGTCACGGACCGCGCCACCATCACCAACATGGGCGCAGAGCTCGGCGCCACCACCTCCGTCTTCCCCAGCGACGAAAACACGCTGGAATACCTCACCATGCAGAGCCGTCCCGAGGACTTCGTGCCCCTCGCCGCCGAAGAAGGCGCGGTCTACGACAGCGTCCTCGAGGTGGACCTCTCCGCGCTCGAGCCCCTCGCGGCCTGCCCGCACAGCCCGGACAACGTGAAGAGCGTGCGCGAGCTCGGCCCCATCCACATCGACCAGGTGGCCATCGGCAGCTGCACCAACTCCTCCTACACCGACCTCATGAAGGTCGCCGAGATCCTGGACGGCCGCCGCGTGGCGGAGAACGTCAGCCTCGTCATCTCCCCCGGCTCCAGCAAGATCCTCGCGAAGCTGGCCGAGAACGGCGCCCTCGCCAAGATGATCGACGCCGGCGCTCGCATCATCGAGTGCGGCTGCGGTCCCTGCATCGGCATGGGCCAGTCCCCCCGCTCCGGCGGCGTCTCCCTGCGCACCTTCAACCGCAACTTCAAAGGGCGCAGCGGCACCAAGGACGCCCAGATCTATCTGGTCAGCCCCGAGACCGCCGCGGCCTCCGCGCTCGCAGGACACCTGGTGGACGGCCGCGACTGCGGCATCGATCTCTCGCCCATCGAGAACGTGCAGTTCGCCAAGAAGACGCAGTTCCTCGTCTCGCCCGAAGGCTATAACAAGGAGAACACCCCGGTCGCCATGGGCCCGAACATCAAGCCCTTCCCGCTGAACGAAGCCCTGCCGGAGACCCTCGAAGCCGAGGTCGTGCTGCGCGTCGCGAGCAACATCAGCACGGACGAGATCATGCCCTCCGACTCCCGCCTCCTCCCCTTCCGCTCCAACGTGCCCTACCTCAGCAATTTCTGCTTCGAGGCCATCGACCCCGAGTTCCCCGCCCGCTGCAAGGCGGCCGGCAGGGGCGTCATCGTGGCGGAGGAGAACTACGGACAGGGCTCCAGCCGCGAGCACGCCGCCCTCGCCCCGCTCTATCTGGGCGTCCGCATGGTGCTCGCCAAGTCCTTCGCGCGCATCCACAGAGCGAACCTGATCAACAGCGGCATCGTGCCCCTGGTCTTCGCGGATCCCGCGGACTACGAGAAGCTCCCGCTCGGCGCGAAGCTCCGCCTGGAGAACGCCCGCGCGCAGATCGCCCAGGAGACCCTCACGCTCAAAGACGAGAGCGGCAAAGAATACAAAGTCATCGGCAAGTTCACGCCCCTGGAGCAGGAGTTCCTTCTGGCCGGCGGCAAGATCAATCGTATGAAGGAGGACAAATAAGATGCTCTTCATGAAAGAAAAGACCGTGTTCGAATCCATCCTGGAGCGCCAGGAAGACCGCATCCGCCGGATGAAGCTGGACCGCGAGGCTGACGATTTCAGCACGCTGCGTCCCCTGACCATCGGCGTCATCGGCGGCGACGGCATCGGCCCCGCCATCACCGCCCACGCCAGACGCATCCTGGAGCGCCTCCTGGCCGACGAGATCGCTGCCGGCAACGTCATCCTCAAGGAGATCTCCGGCCTCACCATCGAGAACCGCGCCGCCGTCGGCAAGGCCGTGCCGGACGACGTGCTGGCCGAGATCAAGAAGTGCAACGTCCTGCTGAAGGGCCCCACCACCACCCCGCGCAAGGGCGACATCTGGGGGAACATCGAGAGCGCCAACGTGGCGCTGCGCAAGGAGCTGGACCTCTTCGCCAACGTGCGCCCCGTCTCCATCCCCGAGCTGAACATCGACTGGACCTTCTTCCGCGAGAACACCGAATGCCTCTACGCCAACGGCTCCAGCGGCATCATGGTGGGACAGGACCTCGCCGTGGACTTCCGCATCATCACCCGCCCCGGCACCGAGCGCATCGCGCGGCAGGCCTTCGAGTTCGCCAAGGCCAACGGCAAGACCCAGGTGACCATCGTCACCAAGGCCAACGTCGTGAAGGCCACGGACGGCCTCTTCCTGGACGTCTGCAAGGAAGTCGCGAAGGACTACCCCGGGATCGAGGTGGACGACTGGTACATCGACATCATGACGGCCAAGCTGCTGGACGACAAGCGCCGCACGCATTTCCAGGTCCTCATCCTCCCCAACCTCTACGGCGACATCCTCACGGACGAGGCCGCGGAGTTCCAGGGCGGCGTCGGCACCGCCGGCAGCGCCAACCTGGGCAAGCACTACGCCATGTTCGAAGCCATCCACGGCTCCGCCCCGCGCATGGTGCAGGAAGGCCGCGCCGACTACGCGGATCCCTCCAGCGTCATCCGCGCCGCTGCCATGCTGCTCTCCCACTGCGGCTACCACGGAAAAGCGCAGCTGCTGAACAGCGCGCTGGACCGCGCCGCCACAGACCCCTACGCGCCCAAGCTGACCGGCCGCGAAGACGGCGCCACCGGCGCCGCGCTCGCCGACTGGATCATTGCAGAGATGGAGGCATAAAAATGTCCATGTACACCTTGCAGGATGGCTACGGCTCCCTTTCCTCCGACCTGCTCTCCGGGCTGCGCGGCCGCATCCTGCAGAGCCACTACAAAGACGGAGAAAAGCTCAGCGAACAGCAGATCTGCGACGAATTCCACGTGAGCCGCACCCCGGTCCGCGAGGCCCTGCGCCAGCTGGAATCCGAAGGCCTCGTGCGCATCTATCCCAACCGCGGCGCCTACGTCTCCGGCTTCTCCGCGCAGGATCTGCGCGACCTCTACGCCATGCGCCGCGAGCTGGAAACGCTGGCGGCCGGCTGGGCGGCGGAGCGCATCCGCCCGGACCAGCTGGAGGCGCTGCAGGAATCGCTGGACCTGATGAGCTTCTACACGGAGAAGATCGAGCCGGATAAGATGATGAAGGTCAACATGCGCTTTCACAGCCTCATCCATCTGGCCTCGCAGAACCGCCGCCTTGCCAACGTGCTGGCCATCTACCAGACCTTCCTGACGGAGAGCAAGGCGAACCATCACTACCTGGAAGCGCACCTGGTCCCCGTGCAGGAAGAACACCGCGGGATCTACCAGGCCATCGCGGACGGACGCGCGGACGAAGCCCGC
>JAEEGL015366395.1_pt1 | contig 12138 bp, 4 predicted proteins | sample 9134231 | NCBI WGS metagenome assembly JAEEGL01 (sample SAMN16246548, study PRJNA631951) | gut metagenome | biome: gut microbiome; feature: rumen; material: fiber-attached | host: Bos | place: Iran: Karaj | collected 2018-10
TGTTTCCTCTCCCTGTACTGGGTTTCAAAGTGTTCGTCGGTTAAGGCCAGATCCAGCAAGTCTTGATAGATGTGACGCATCAGGTCGGAGTAGGTATCACAGTGCGCCAAGGCCAGCGACAGGTACTCGTTTGCACCGCAGCCGAAAACTCTCATAGCAAGCCAATGAAGCCACTTCTTCTTATCGTCACCTGATTCCAGCACATCGTCGAGAGAATTAATCAAGAGCGATGGAGAAGCAAACCGCCGGGTAATCAGTTCTGAGAAGGAGGTGGCCTTTCTGTCTTGCTTCAATAGCCACCCCCATTCTTCGTCGGTGCCCATGTCTTTTTGGGTAGCGGCAGCAAGATCTGGATACTTTCTAATCACTGCGTCGTAGACTCCGCCGCTTACAGACACGGGATACATGGCGTTCTGGAAAAACGATACAGAAAAGCCGGTAACAACTGTAAGAAATGGATGTGACTCGATGTCTGTGTCCGAGATTCTTTCAAGACGGGAAAGGAGATGCTTTATTCCATTGCAGTAAACCAGTCCGATGCATTCTTCTTTGCTTTTGGCAATCCGGATCTGCGGCAGCGGACTGCTTTCCCCATCAAAGAAAACTATTCTGTTGGGCAAACGGAGATCTCGCTTTGAATACTTCTCCAGATACACTCGGCAGTGATTAAGTAAAACAATTACATGTCCTTTGACTGAGTACCCCAGCAGTTCGTCAATTTGCGCGTCAAGCTCTCTCTCACCTTGAAGCATCAGCGCCTGAGAAATTCCAGAGATGGCATAGCTGCCCTCATTCTTTATCAACGAGAGCACTTCCTGAATATTAGGCAGTCCATTATCAAAAGTGTGCTCGGAGACGTAAATGCACTGCTTTGTTTCGTCCGCTGTCAAGCGCTGCATGATTTCTTGATAGTTCAAGAAATTCTCTGCGTTCAAAATCAGCGGAAAGCCGGTGCTTTCCCTGTCTGTATAAGCACTGATTTGTTCAAAGCATTCTATCAGACTTTGACAGTGCATCATTGAGCCTCCTTACTTGTTCTTCAGAATTTCTATGCCGACCTTCACATTGTCAGAGATCAAGTCTTTCAGATAGTCACGAAGATCGTTGGGGTTCATCTGATCAATTACGGCCCATGCTTCCTCACAGCCTCTGATTTTGTACTGCTTGTCAGCGAAAGCCTTGATCTGATTCTGGATTGCCGAGTTGTCCATCCAATAGTAGGGCCTTTCTGTTGAATGGCTCAGAAGATAATCCCGGATTGCCTGTGGATCATTAAGTAATACCACATAGTCTCCCACGATTCGCTTCATAAAGCAACGATCACGTTCGGCTGCATCTGCCAACCTATCATAGAAGGTTGCCTTCTCCAGATATCGAATCACCCGATTTGCGTCTGTTTCGTTCGGGGAATTGTCCCGCATAATTGCAAAGATGCTTCTTGCCTCCACCCGTGCTTCGTCATCAAACATGCAAAGGATCGGTGTATCATATCTTGCGGACCAGTCAACAGGGTCTTTTGTTCCGGTCTTTGCTTGCCATAGATCCCGGATCTTCTTCTTCAATTGTCCTTTGAGATACTCTCCGACTTGCGCTTCGACATATTTGTAGTATTCAGCCCCGGACTTTGTAAATTGTCCAGATGGGAAAGTCGCGTAGAGCGCTGCAATATCTACGTCGTCCAATTCCGTAAGGAAAGAGGCTGCGATAATCTTGAATGTTGCAACTTGGTCATTATAGAAACGGTCGAACGCTTCACGCTGTGTAACGAGGAGATCATAGAATTTGTGCTTCTTCTGATCCGGCAGATCGTTAGTTTGCTTCATCCGATACAGCTCTTCAAGGAAGCCAGCCAGATCACCCACAGACTTTTTCACTGCCTCAAAAGAGACGCGGATGTTGTTTGTCTTTGCGTTCCAACCCCTAACCACATCCGAAATAGAAATGCACTTGGGGAGGCTCTTATTTGTCTCTACAATGATTTTATAGTCAAGGATTACATCCTTGATTTTGTCGTTTGCAGTTTCCGCATTCCACACCCAGTTTGCGGCATCGGCATTGAACTTGCTTTTAACTTCATCGAGATATGCACCGTTATCACCGATCTGAGCGGCCAGCTGCTTCAGAATACCGCCATCAAAAGCGTCAATATATGCCAACATGCCGTTGCGGCAGTTTTCATTTGTCAGAATGCGGGCCAGATCATCTGTGATAACAGGGGCGTCCATGACAGCCTTGCCAATGGCAGTGGCAAGCTCGCTTTCAGAACCCTTGTTGCCATTTGCAGTATTGGCGATGCTGCAATAATTGTCGATTACTTCAGAGAGGGCTTCCGAACTTGCGACATGCTCGATCTTGGGGAGAATGCACTTCACGCACCAGATGGGGAAGCTAAGGCGTTTCATGCTGATCCGGATCTGATCTCTGGCACTCTCAATCGAACCGCACTGCGCAGCAGAGATTTTGAATGCCTTCGTTGTACAATTCAGGAACGAACGCTGTTCGGCGCTCATCGCAACGATGTACTCTTCCCGGAAGTTCTTGCCCGGCGATACTTCCTGATTGATCGCATTGGCAATCATGGTCTTCATTTTATCGACGGTCATCGTTTCGCTGTTAGAACCATTGCTCCAGAAATAATCTCCTGTCGCATATTCCTTCAGAACGAAGCCCAATACAAAGGAAGTGATGTTGTTCGGCATCAAGCCGTAAGGAGCTCTGGTCAATGTGTCATAAATCGCAGACATACTGACTCGGCCTGCACGCTGTGCAAAACCGGCAGCAACCAGCCGCTCGACTTCCTGCTTAATCTTCACAATTGCCAGGTTCTGCTTGCCAGGATCTTCCCAATACCGCTCCACGTTCCATGCACCAGCAAGGGCAGTAGAAAGGCTGGTTTTTTCGTTTGGGGCCTTGAATGTTCCGGAAAGCTTTTGCGTAATGCCGCACTCTGCGCCTTGCGCAAGCGGGCCTTTCATAAACATATTCGCAATGACGTTGTACTGCTCCAGGCCGTAGGGGTATTGGCGATGGTTCAAAGCGCCAAGTTCTTCCTGGAGGGCCGTAAGGTTCGCCATGCGGATTCCGCTGGGATAATCTTTCGTGTACAGCATGAACGCCCCTGCGGCTACTTTGGATTTCCACTCGCTCAGGCACTTTGTTGCCTGAGATTGGAACTCGTTCGCGCGGTGCTTGTCGTTTTGCGCATAGTAGCGGCTGTAGGCCATGCTCTCAATATACTGGTCAAACAGATCTTTGCCCATTGGCGTCAACCCGGCGTCAATATAAATGATCCCGTTTTTTCCGGAACGAAGCGCGCCAAGGATCTGGCCCTTGAGCTGCGCAGCTTCTTCATCATTTTGCGCAAACGTTGCGATTACTCGGAATCGATCTGAGACAGCTTTCCCTTCCACCTTGCTGAGAACTGCAGAGAAGTTCTTTGTGGCAGCAGGCTCCATTACGAAACGGCCCGCAATGGGAGCAGGCAGTTGAATTGCGTTCATCAGATCCGCCTGAACAAGAAGCTCATGCGTCTTGGTGTCATTCAGAACTTCTTCCTTCTTTTTCCGAATGGTTGCGGCGTCACCAGTGCTGTTCGCGACCGTGTATTCGTTTTTGCCTCCGCCAACAGGCTTTTTGAACAGCAGGCCGTCTCGAACAAGCTTCTCAGCGATCGATCTACCCTTGCCCTTGCCCCAGCCGGTGCCGCTATAAGCAAGGTCAACATTCTGTTCGTTGGGCTTCAGCAGCTCCACGTCGCTCACACGCATGGAAATTGCCTGAAGGAGCAGGACGGTTTTAAGCACACGCTGTTCATCGGGAGTGAGCTTATCAGAGTTCAAAAGGCTATACGAGTCCATAATCACTCGCACATCATCGTTCAAGTCGTTATGGCTTCCTCCATAGAAGAAATCCCACAGCATATCAATGGTGAGCAAATTGGTATTATCCAACGGCCCGTATTTCCCGATGAACCATTTGAACGCCTTGGCGTCATTGTCATCATTCTTGATAAAGTCAAACATGCTGCGAGCGTTGGATTTAAACGCAACAGACATTTGTTTTAAGAGCAGCGCGGCATAGGGATGGATCGGAACAATCGCCTGAAGCTCCTCATCGGAAATGACAGTCTTCTGCCCAAGCGTGGCAGTTTTCTTTGCACTGTCACGAATACTTGTCCGAACGGAAGCCAAATCGCCGTTTAGCTCGTTTTTATATCCGGTCCATTCATCTTTCAGGACAGAATCACTGGTGGTCTTCATGGCCTGTGCCATGAGCTGAAACGCCATGTTCTCAGGAATATCAATTTTGATGGGAGGAACAAAACGATCCAGAATCTTCTTCGCCGTTTCTGCATTGAGGAAAAGGCTGCGGCTCTCATGGGAAACGATCATAAAGTAGAAGGGATGGGAGAGACTAATTTCAGCCAGCGTTTGGAAACCAGTCAGGCTGTTGGGATTGTTCTGGAAGAATTCCGTAAACTCATCCCAGACAAATAGGATCGCTGAGATTTGATTGTCTTCGATCACGCTCTTGATCCATTTCGCCATGCCCTGTATGTCCAGACGGAGCGCAGTGATGCCGTTGTCCTCAGCAACGGTGATAATATCACGCATGGTTTTTGTTACCAATTCCGGAGAGCCGGTTTGCAGCTTTTGAATGATGGCGTCAACCTTTTGGCCGCCAAACTTCCAGGCATACTGCTCCTCGGAAACCAGCTGATCGAAATAGTCCCGATTGGCCTTCTTTTCAAACCATTTCAATGCCGCATCTTTCAAGGATGCTTCGCCATGGTTCTCAATTCCGTGTGCCACCAAGGCGCTCATGATGCTGTCCTGAACGGCAAGAATCAAATCCTGGTCCGAGCGAATCGAACCGGAACCGATGCGATGTATCGTGATGAGCCGTCCAGCATTCTTGTCCGTGATAATCTTTTGGCAGAGATCCTTGCTCAAACCGTAGTCTTTGAAATAATCTTCGACCTCCTCATCAGTTGCCTCAAGCATCGACTTGACTGTCAAGGCCGCATGGCTTTTGCCCGTACCATATGCGCCCTCAACCCACAGAGAACGCGGCTCTTTGCCGGATAATACTGCATGCGTCTTTTCAAGCAGTTTGACAAACGTCTCGTGGGGGTAGAAATTCTTCCACGAAACTTTCCCGCTATAAATCAAATCCGCAGTAACAGCCGAGTAGTACTTGGGATCGATGTTGAAATAATCTCGATAGATTTTGCCGCTCATGTTGCCTATCCTCCTGCTTAAAACAGCTGTAATACGTCAGACGAAGTTTTATCGGAATGAAGTGTGATGCTGTCAAGGTCAAGGTTAAACGAAGCTGAAATAAACTCCGGATAGTTAACCGAGAGACCATTCAAAACGCGGATCATCGTTTCCTTATCCAATCCGAATATTCTCGTGGGGCTCACACCGTCACGCTCGATGGAGTTATCCAGCAAAGTTTCGAGTGTGAACTGGTAATAGTCACCGCAGGCTTCTGCAAATTTATATAAACTATAAAGGATTACTTTTGCATCCGGATTATCCCAGGATTTTCTAAATATGCTGTTAAGTGACCGCTTACCGCCTTTTATTTCATAATCGCAATCCCCAAGGCCTATTTCTCTGCCAAGATATTCATTGGAGATAAATATGTTTTTATATGCTGAAGCAACATGGCTTCTGCTGTTTGGCGTCATATTATCGCCAAGCATATTGATTATTTCAGCCTGTGTATAGCTACGACCCACATGTGTGTTGAGTACCCACCAGTTAAACTCTGATGTATAGACCAGGTTGCTCAGTATTAATCCCCATGCCGTGGAAGTGGAAATACCAATACGATCAATAACAGAACCAAACGATGAAAAATGTTGTTTCTCCGTTATCTCTGCATCAGCAAGAAACGATTTAAGATTTTTTATTTTATTGGTTCCTAGATCATTGTTGTCCCAGAAATTGTCCTTTTTTTCAAAGAAATTGGCAACCCATTCGTATTCAACGCCCATATTTCCGTATCTGTCGATGCTACCCATTTTTGCAACTCCTTTCGGTAAACGCAATGAATTTGATACTAGGCAACCGTGCGATACATCATGGCACTTTTGGCATTTCACACATTTATCGTCTATCTGGACTATCCCATTCTTCATTTTAATGAAGCCAAATGGACAATTCGCTTCACAAACATGGCATCCGATACAATAAGCTGCTTTTCGAAGCACAACTTTCAAGGCAGAAATAAAGTAGATATCATTCTGCGTGTTTGTCCCAGTATCAACAGTGAAACATTGTTCCTTTCCTTCTATACTAATTTGTATATTATAGGTTTTTGCTTTGTACTGGACTGAAATGTGAGAATCGTCTATTTCAATAATATCTCCGAGCGTTTTTACCCATTCTCTCCATGAAGTTCTCTCCCGTCTTAGGGTAATCGTTATAACATTGCCTTCCTGCTTTTCAGTACAATAATCATCAGCAAAATTTAGTTCCTTCCCGCTTTTTCTTGCTTTCCAACCGCACATGTCCATAAATTCATCCTGGTCACGTTGCGTAGAAAACACCTTGGATGTCGTTTCAAGAATGATATTGTTATACTGTGTGGTAGTAAATAATGGGGTATCGTCGGAATAAGCATAGGAGACTTCTTTGAAATAGAAATTCTTAAGTGCAGCCAACGGACAAACTAAACAACCAGCTCGACTATTTCCCTTTTTATAAGTTTCATTTATTGGAAGATTGTTTGCATAAAGATACAGGAATACCTCTGCCGAGCTCCATTCAAGAAGAGGGTGACAACTGTATTGTCCCTTATGCTTTTCGCCAAAACTAACATCATCGTACTGACTGCGAGAAGCGCTTTCGTCACCACGCACCCCAGTAAAAGCCATCCCCCTAAATGACGGGTTGTTCATGACTTCTCTAAGCAACAGAATCTGAGGAGAGGTTTTATGAACACTACAACACCATCTCATCGTTTGAGATGGTGGTCCAAACTCATGCCAAGTTTCAATTGGAGATTGTTCAGATCGCGCAACTAAAAATTTTATTTCAAATTCTTCACACCGTTGTTTAGTGAGTTCAACCATTTTGTAAGTATCAGGGAATTCCATTTGTGTATCCCCAAAAAGCACCATGAACTCGTTATGTGGGAGCGCGCGTTGAACAAGGTCGAGCGCTACTTCGCTATCTTTACCGCCGCTATAAGCTACATAAAATACATCAACTTTATTATGATACGTCCTGTAGTTATTGTATATTTTTTGAATCGTTTCCTGTATAAGTGTTTCAAGTAAGTCCTGGTTGCGTGCAACCATCTTCGAAATCTCAATAGGCTGTAGCGGTTCGGTTGCATCGGAATCATCTAAAACAAGAAGTTCCGGCGGAGAATAAAGAGAACCTCCTTTAGTTCTAGCTATTATTCTTCCGCGATATATATAGTTATTTGCCTCTGCCCACATGATAGGTGCAGAATCGTCCTTGGGGTAGTTCCAGTAGCGGTCAAACCCTAATATGTCGAGCTCTCTATAATAAACGGGACGCGGCTCCTTGCTGAACTTGGATTGCTCGCTTGTGAGCAGCAATCCGCCGGTTTCCGGGTCCCAAATATATTGATACATGGCCTTTTCCTCTTTTCAAGTTGGTGGTTTGCTATTTCGCCAAAATCTGTGTATCGCGAATCGTAATCACGTCTCGGAGCAGAAATCCCAGGCTGTCCCGAAGCCCCTTCCAGGAAAGAAAACTTACCTTGGTCAGCAGCTGCGGACAGATCTGCAAGACTGCATCCAGTAATTCTATCTCCGTCATGGACGGCTGGATTGCAAGGAAGGAGCGGATTGATTCCAGAATCAGATTCTTCTCGGCGTTTTTTATCGGCAAATTCAGCGCAGAAAAATACGTTTTTACCGTCGGAGAGACAATTTCGTCTGCGTTGGCCAGTTCCCGCTCAATGACAGCTGATGGGACGTACCAAAACTGCGTAATTATATCATCCAACGCTTGCGGACAGCCACATTGCTGAAGATAATTGGAGATCTCCGCTCTGACATCCGCTTTTCTGCGGCCATAGCAAATCCGATTGTATTTGATCTGGTATACATTCCCGGAATTCCTCATGATCAGTTCTTCCAGGCTTTTTATATCATGAATACCGCTTTGCTCGATCTCATTCTGATAACGCTTCATCAGCTCAGAAGTGTAGATACACGACGCGCCTGCAGAAAAGGTCTCATTGATTGTTGTCATGAGCTCTTTCATCAGACCGGAGACGGCATTCTGCTTCTTTGGGGAAATCCGTCCGCCAATCGGAATCGCGATGGTCAACATCGCGGCTCGAAGCTCATCTTCATTTGCTGAAAGCGGCTCCTTATACTGCTCTTCATAATACGACAAAAGACGCTTTCTGTCAATCGCACTGTCCAGACGATATCCGTCTTCAAAATACTTTCCCAGTAAAAACCGCAATCTCCGGATCAGGCGCCCGTCAAGAGCGGCTATCGTTTCGCTCTCCAAGCCAGCTCCTACTCGACTGCTTTTTCCCAGATACTCGAAGGTTCTATCCGCATCCGGAAACGTAAAGCTGATCACCAAGGCCGCAGGATCAATCTTACATAACGTTAACGCACCGTACATCCGGTCAATCAGCGCAGAGCTGCTTCCAAAGGTCTCAACGAACAGACTGTGCCCGATGCGAGCCGGATGCTGCATGGCTTTCTTTTTCTTACCTGCCTTCGCAATATCAACCCTTGTATCGCCAAACGACGTCCCGTCTTTGATCACTTTCGGACACTCATCCGCAAGGTACGAGACGAACTGCACATAGAGGTCGTTCCAGCTTTTCACAGCCTTTGTGCGATGATTCTTGAAGCGGAAGGAGATCGGGCGAGCGCCTTTATATGAACCCGTATATTCCCAGCGGAGCTGCAGCACCTTTGGCCCCGCCTTTTCCCGCTCTACCCGTTCTTCATATGCCCGCTTCCGTTCTTCATCAATATAATAGATTATTTTGAGATCGGAAAGCGATAGCCCGCAGGCAGGAAGAACATCCTTGAGCCTTCTTAGGATAACATCTGCACTCAATCCTGTTTCCGCATAGATCCCACGCCGGACCCAATACGGATTCCGCATCTTCCTGGAGACTTTCAGATCTCCAACCTCTCCGGCAGGAAGGGCTGCCTGTACAGCATCAAAGTGTTTTTGACATAGGTGCTTCAAGGCACCCCCGTAAAGGTCTCGCCAGGAATCCACCTCCTGCGGCTGGCATCTGGAAAATCGATAAGACACTGGCTCCGTAAAAGAAAGGGACGGCAGCTTTTCCAAATTCAATTTTATGTTTGTTTGTTGCTCCGTTTCGCTCATTCCGCTGCTCCTCCACAGAGTTTACTTGTCTATTCCTCGTCTTCTTCGGCTTCCTTGTCGTTTTCAGCTTCTCTGGCCTCTTTTGCTTCCTGCTCCGCCTTTTCCCATGCTGACTTAATGTAGTTCCGTTTGTCACTGGACTGCATCAGTTCCACTGCCTGTTCGAAGCCGTTTTCTTCGGATTTCTGAAACCAGCTCAGAGCGGCATTATTATCCTGCGGAACACCTTTCCCACTGTTGTACATCATACCGAGCCAGAACTGCGCCTCGCTGTCTCCGTGATCTGCTGCAAGCTTTAGGCAGACTTCAGCTTTCTCATAATCTTGGCTTGTTCCATACCCATGAAGATACATCATTCCAAGCAAGCATTGCGCATCGTAATAGTGTCCTTCACCTATATCAGAGTTGCTGTATGTATATCGATACAGCAAAGACCAAGCTTTTTTAAAAGATCGTGGGATATCTTTACCACGGAAATACATATTGGCTGCGGCAATTCTGCCCCGCTCATAGTATTGTTTTGCAGATTTCTCAAACCACTTAACAGCCTCCGCCGGATCCTTCTCAACTCCTTCACCATGAAGACACATGGCACCAAGGTTGAATTGGCTTTCCGCATCTCCCGCTTCTGCAGCCCGTGTCATGTATTTTGCTGCAAGCCCAAGGTCTTTTTCGACACCATTACCGAAAAGATAGATTAGGCCAAGGGCTCTACTTCCGCTCCCGCTCCCAACCTTATCCGCTTCTTCAAACCATTCTATCGCTGAGGATATGTCCTTTTCAACACCATGACCATTATAATAAGCAACCCCCCAATTGTATAGCTCGTCTGGGCTTCTCGGCATCAAGGCCTCCATGATGATTTCGTATGCTTCTTTATATAGTTGTTCCTCAGCAGCTGCCATCGCTTTTTCGTAGGAAGAAACCCGAAAGCTTAATAAATCTTCGGTGCTTCTCCGTTCATCATCCCAATCAGTCTTTGACAATTATATCACCTCAAATCCCACCATTTTCTCCGGCTTGCACTTGCTCTCTCATCAGCTTAGCTTGACCGAGAATACTATCAATTTTAGCATAGTGCTTTCTCTGAAGGTAGCCTTGTTTTACAAGCAGGGCTAATGCCTCGTCTTTCGTTTTCCAATCATCGGAATGAACCAAAACATCTGAAACCAACGCTTGGAAGTCTTTGATGGCAGAAGTCTTCCGCACAATGCCGCCGCAGCATTCGGTAGCAGTATAGCCAGAATGCAACAAGGAGAACTGTCTACTAAAACCAGCAACGTAGCTCTCGAGCACATACTCGTTCCACTGGACACCTACTGCGGGGAAATGAAGGAACAGCCTGAAATCCTTGATCGGCGCATAATCCCCGTCAAGAAGACCATCCAGCACACCGTCGGTTGCATCAATGTCGAAACTGATCCGACTTTTGGGAACAAACTCATTCTGAGATATACGGATCATTACCTCCATAACGGAGTCCCAATAGATGAAACCGTTATTGACAGACTTGGCAAATTCCTTCAGTTCGTCAAAGGTCATTCGATCATGTGCTCTGCTGAATTCAGCAAAGACTTGCCCCATATTCAACGCCATGCCCTTTTCGCTGATGATTGGCCCAACAAACGCAAACCGATTCTGGAGGAGTACAGATAAACAATCCCGCAGGCCCCAAGTTGTAAAACTCTCCGTATTGATCGCAACAGATGGGCAATTCTTTTCAATCATCGCCCGCATCTCCGCATCCGTAACAAAGCTCTTTTGGGCAAGCTCCGCATGGAGAAACTCAGCAATCCGATTTAGTTCCTCGGCGCTGACCGGCAGATTCGGCGCATAGAAATAGGTTCCCTGCGTAACGTTCACCATTTCCTTTGTCGTAGCGAGATAGTACTTGATTGTATCGAGCGGGATGTACCATAGCCGCTGGTGTATTTCATCATAATCTAACGGTGTTTGCGATTGACGCATCAACTTTCGGATGTCCTCATCAGCGTTTGGCTTTACGCCTCTGACACAGAAGCAATTCTTGCTTGCATAGTATTCGTCATATGAAGTGGAAAGCAGGAGCTGTCGCAACACATCTTGATTGAAAACCTGAAGCTGCTCTGCAAGTTCCTCTTGATGCCGCACAAACAATTCGGAGAGGTAAATACATGACGCTCCGCTTTTGAAAATGCGTGCTATTTCCGCCTGGATATCATCCAGCAAATCACTATGCGCAGAGCCCTCTCTCACGAAAATGCGATCCTCCTGCATCGTTCCAATCTGCCGAAGGATTTCAACGATTTCATCATTATTCTGAGTCGGTTCTGAACCATACTGATCTGCATAATACTGCTTAAAGCGATTTCGATCAATTATGCTGTTTGGACGGAAACCGTTTTCAAAGTTATCGCGTAAAACTGCTGCAAACCGTTCAGCGTCTTCGTTATCAAGCTCCTCGGAAGAATCATTTTTCCGGAAACTAATATATTTTTTGAGAGCATACATATCCAGAGGGATGGTAGAGGCAGCTCTCTCGATTTCATAATCAACATTTCCGGAAAGGACTGCACGGATGTTTTCCAGTCTTGCGATTCCCCGAATTGAGAAGATGTCTCTGTCCTCCAATCCCTTCCGAAGCAAGAATTGTCCAATAAATGCTACCGAATCAGCGTATGTCTTAATTGATCCGGCAGGAACAGTAGCGGCATGCAGCCACGCCTCAAACTCGGAACGGCCCGGATGGGTGGTTGTTCTCTGCAAACTGGCGCTTACCGGAACAGCTCTTTTTTTCTCAGGGGAA
>JAEEGL016534021.1_pt1 | contig 12138 bp, 7 predicted proteins | sample 9134231 | NCBI WGS metagenome assembly JAEEGL01 (sample SAMN16246548, study PRJNA631951) | gut metagenome | biome: gut microbiome; feature: rumen; material: fiber-attached | host: Bos | place: Iran: Karaj | collected 2018-10
AAACGGAAAAAGTTGCAGATTTCGCGGAATTCTTTTCAGGACAGAAAAACTGTGGTATAATAAACAAAATCCGAAAAAGAGGGAACCCGTATGAAACAGCAGGGGCAGAAATCGCTTTCTCCCATGGAATATGCCATGAAGTATCTGACGCTGAAGGACAGGACCGTTTCGGAAATGCAGCGTTATCTCGACGGCAAAGAATTCGGCGAAGCGGACGTCGACGCAACGGTCACAAGGCTCACAGAGCTTGGATTGCTGAACGATGCGCGCTATGCGCAGCGGTATGTCGAGACGCGCCTTGCCTCCAAGCCCGTCAGCCGCAGACATCTCTATGAGCTGATGAAGACGCACGGCCTGTCCGAAGCGGATATTCAGGCTGCGCTCGAATCGGTCGAATCGGAGAACGAGGAACGGAATGCAATTGCCGTTGCGGAAAAGTTCGTACGGCAGTTCGCTTCGCTGGAACCGGAAAAAAGGCGAGAACGCGTGCTGTCGCGTCTGATCGCGCGCGGATATTCCTATGAGACGGCCAGAAAAGCGCTTGAGGAAGCGCTTGCCGGGGAGGAAACATGGAGCGAATCGTAACCGCAAAACAGGCAAAAGAACAGGACCGCGCCGTGATCGCGTCCGGCGTGCCGTCGGTTGAATTGATGCGGATCGCGGCCGCAGGGATCGCAAACGCCGTGAAAGCGTTCTGGACGGACGGCGCGGTCGTCACGGCGATCTGCGGGACCGGCAATAACGGCGGCGACGGCGTTGCGGCGGCATGGCTTTTGAAAAGGGACGGCATAGACGCGAGGATCGTCCTTTGCGGCGACGAGAACCGGTGTACGCCGGATACGGCGTATTATCTTGAACAGGCGAGAGAAGCGGGCGTTCCGGTGCATTCGGAATGGACGCCGACAGACGGCGGGATCCTGATCGACGCGCTGTTCGGCGTGGGACTTGACCGTCCGATCGAAGGGCGCGCGAGGGAACTGATCGCGCGGATGAACGAAAGCGGCTGTCCGATCGTTTCGGCCGATCTTCCGTCGGGTCTTGGCGCGGACAGCGGCGCGATCCTCGGGATCGCGGTCAAAGCGACCCGCACGGTGACGATGCAGGCGAAGAAGGCGGGGATGCTGCTGGGACAGGGACGCGCACTCTGCGGCGAGGTCGTTGTGCAGCGACTGTATGACGATCCGACCGAGCCGGAGATGTTTCTTGCGAATGAAGCGGATATTCTTAAGCTCCTTCCGAAGCGGCCGTTCGATTCGCACAAGGGCATGAACGGTCATGCGCTTTTATGCGTCGGATCTGAAACCTATCCCGGCGCGGCGCTGCTTTCGGCAAAGGCGGCGCTGCGCGGCGGCGCGGGACTATTGACCGTTTGCACGCCCGACCCGGTGCGTCCGTTCTTTGCGGCGCTGCCGGAGGCGATCACGATCCCGACCGAAACCGACGACTGGTGCGCGGAGGCGCTGAACGCGGTCCTGCCTGCCATGCAAAAGAAGCAGGCGATCGGGATCGGCAGCGGCGCCGGGAAGGGCGACCTGATCCCGGTGATCGAGGCAGCGCTTGCGGCGGGAACGAAGCTCGTGCTGGATGCGGACGCGTTGAATCAGATGGCTGCGCATCGGACGCTCCTTTCAAAGCTGCATGAAAACGTTGTGATCACACCGCACGCGGGTGAGATGGCAAGGCTGCTCGATACGACGGTCGACGATGTGCTTTCCGATCCGCTCGGCGCGGCGCAAACCTTCCCGTGCACGACGCTTCTGAAGGGCGCGACGACGCTGGTGCACGCAAACGGCAGGACTGCGTTTCTGACCTTCGGCAATCCCGGCCTTGCGAAAGGCGGCAGCGGGGACGTGCTGACGGGGCTTGTCACCGCACTGCTTGCGCAGGGGCTCAATACCTTCGATGCGGCACGGGCAGGCGCGTATCTTCTGGGTACGAGCGCCGACCGCGCGATGCGGCTTCTGGGCGAACGCGCGTTGCTTGCAAGCGACGTCATTGATATGGTACAATATTGATATGGAAGAAAAAAAGATCAACGGAAACGTCGCGGGGATCCGCGACACCATACTGAACGAGATGCGCACGCTGTACGACGAAACGCAGCCGAGCGGCGTGTTTGCGTCGGCGGAGCTTCTTGAAAAGCTTGCCGATTTCACCGAACGGATCGGCCGCGAGATTTCGGTCTATCTGTCGCGCAGCGGCGCGGTGCGGGACGTTTCGATCGGAGACGCGACCACGGTCTCCATGCCGGATATGCGACTTGTGCGCAACGCGGACCGGTTTGCGGGCGTACGCTGCATCCACACCCATCCGAACGGCATCGGCTATCTTTCCGACGCCGATCTCGGTACCCTGAATTCCATGCGGCTCGACGCAATGGCGGCGGTCGGCGTGCGTGACGGGAAACCGACCTCGGTGTACGTCGCGTTTGTCGGCGAGATGGAGGGCGAGGAGCGCAAGCCGATTATCTACGGTCCGATGCGCGCGGACCGGCTCCCGCAGGACGCGCTTCTGAATGCGCTGATCGAAGCGGACAACCGCCTGAAAGCTCCGGCCTACGCGGTCACGCAGGCGGAGCCCGAGCGCGCGGTGCTGGTCGGCATCGACAATGACGACGGTTATGACACGCTTGAGGAACTCAAAGCGCTTGCGGACACCGCAGGCGTCAACGTCGTGCATATTGAGCGGCAGCGCAAGCGTCCGGTCGACAACGGAACGTATGTCGGATCCGGCAAGGCGGATGAACTGCGGCTGATCGGCAGCGCGACGGAGGCGGACGTGTTCATTTTTGACGACGAGCTTTCCGCGATCCAGATCCGAAACCTTGAAAGCATACTCGGCACGCCGGTCATCGACCGCACGATGCTGATCCTCGATATCTTTGCAACCCGTGCCGTTACGCGAGAGGGCAAGCTGCAGGTGGAGCTATCGCAGCTTAAATACCGTTTGCCGCGTCTATTGGGCGTCGGCGTTGCTATGTCGCGGCAGGGCGCGTCCGGCGTCGGAATGCGCGGTCCGGGCGAGAAAAAACTTGAGATCGACCGCAGACGTATCCATCGCCGCATCTACGAACTCGAACAGGAGCTCAAGGAGGTCGAAAAACAGCGCGGCGTGCGCCGTTCGGTTCGCAGAAAGAGCGAAACGCCGGTCGTTGCGCTCGTTGGCTATACGAACGCGGGAAAGAGCACGCTTCTGAACGTACTTTCGGACAGTGACGTGCTTGCGGAGGACAAACTCTTTGCAACGCTTGATCCGGTCGTACGCAGCGTGACGCTGCCGAACGGGACGCCGTGCCTTTTGTCCGACACCGTCGGCTTTATCAACAAGCTGCCGCACGATCTCGTGCAGGCGTTCCGCTCCACGCTCGAGGAGGTAAAGGACGCCGATCTTATTCTGCACGTCGTCGACGCGGGCTGCCCGTACTATGAGGTACAGATGCGCGTGACCGAGCAGGTCCTGGAAAGCCTCGGGGCAGGCAATACGCCTAGCATCGAGGTCTATAATAAGTGCGACCTTCCCGAAGCGATCCCCTCGAAAAAGGAGAATGCCGTTGCGATCAGCGCAAAGACCGGGATGGGGATCGAAACGCTTCTTACACGCATCGAGACGGAGCTGAACCGCACGCAGCAGCGTGTGGAGCTGGTGATTCCGTACGACCGGTATGACGCGATCCGCGTGCTGCACGAGATCGGAAACGTGCTTTCCGAATCGCATGAGGCGGACGGCACGCACGTCGTCGCGATGCTTGAGGAGAGCAAGCTCTATCGCCTCAGAAACGCGCTCGACGGGCGATCCGGGCGATAAAGAGGCGTTTTCGCGGATTGTTTACAATCGTCTTACATTTATTTTGCGAAAGTGGCTGTTGAGCCGCTTTTCATTTTCGCGGAACTGTGGTATACTGTATTCGTAGGAGTTTGACATGAAACGAGTTTTTTCGATCCTTCTTGCTGTGATCCTGACGTTTGCGGCGTTTCCGCAGGCGGCGATCGGCGAAGAATCACAAACGTATACAGAGGAAGCCGACCGTGTTCTGATCTATAATCCTTTGCCGTATGATGCAAAGGGGAACACGCTCTTTTCGGGTACGATTGAAAAGAAACCCGAGGATGAGGAACCGACCGGCGACGCGGTGTTTCAACCCGGAATGCACAAAACCGGCAAGGATCTTTCGGTCAAATCGGAAAGTCCGAAAACGCGTGATTTCTGGGTATGCGTCGACCTGATGACCTACCGCTACGACAAGCGCACGTTCCGCCTTGCCGCAGAGGGAGAGCATTGCTGCATCTGGGCAATGGAGGGCGAAGGCGTTTCTTTCACGGAGGAACAGACGTCTGCGATGCTCGAACAGTTCGAGACGATCATCTATCCGAGCAACATCACCTATTTCGGCAATTTCCGCGATATCGGCGGCGACGGCAAACTGCACATCGTTACTTACGCGATGAACAGCAGCTCCGTCTGCGGCTTCTTCGATCTCTATGACCTCTACACCGCCGAAGAGATTGCGCTGATCGATCCGGACGATGCGGAGAGCTACAATTATCTCCCGATCATCAATGTGAACGCGCGTATGGCGGATCGGGAGAACATCGTTTACGGGACGCTTGCGCATGAGTTCCAGCATCTGATTCTGCGGAGCGCAGTGCTTGCGTCGCCTGCGAACGCGGATCTTTTGGGCAAGGAACTGACGATCGGATCGTGGCTCAACGAGGGATTTTCAATGGCGGCGGAGGAGTTTGCCTATCCCGGATCGGTCGTCGAACAGGGATATGTGGACGCGTACGGACGTTCCGAGAAGGTCCGTCTCGGCATGAGCTACCGGAATTTTGACGCAACTTCAACCGACGTCGGCGCATACGGACAGTCCTTCCTGTTTGCTGAATACCTGCGTACGCAGTGCGGCGATACGGTGTTTCGCAGGATGCTCGATTACTGGCGCAGCGCTTCCGATCCGGCTGAACTGACGGAAGGGAAGGCGATCGGCGCGATGCTTACCGAAGAACAGCGCGCAGAGCTTTCCGATCTTTGCGTATATTCCGAAGAGGTTATGAAGAAGCTGGGGACGGAGGATGAGGTCCTGATGTCCGAGCTTGCGCTTGCGTTCCGTCTTGCGGTTGTTTTGAAGGAGGAGGGGGGACTCTTTTCGATCGGAACATCCGACCCGTCCGCGCCGGTATATGACGGAACGGGCAGAAAGATCGAAGGCGGCGGGGCGCTGCTGCTGGAATGCGCAGACAGCTTTACCGTACCTGCCGATGCGGACAGCGGACTTGTATTTATAACCCTGAAGGCCGGCGCGGTCACCGGGACGCATACCGTGCCGGAGCCGGAAGAAGGCTTTTATGTGATTGCCGCGCAGTTTGAAGGGAAATGGTATGCGATCCCGGCGGCGCCCTCGCTGAATCAGACCATCAATCCCACGGAACTGCGATTAAACGCGGACGGAACAGTGTCTTCGGCATATGCGAACGGCGCGATCTTTGAAGCGATCCGTTCGGAGGACGGCTTCCGCTTTGCTTGCGACGATCGAAACGGAGCGTACTTCCTCGGCAGGACCGGTTCGACAAAACAGACGCTGACAGTTTCCGATGCGGACTGTGTGTTTTCGTGGACGCACTTTGCGGACGGCAGCGACCGGCTGCAGGCCGACGGATACTACGGACGTGCGATCCTGTACGGAAGCGTGCAGCGCGGCTTTGGGTACTTTGCGCCGGCATATTTTGAAAACACATCCTTTGCAAAGCCGCATTTGTTTCGGGTATCGGTCATGCGCGGCGACGCAAATCTGGACGGAAAAGTGACGTCGGGCGACGCGGCGCTTGTCCTGCGGACGCTTGTGGATCTGTCCTATATGAATGCGCCGATGCGCGCAGCGGGCGATATGGACGGTGACGGAACTGTTACTGCGGCGGATGCCGCTGCAATTCTGCGCCTTGTAATACATTTGGATAACTGATCGGAGGATCAAAATGCGCACTATTCCCTGGAAAAAATGTTTGGCGATCCTGCTCGCTGTTCTGACGGCAGCGTCGATCGCGGGATGCAATCAAAATAAAGGAAGCGAGGCCAAAGGCGTCGTAATCAGCGAGGTCGTCACCAGCAATAAGGAGACGCTTCGAAATCACCCGGTTTACGGTACGCAGGCGTTTGCGGAACAGTACGGCTCTCCCGACTGGATCGAACTGCACAACGAATCGGATCGTGCGATCAATCTGCTCGGCTGGTGCATCACCGATAATATTAAAAAAATACAGAAATTTGAGCTTCCGGACGTTACGCTGCAGCCGGATGGGTATCTGCTGCTGCTTGGCTCCGATAAGGAGAACAAGACCGATCCGCTTGCATGGGACGGACAAAGCCCGATCTTCCTCGGCTTTTCTTTGAAATCCGCCGGCGAAACGCTGATGCTGATCAGACCGGACGCGCAGGTCGTTGACGAGATCACGGTTCCGAAGCTGAACCGGGATGTTTCCTATGCCCGCCGTGACGACGGGACCTTCGGTTTCTGCGACATACCGACGCCGGGCAGCGCGAATCTGAACATCGCAAACGAGGTCATGGCAGGGGTCGTGATCAACGAGGTCGTTTCCAGCAATTCCGAGTGTTACATAATTGCGGAGTACGGCTCGCCGGACTGGATCGAACTGCACAACGAAACGGATCAGCCGATCAACCTTTTGGGCTGGGGCGTTACCGACAATACGAAAAACAGCGAAAAAACCTTTATGCTTCCGAACGTAACACTTGCGCCGGACGGCTATCTGCTTCTGCTCGGCTCCGACAAAAAAGACAAGACCGATCCGAACGCATGGGACGGCAAGAGCCCGATCCTGCTCGGCTTCTCGCTGAAGTCGACGGGGGAGACGGTCGAACTGATGAACCCGAGTATGCAGATGATCGACCGGCTTTCGGTTCCCGAACTGCATTCCGACATTTCCTTTGCGCGGCGAGACGACGGCACCTTCGGCTACTGCGAAACCCCGACGCCCGGCAAAGCGAATACATACGACATTCTTGACACACAGCCGATTGCAAAGGAAGAGATCACGCCGGTTCCGGTGACCGGCCTTGCAATCAGCGAGGTTTCATCGCGCAATACAAAGCTTTCCTGCGGCGGATGCCTGAAGTGCGACTGGGTCGAGCTGCACAACACGACGGATCACGATATTGCGGTTACAGGCTTTACCCTTTGCGATGAACCGCGCGATTACAAGGACGCAAACCTCTCCGGCGTCGTTCCGGCGAACGGCTATCTGACCGTGTTCTGCTGTGAAAAGGGCTGCTCGACGAAAGACGAACACGTCTGTGTGGATCTTGGGATCAGCCGTTACGGGGATACGCTGTATCTGTACGACGTCAACGGCTTTGAAATCGACAGGGTTTCCGTTCCCGAAATGCCTTATAAGGATGTGACGTGGGCACGGCGTACGGAAGGCTCGTTCGGCTACTGTGAGACGCCGACGCCGAACGCGGCGAACTCTGCGGAGATCGTCAACGAACCGCCGTTCCGCCCGGATGAACCCGAGGAGGATCCGCAGGGGAACAAGGACGAAGAACCGGTCGATCCGACCCTGCACGCAAAACGGCCGACCGGACTTCGCATCAGCGAGGTGCTGGCGAAAAACGAATACAGCATTACGGACAAGGAAGGCGAACGGTGCGACTGGGTCGAGATTTACAACGCTTCCGATAACCCGATCCCGCTTGCGGGATGGTACCTTTCGGACAATCCGAAGAATCTGACGAAGTGGCCGCTGCCGGAAAACGCGACGCAGCTTCCCGGCACGTATCAGATCTTTTTCCTGTCCGGAAAAACAGATATTGCCGGCGAGTATCACGCGAACTTCTCGCTCAGCGCAGGGGAGACGCTCTACCTGTACAACGACCGCACAAAGGAACTCGATTGGATCACGGTGCCCGAACTTCCGGGCAACGTTTCAATCGGACTTGATGCGTTTGACAACCAGGTCTATTATCGCTATCCGACTCCCGGCGAACCGAACGGACACGCTGAAGCGAATGCGGAGGCGATCGGTTTTTTTCAACCTGACGGCGTATACATCTCCGAGGTATGCGCCATTCACGATCGGGGAAGCGACGAAAAGGACTGGATCGAACTGTATAACGGCGGAGAGACCGCGGTATCGCTGGACGGCTGGTATTTGAGCGATTCGCCGGATGAGCCGAAAAAGCATCGGATTTCCGCAATGACGCTCAACGCGCACGATTACGGTGTGATCGAAACGACAACCGCGGCGACACGGCGCAAGGACGGAGACGCATCGTTCGGCGTAGATCCTTCCGGCGAAACGCTTTATCTGTCGGACCCGGACGGCATCGTGCGCGACGTGTTTCAAACCGGTGTGCAGCGCGTCGGTATGTCGAGCGGCCGCATCGAGGGCGACAATCAAGTCCGGCGTGTCTTTTTCACCAAGAAAACCAAGGGGAAGCAAAACAGCGATTCCCGCTATCCAGGCTATACTGCGCGGCCGGTCTTTTCCGACACCGCACTGTACCATTCCGAAGCGTTTATGCTGACGCTGACCTGTTCGGACCCGAACGCGGAGATCTATTACACCACAGACGGAAGCGAGCCGTCGAACGGCAGCAAACGTTATTCCGAACCGCTTTCGATCCAGAAAAACCGCGTGATCCGTGCGATCGCGTATTCGGACGGACTGTTGAAGAGCGAGATTGTAACGTATCATTACCTGTTCGAACAGAAACACACCGTTCCGGTCGTCTGCATCGCAATCGAACCGGATGCGTTCAAAAAGCTCTATAAGGTCACGGAGCATAAACAGATTAAGGGCACGGAGAGCAAAGCGTTCTTCAATTACTATGAGTCAGACGGTAAGATCGGGACGTGCTTTCCGGCCGATCTCAAATGCCGGGGACAGGGCACGCTGAGATATGCGCAGAAGTCCATGGCGGTCCATCTGCGCGGACAGTACGGCATGAGCACGCTCGAGTATCCGCTATTTCCGAACTATGCCTATACCTCGTTCGGATCCCTTGTTCTGCGCAACGGCGGACAGGAAAACGGACGTTCGCGTATCGTTGATTCGTTCGTCTCCAGAGCAAGCATCGGCATGAACTTGGAAGCTGCGAATTCGCGGCCCGTCGTCGTCTATGTCAACGGCGAATACTACGGGATCTTTGAACTCGGCGAGGATCTGAACGCGGATTATCTGGAGACGCATTACGGCGCCGACAAGGATCTTGTCGATCTCGTGCGTTACAACGGCGATGTTGCCACGCACGGCTCCAGCAGTGAATGGAAAAAGTTCCGCGAGTCCGCATTTAAGCTGAATCTTTCGAGCGACGAGGCATATGCAAAGTATCTTGAAAAAATCGACGAGGATTACTTCATCGACTATCTGATCGCGCGGACCTTCTTCAGCGATACCGACATGATCAACCAGAAATACTGGCGCGTACGCGGTTCGATCAAGTGGCGTCCGCTGTTGTTCGACCTTGACCTTTGTATGCGCGACGTCAAGCGTACCGACGTTATGGATAAGTACTTCTCGTTCAACGTTGTTACGTCTCCGCATGGCTATCAATCGAAGTTCTATGTATTCGCGGCGCTCAAGTCAAACAAAGACTTTTGCCGGAAATTCGTCGAACGTTACGTCGAGATTCTTTACACGCAGTATGATCCGGAACGGCTTCTGAAACTGCTTGATGAGATGATTGCGGAATACGAACCCGAAATGCCGCGGCAGAGCAGCCGCTGGACGCAGCCGAAATCCATGAGCACATGGAAAAAGTATCTTAGCAGCATCCGCTCCTTCATCGAGGGAAGACGGGACGTCATGATCAATAAGCTCAAAAAGACCTTCAAGGTTTCCGACAGCGATATGGACGCGCTGATTGCAAAATACAGATGATTGAACCGGTCAGAACCGGACGGAAAGGGAACATATGGAAACGGCGGCAAGTGTAAATGAGGCAAATGCCGCGAACGACGGATATATCCTGTTCGCGGACGGAATCACCAAGAAATACAAACAAACGAAAGCCAACGACAACATCACCGTCGTAATTCCGCGCGGAAAGATCGTCGGGTTCGTCGGCGAGAACGGCAGCGGAAAAACGACGTTCTTACGTGTCGTCACAAAGCTGATTTATCCCAACGCGGGCACGTTCCGCTTCAACACGCCGGACGGGAAATGCCGCATCGGCGCGATTGTGGAAGCGCCTGCCTATCATCCCGGTATGTCCGCGCGCGACAATCTGCGCTTTCAGGCACGGCTGTGCGGCGTGGATGAGAAGGGGATCGACCGGATCCTTGAGATGGTCGGACTTCAGGATACCGGCAGGAAAGCTGCGAAGCATTTCTCTCTGGGTATGCGGCAGCGTCTCGGCATCGCGATCGCATTGATTTCCGAACCGGAACTGCTGATCCTTGACGAACCGACGAACGGCTTGGATCCGCAGGGTATCATCGAGCTGCGTGAGATTATGAAATCATTGAGCGCGGACCGGAACATGACGCTGATCATCTCCTCGCATATTCTCAGCGAGCTGTCCCTTTTGGCGGAGCACTATCTGTTTATCCATAAGGGCGAGATTGTCACGTCCGTGTCGGCGGAAAAGCTGTTTGCGCAATCCGAAAAACGCATGATGTTCCGATGCGAGCGGGATCCGTCCGCATTTATGAAATCGGCGACGGAAAACGGCTGGGTCGTGGACGCCGTCACAGAAGACGGGGTCTGCGTTCTGTACGGACCGAAAAACTATCCGGCAATTCTCGAAGCGCTTTCGAGCCTTGAGGTGACGGCGCTGGAAACGAAGGAGGAGACGCTGGAAACGCGCTACCTGTCCTTGATGGGAAAGGGGGAACAGCAATGAAACACGTTCTTTCGGCGGACTTCTTTGACCTCCGCAAATCCAAGATGGTATGGATCCTGCCGATCGGTGCGGTCGCGCTCGGGATCCTGCTCCCGATGATGTATTACGGCATCTTCTCCCTGTTCCGCTATCTCTCAAGTCTGGACGCGGCGAAAAACAATCCCGCGATGGTTACGATGAACCGGGTTCTCGGGATGCTGAATGCACGGACGGTGTTCTTCGGCTCACTTCCGATTTCGGAAGGCTTCGGCCTGATGCTGACCGCGATGCTCGGCTTCCGTGCTGCGCGGCCGTTCGCAACCGGGGTCTATCGCAACAAGATCGTTGCCGGAATTTCGCGCCCCGCAATCTATCTCTCACAGTTTTTACTCTGCCTGCTGCTCGCCGCGGTGAGCGCGGCGCTGTATACGCTGGCCACGGCGTTGACGAGTCGGCTGACCTTCGGCGCGCTGAACCTCTCCGGAAAAGAGATCCTGACTGTCGCGATCCTCTCGTTCGGAATCTACCTTGTGTATACGGCGATTCCGGTGTTCCTGGCGTTTTTCACGCAGAGCACGCCGCTGGCGCTGATCGTCTCCATGCTGCTGCCGATCCTGATGCAGACGGTCATCTCGCTTCTCACACCGGTGCTGCTGAATAAGCCTGACGTCGTGATGTATGTGCTTTCTGCATTTCCGACGTTCCAAGGCACATACATGTCGAACGCGGGAGGGGATACGACGGTCATGCTGATCGCGATCGGCGCGGATGCCCTCTGGGCGGCGCTTCTGACCGTGCTCGGCATCCTCCGCTTCAGAAAAGCGGATATCAAATAACAGAGGAACCCGACGTAAGATCGCTCACCAAAGGTGAATATCATAGAAATAGCACGCAAATGCGTGCTTTTTTCGTGGGAGTCGCTTCTCGCCTGCGGGCTCGGTCACGGCGCGGATAAACCGCAGGCGATTGGTAGCGAAGCGAAGGCGTTGTGAGGGCGTTTACAACCGAACAGCCGCAGTAAGCGAGATCGACTGCGGAGAGGAGCCGCAACGGAGAGGGTGAGCGGTGACTTTTGTGCAAACGAAAAAAAGTCGCCGCGAACGATGCGACGTTCGCGGCGACGTGGTGGAGGCGGGGGGAGTCGCTTCTCGCCTGCGGGCTCGGTCACGGCGCGGCTCTGACGCCGCACTGCGGCGTCATTCACCCCCGCGCCGGGTTCTCCTCCCCCCGCACAATTCTATAAAAGAAAACAAGGCATCAGCGATGCCTTGTTTTCTTTACTGGTGGAGGCGGGGGGAGTCG
>JAEEGL012867881.1_pt1 | contig 12137 bp, 9 predicted proteins | sample 9134231 | NCBI WGS metagenome assembly JAEEGL01 (sample SAMN16246548, study PRJNA631951) | gut metagenome | biome: gut microbiome; feature: rumen; material: fiber-attached | host: Bos | place: Iran: Karaj | collected 2018-10
GCAGAGGGTACCTATAACAAAACAATTATATGCTTCTGGATTTGTTTCAGTATGTTTTCTATATATTTCCAACACGCTATTATATTCCTTTTCTGCTATCTCCCATTCTTTTGTAATACTATGCAGATTTGCAATATTATTAAGAGTGCTAGCAACTTCATTCATATATACATCAGGATTTTCCTTTGCTAAATCCTGAATAATTTTAAAAGCTTCTTGAAATTCGACCTCAGCTTTATCAAATTTTTTAGTGGATTTATGATAAATGGCTATTCCATTAAGACATGAGGCCAAATCGTCCATGTATTCATAGGGATTGTCTTTTGATAATTGGCGATATATAATGAGTGCTTCTGCATATTTTTTTCTGCCTCTTGATATTTTTTTTGGGTATCATATAATGCTGCTAAATTATGAAGAGTCATAGCGGTATCACTAAGAAATTGGGAATCATCCTTTGATAATTTTCGATAAATCTCCAAAGCCTTTTTATATTCTGTTTCTGCGACATCAGACAGATTATATCTATTATGCAAATTTGCCAAGTTATTTAGAACCGTTGCAACATGCTTTTCATATAAAAGAGGATTAGTGCTTGATAAATCATTATATACATCAAGAGCCTCCTTATATGCTTTTTCCGAATCATCAAAACGATGAAGTGTTGCATAAAGATTTCCAAGGTTGTTGAGAATTGTTGCTATATTATGACTGTATGTGTTTGAATCTTCATGGTAAAGAATTCTATATTCGTTCAATGCATTTTTGTATTCTTCTTCTGCTTCGTAGAATCGATTTAGACAACTATGAATAAGACCTAGATTGTTGAAAATATCTGCTATATATAAACTGTGATTAAATTTCGGGGTTTCCTTTTTTGCTTGGACATCCTTCATTGAACTTATGAAAGATTGTTCTGCTAAATGATACAGTTTTTGATTGAATAAGTAAACACCCCAATTAATCTTAAGACGAAATAAGTCGTATTTTTTAATACATTTATCTGCTAATTCTAAACCCTTTTGTGCATAGTATACGAATTTATCTCGCCATTCAGCTGTTCCGTCTTCATTGAGATTCTCAATAGAAACAATAGCAGCTTCGATATCATATTTTGTAGATTTATCTTCAATTTTTTTAAGGTGTTGTTTTATTTCTTGAAAGCTGTTTACTAAAGACTTAATCTCTTTAGGGGCAGGATTGTCTATTTTTACCTTATTTCTTTTTTCCGCAAATAGTATTACTTCCTGCTCGAAAACTTGATGGTTGGTTGGAATAATATTTAATTCAACAACTATTGTTTTATTATTTGTTTGTAACAAATCTGTGATTTTATCAGCAGAAAGAAGTGCATAAAGAATTCTATGCGATTCGTCTCCAATTTGACAGAGGAAGAACGCACATCCTCTATCAGCTTTGAATCCTTCAAGGTATTCTCGTCCAATTCTAAAGGAATCTTCTTTCCCATTCTCAGTTCCCTTGATTTGTAATGGGACTCTATTCCTGAATTTATTAACAGTATGAGATCCTTCTTCATTAAATATATAAATATCTCCATCCCAAATCGGAGTCTTATCATTTGAGGTAATATAAGGCTCTAATTTGGGGCATTTGTCTATGTATTCTTCAACAACTCGTACTGCTGCTCTTTCTATTTTGTTGGTATTCATTTCAATTTTGATTATGTCCTATTATTCCTTGTTTTTTTAATACGGATTCGATAGCTATAGCAATGCTATGTACAGTTTCACGTTCTGCTAATTTCGTTTCTTCTGAAAATATACCTAAAAATATATCCTTCATTATAGAATCAGTAAGTTCAATAGGAATGTTCATCTGTTTCCAAAGCATGGAAAAAACTCTGACATAATGTTTTTTCTTAATATTTATTGCAAATTTGATAAAGGTACTGATTGCAGACTCCATAACGTCTCTATCAATTACTAATTTGTTCTCCGTTTCTTCGTTACAAGAATTAAATTTCGCCCTTTTTATGGTATCACTAATAACATTGAATAGATAATCTTCTGGTAGATTATCCGTTATTTCGAAGTAACCTATCAATATAAAATCTGATATAATAAAAGTGAGCACGTTATCCTTGTAATTACAGTATTGGAATCCTCTTTGAGTATCCTTACAAAAATTTGGACAATACAGTAATTTGTACTTAAAATTATCTGGATTTGGTTTGTTTCGTTCGTTGAGTTGGCCATTATTGTCGAGGTATGATAATAGCATTTCATGAAGTGCTTTAGATTTTGATTTGTCAAGTTGGAATCCAAAGTTCTTACGACAAGAATTCATCCTCCAAATAACAGAAATCCAGAAATAATATGCTATAGCACTATTAATTTCTTTATTTTGTTTTAAAGCGTCAGCATATGGAGATTCTAATTGATCTGCTAACAGTCTTTCACATGTAGGACAAAATACGTAATCAATAGCATCTGGATTATTTTTCAATTCCTCAATACGCTTCTCATCATTAAGGCTGTCCTCATTAAAAATTTCCTCGTATTTTGTGCTTGGAATGGCACCAACGTATGTTGATCTGCCTATATCGGTAATTGATATTTGCAAATCTCTCCCCCTCTTACCAGAATTATCATAACTATCATACATTGACACCAAGAAACTCGGCACAATGTGTGAATTGGTTTTTGACGCATCTGCTTTACCACATATCAAGCAAGGACCATGTTCATAGTGAATATCAACAGATGTGTTTTCTTCATTCCTTTTCTTCTTTATTATCTTAGCCCTATATGTTTTAGCATGTGCTTTCTTGAGCATATGCAATCTTCGAATTGCAGGATTTATCATAACTAGATGAATTTGTTTTCAATTAAACACTTAATAGAATTGCATATCAATTATAGTCTGTTAATATGTAGAATACCTTGAAGGGTAATTGAGTCTTAATGTAAATAGAGTAATTTGCAAATTCCCTAATAGAGCTCCATGCTTAATGTTAATCAGTACAATTAACTAATTTGGTTTTCTAAATGTACCTCTAGCAAATCCTTCACCAATAAGTGTTTGATTGTCTTTTATTTCAAATAGCAAATCGCTTTTGTCAGTCCTTATTCTAATAATGTTTTCGTCCACCTCATAGCTTGATGCAAAGGAAAGTCCAAAGATGGCATCAACAATTGTTACAGTCCTCTTTCCTCTGAATATTAATTTCCTATAGAAAGCACAGTCTCTTGAAACATATGTTCCTTGAAGGTGTGCGTAGGTTTTGTATTGCTTTCTAACAGAAACAGGTAGACCGACGTATTCTGATAGATACTTCTTGATGTTGGTTGCTATTTCTCCTTCGTCGTCAATGCCGTATTGTTCTTTAACATAAAAGGCAAAAGGAATGTATTTTTCATTCAGAGATTTCAAGTAATCCTCATAATTTAGCATTGAGTCAACCGTGATTGAAACCAATTTGTCATCAACAAATCTGTATGTCTTCTTTTGGATAATCGCTGGCGTAACTTCCAATAGCGAATCAACGATAGAGCGCAGCCGCTCCTCTGTCTTCACGATACTGTCTAAGTTCTGAATCTGCAATATTGATGATTGGTATTCAAAAATCTTTAAGGTATCAATAGTTGACAGATATTCTTCTTTGTTTAGCGTATAGGCTCCATAGAACATAAAGTTATTAGATAAAATCTGATTGACTTTTTCTTTTTCAAAACAATTTGTAGCTTCTATTAGATCCTCGACTATCATCTGTTTGCTTTTCTGGCAAGCAGAGAAAATAAATACACAAACTAAAATAGGAATAAATTTCTTCATATCAATAACTCCGATTAAATATGTTTTTAATATATGCTGAAAACAAAAAAGTTGAAAACCTTAACGGACTACCCATGTAGTACAATTCAGCAAGCCGCCTTCTAGAGCTACATCGTCATAGTTGATCGTTTCAATGACTTTATTAGGGAAAGCCTTTTGTATAGTGTCAACAGCTTCTTTGTCTTCTTCCCTTCCAAAAACAGGTACAACAATGAGGTTATTCACTTCCAAGTAATTCACATATATACCAATAGCACTATCACGATGTTTACTGTCCTTAGTGGAAAAGAATGGCACATCTATATATTTCAAGTTGTATTTCTCAATAATCTTTCGCCTGTCATCTTGAATGTATTTGTAATCATCAGATAATCTGTTCCCAAGAATAGTGCTCTTATTCACAAATCTAACCATACCATCGGCATGTCCAGTAAAATCTTCATCTTTTGAATTTAATGCCTTAATAATTATAATCTCACATTCCAATAACTTGCCTAATTCGTCAATAAGTTCCTTTTCTGTTTTTTCAGGGTTTTCAGAGAATATTCTATCAGATAATATTGCCCGACCTTCACATATAAGGACATTGCCACCATCAAGATTGATGTCAGAACTTTTTGCATTGATGTTGTTCACTCTGCAAACTTCTTCGACATCCGAGCGAGATTCCTCCCAATCTTTATTTCCCTTAAGGTAACTTGGATTATATTTGAATTTTATGAATTCCCCAGATTCTGTTTGGACAGGCATATAGTCACGGCACCAAATATCTTTAGTTCCCTTCAAGAATGCATATTTGACGCTATGCTTTTCTAGAATTCCAATGAGTCTGTTGCAAGTATCAGGATACTTAGTCATTAGCAATTCGGACATATATACTGTTTGCTCTGTAAAACCCTTAAGAGTATTGTCACTAGTCTCTTTTTCAACTGATGATACCAGGGTCTCTTTATGTAATTCTTCTTTAGTGTGCTGTTTCATATTAGAAGTGATAATTGAAGACATGTTATATCCAACTACATCCTTAACTAATGCAGGTGTAGGTTCGATATTATTTTTATTGCATATATCAAGAAATAGTGTTTCCCTACCCAGTTTTCCCAACGTAAATCGCTCTATATATTCATCCGTTATTCTCTTATTAATTTCAGGATAATTATTGAATCTTTTAAGGATTTTTCTGCGTTCTTTATCTGTTATCTTTTTATCCAATAATTCTTCATACAACTCATTTATTGGTAGTTTCTTGAAATGTTGTACCAAATCACATTTAAAACCAATAAAGGCAGCAATTGTAATAATACTACCGACAATACCAAGGATTGATTCTAAACTCATAATATAATTGTTTTGTGATAAATAAATGTTACTTTTATGTATAACAGAATTTGTCTATTAATATAGCAAATCTTTTAGTTTCTCTGCTTCAGTCCTCAACTTTTCTGGATTTTGGTCTGCTAGTTTCTGCAGATTGAGAAGCTTCCATTTGACAGAAGGGTAGTCCTTGAAATAAGCGAACTCATAGTTGTCCCATTCTGGCTCACCATATTCAAAACTGACAAGGAAACGACGATCTGCATCTGTCAAGAGGTTGTTAACGTTAGCTATAAGTTTGGCACGAGTCTCTTCAAATTCTTCGTATGTAAATGGAGTTTCTGTCATTCCGACAAACTGATTGGTTAGTGCTTCGTGCTGATCAATTAGTGCCGGTGCAAAAGATTCATGGATGGGACGGTCGCTGCCAAGCAGACAAAAGATAAACCCTTCTCTGCAATCCTTCAGCGGAATTGTCATGTACTTTACGTCAAATAGGTCTCGTGGATGTTGACGTGAGAGTGCTGCTGCAACCTTACCTCCATAGAGTAGTGAAATAGGAACAATGTCAGCGATACAATAAACTTGGAACTCATCCTGTGCCTTTTCGCATAACGGAAGGTGCATCAACTCACCACCAACTATGCCGCGTTTTGTCTGGTTTACCTCAACCTTGACTTGTTTACCACGGTATTCGCAAAGTAACTTGCATGTTGCGTAGTTGGGAATGATGTGCATTCCAGGAAATGCTTTACGGGCTTTCTCGCTGATGGATTTCAGATGTGAGTTGATGTCCTCTATGCTTTTTTTGCGGTCTGCCAATGGGATATATGTGAGGTCAATGTCAACGGAATATCTTGGCAGATTTCTTAGAAAGAGATTGATTGCCGTACCGCCATGTACTGCAAACACCTTTTCTTCCATGACCAAAGGTAACAGACGCAACAAAAGGTCAACCTTCTGAGCATACACGCTTGTCTGTATGTTTTGATTACTCATAATCTGCTAATTCAGCTGGAATTGTTATTTTGTATTTTGAAACATATACACCGCCTTTACACAATTGTATTTTTGAAGTACCAAGGTTTATGCGGCTGAAATCAATTGCCTGGAACCACGGATAGTTTGCCTTTTCTGCCATATATAGGAACAATCTTTTGACAGTCAAATTATTAGTTGCCTCCAACAATTGCTGAATTTTGGCAGGGCGAAGTGCTGTTAGTTGCTCCATAATATAATACAAATCCATATAACTATATTGATTTGGAGCTAACAGAAGGCATTCCATGAAAGCCAGTTCTGGTGTGGATGCCTGTACGGTATAATTGTTCTGCTTTATTGTTTGCTCTTGAATTAGACCGAATGCTGAAGTAGTGAAAAACTTTATCGTCATATCAAATAAGTCACTTTTAGCCCACTGGGGCATTCTCGCTTCATTGCTGGCAACCATCAGTTGTGGTTTGCCCATTGGCACAAAATGGTAATAGCCAGATAATTCAAGGGCAGAGTGAGCAGCTATGCGATATTTTTTGCCAGTCTGTTCTTGACAACTAGCCAACGCCGCCAAAGCAGATAGTGAATCGCCACTTCGATACATGACACCCTTTGACAAGGAGGTCAGCCAGCCAGAGTTGCGGTATTGTTTCAACAATTGATCTGAATAGCCCTGCTTCTTTAATCCCTCTGAGAAAAGAAGGCCTCCGGGGTATAAATTCATCAACAAATTGTTGATTTTGCTTTTTGTTTCTATATTCATATTTTATAATATGTTAGAAATTTCAACTGCAAAGATATACTGTTTTACTGAAATGACCAAATACTTGGTTGAAAAAAATGCATTATTCTATAGTTTTACTTTAGATTTTAACAAAATTCGTTTTAGTTTGAAGAAAAGAATTACCCTTGGGGTTATAGGTTTAGTTTACTTCGCTTTATAGATAAAGAGGAGTAAAACAAACCTACTTTCCCACGCAGAATCTACTTTCCGATGCAGAAGTGGGCGAAGATTTCACCTAGGATGTCGTCGGTGGTGATTTGTCCGGTGATAGTGCCTAGGTGATGGAGGCATTCACGGATGTCTTGGCTGACTAGGTCACCAGTGAGTCCGTCACGCAAACCTTCCAAGGCGCGGGCAATGGCTTGGCGGGCACGGGTCAGTGCCTCATAATGGCGGGCGTTGGTGACGATGACGGTGTCGTTGTCGACCTGCGGCAATGCGGCCGCCTCAACGATGCATTGCTGTAGTCGCAGCACATCTCCATTATTGCGGGCGCTGATGGCGACTACATCGGCATCCGCGGGCAACAGGCGACCCAACAGAGTCTCAACAGGCTGCACATCGGCCAAGTCGGTCTTGTTGACCACGGCGACGAGGTGCTTGTCGTTGCAATGGGGCAAAATCTGCTGGCTGAACTCCTCGATGTCGGCCAATGGTGCCGTACCGTCAATAACCCACAATACGATTTGTGCCTCATCGAGTTTTCGGAACGACCGCTCGATGCCCATCGTCTCGATGACATCGTCGCTGTGGCGGATGCCTGCGGTGTCAATGAGCCGGAATAGGGTACCTCCCATGGTAATTGTGTCCTCGATGACATCGCGCGTGGTGCCATGGATGTCGCTCACCAGCGCACGGTCGTCGTGCAACAATGCATTGAGCAGGGTCGACTTGCCGGCATTAGTCTGCCCGACAATTGCCACAGGTACGCCCCCTTTAATGGCATTGCCTGCTTGAAACGAGTCGGCCAGACCACCAATGGTTTGCTCAATCTCTTGTGCCAATGCCGTCACCTGCGTGCGGTCGGCAAACTCCACATCCTCTTCGCTGAAGTCCAACTCCAGTTCCATCAGTGCCACGAAGTGCAGCAAACGCTCACGCAGCGCCGCCAATTCGCGGCTCAGCCCTCCACGCATCTGGTTTAGCGCCAGTCGCGCCGATGCCTGCGACTGTGCAGCAATGACATCGGCCACCGCTTCGGCCTGTGACAAGTCCATGCGTCCCGACGCTACTGCCCGTCGAGTGAACTCTCCCCCAGTAGCCATACGGCACCCAGCATCAATGAGTGTTGCCAGCAACTGCTGCTGAATCCACACCGAGCCATGACAAGCCAATTCGATGACATCCTCGCCCGTGAACGAGCGTGGCCCACGATAGAGCGTGATCACCACCTCATCGAGCATGCGGCCCTGCGAGTCAGTCACTTGCCCCAAGTGGGCAGTATGACTCTTCATGTTATCCAATGTAACGCCGTTCCAACGGCGTGCCACGATGTTGATGGCCTGCGGCCCGCTCACGCGCACCACCGCGATGCCACCCATTCCCTGTGGCGTAGCCACAGCACATATTGTATCGTTCATTTTTTTATTGAGAATTGAGATTCTTCGCAATACAAGTTAACCATGGTTGCGGAATTCGATGGGTGTCATTCCGAAGTGCTCTTTGACATACTTGCCGAAAAAGGAAGTGTTGGGAAATCCCAGTCGGTCACAGATTTGCTTGACGCTGAGGTCAGTCTGTTTCAAGCAATAGCGTATGTCCTCTAGGACATGCTCTGTAATCCACTCACTGGCAGTCTTGCCTGAATACTTCTTGCACTGCGCCGACAGGTATTTAGGCGAGATGCACAATTCGCTGGCATACGCCTCAACCGTGCGGTGCTTCACCGTGGAACTGTTGAGCAGATTCAAGAAGCGCTGAAAATGTGTATTAGATGCCGACTGGCGCTGCACGGCAATGTCGGGCGTGTTCAGTTTCATTGTTAACGAACTGCACAGTCCCAATATGGCTCCGCGCAGCAGCGACTGAATGATTTCAGTGCAAAAAGGCTTGTCCTTGCCTTCCTCAATGACCAGTGTCAGCATATCGTAGAATTGTGTAAAGAACTGAATCTCTACATCATCCATTGTAAGGATGTGCTGCTTTTGTATGTACATCAACTCGTTCCACACATTCATTTTCTCGCGCAAAAAACTCTGCAAGATGCGGTTGGTGAAAAACATCGCCTTCAGGTCAAAGTCGGGACTGATCATGACATCGGTCACCAACACATGCTGCGGCACAATTGCAATCTGGTTCTTGCACAGTTCCATCGTTGAGCCACTCATTTGAGCTCGAATTTTACCACGCGTACAAATGGCGATGGCATTCATCGCCACATGGGCTGAATGTACCTCGGCGAATTTCTGGATGCTGTCTACCACTACGATATCGTTGTCCGAATAGCCTATCTGGACATCCTCATTGGTGGTCAGCGTTTGAAATGTAATCTCTTTTTCCTGTTTCATGGTGCAAAAATAAACATTTCCTCACACATAGGATATTGAAATGGACATAAAAAGTGTTCTTTTTCGCCACAAATGGCAAAATCAGAACAAACAAGCGTAAAATAAAACATCCCCTATTTGCTAAATTCCCCTATTTTTGCAACCCAAATCAAACAAATGAGTCATGAGAAAGACCCTATGGATACTGCTAAGTGTTCTATTGCTTAGCAGTTGCACAAAGGAAAAAGAGTTAAAAACCAAGGCTCCCGTGCGTGTTAAGACCGAGGTCGTATCGGCAAGTGCAGACGCGAGTGGCCAGACCTACGTGGGTGTTGTTGAAGAATGCGAGGCTACCGCGGTGAGTTTTACCAGCATGGGCGTGGTCAAGCGCGTACTGGTGAATGAAGGTCAGGCCGTCGGGCGCGGACAACTGATTGCCGTGATTGATGACACTCATGCCCGCAACCTGCTTGCTGGCGCTGAGGCGGCAATGGCACAAGCCAACGATGCCCAAGCACGTTACAAGATGCTGCACGACAACGGCTCGTTGCCCGAAGGCAACTGGGTGGAAATCCAGAGCAAAGTCGCTCAGGCAAAGTCTCAGTTGGAGGTGGCGAAGAAAAATGTCGCCGATTGCCAACTGCGTGCTCCAGTGAGCGGCATCATCGGCCGCAAGATGGTCAGTGCCGGAGAGACCGCAATGCCCTCACAGGCCGTGGTGAGCATTCTCAACATCAATGTTGTCAAAGTCAAGGTCGCTGTTCCTGAAGGCGAGGTCAGCACCATCAGTGCTCATACCCCCTCAATCATTCATGTCGAAGCCACGGGCGGAAGTTATGAGGGTGGCCGCATCGAGAAAGGCGTACAAGCCGATCCCATGACACACACTTACGACATTCGCATCAACGTCGCCAACGGCAGACACAGTCTCTTGCCCGGCATGGTGGCATCCGTCCAATTTGGCGGATCATGGGCACAATCGAGTTCACAACAGCTATCGGCACCTGTGACGGCAGTGCAAAAACGCGCTGACGGCTCGTTGTTCGTATGGACCATTGACCAGGACAGTGTCGCCCACCGCACTCCAGTGGGCATCGGCGAAACCACCGGCAACCGCGTTGCCATCAAGAACGGTGTCGCTGGTGGCCAGCGCATCGTCATTGAGGGGTATCAGAAGTTGAGCGAAGGAACCAAAGTCATCTTTTAGTCACTCCAGCAGTCAAGACAGATGAAACGAATGAATTGGCTTAAATGGCCGTTGGAACATTACTCAATATCGTTGTTCATCATCGGCATCCTGTTTGTGCTGGGCATTTTCGGCATGTGGAACATGCCCAAGGATGAGTTTCCCTCCTTCACTATCCGCCAAGGAGTAGTAGTGGCCGTCTATCCAGGTGCTACCTCCGAGGAGGTGGAACAACAGGTGGCACGCCCTCTGGAGCGGTTCCTGTTCACCTACGGCGAGGTGAATCGCGCCAAAACAGCCACCACTTCACAAAACGGATTGTGCATAGTGATGGTCAAACTCAACGATGACGTGAACAACAAGGACGAGGTGTGGAGCAAAATCAAACATGGCCTCACACTGTTCAAGCAGAGCCTGCCCAGTGGTGTGCTCGCACTGGTAGCGAACGATGACTTCGGCAACACCTCCGCCCTGCTGATAGCCATCGAAAGTAGTGAGCGCGGCTACCGTGAGTTGCAAGACTACAGTGACGAACTCTCGGACCGTTTGCGCCGCATCCCATCGGTCGCCAACGTACGGGTTTACGGCGAGCAGAAAGAGCAAATCTCGCTGTATGTCAACCGCGAACGGCTGCAGGCCTATGGCATCGGGCAGCAAGTACTCTTATCACACTTGCAGGCCCAAGGCCTCACCACCCTGAGTGGCAGCATCAGCGATGCCAACCAACAAGTTCCCATCCATGTAGAACCTACCGAAAACAGTGCCGAAGAAATCGCCAATCAGATCATCTACAGCGATCCTATCACCGGCAAGGTGGTCAGGGTCAGGGACGTAGCGCATGTGGCACGAGAGTACGACACCACCGAGAGCTATATCCAGCAGGACGGCAACCCCTGCGTACTGCTATCGCTAGAGATGGTACCTGGGAACAACATCGTACAATATGGCAAAGCGGTGGACAAAGTCATCAACCAATACCGCCAAGACCAACTGCCCGACGATGTAAAGATTACCCGTATTGCTGACCAACCGAAGGTGGTTGGCATGAGTATCAGCGACTTTCTGCGCGACCTGCTCATCTCGATGGCCATCATCATACTGGTGATGATGGTGCTGTTCCCAATACGGTCGGCCATCGTCGCCGCCATCACCATTCCGCTGAGCACTTTCATCTCAGTGTCAATCATGTATCTAGCGGGCATTGAACTGAACATCGTCACTCTAGCGGCACTGATTGTGGTACTGGGTATGGTTGTAGACAATGCCATCGTAGTCATCGACGGATATCTCGAGTACCTCGGCAAGGGCTATGAGCCCAAGCGTGCCGCCATTGACTCGGCACGACAATATTTCATGCCGATGATGCTGGCCACCCTTTGTATCAGCGTCATTTTCTTCCCCTTGCTGCTGACACTGAAAGGAGCTTTCAATGATGCCTTGCGCGAATTTCCTTGGACCATTGCCATCAACCTGTTGGTGTCGTTGTTCCTCGCCGTGACGGTTATTCCGTTTTTTGAGGTGTTGCTCATCAAGCCCAAAGACGTGGAAAAGTCGGGCAACTCCATTACCCGCTGGGTAC
>JAEEGL013878659.1_pt1 | contig 12137 bp, 10 predicted proteins | sample 9134231 | NCBI WGS metagenome assembly JAEEGL01 (sample SAMN16246548, study PRJNA631951) | gut metagenome | biome: gut microbiome; feature: rumen; material: fiber-attached | host: Bos | place: Iran: Karaj | collected 2018-10
CTCCGAGAGAATCTCATAGATCAGATCCTTGTGGATCATCCGGAGCTCCCGCTTCCAGGCGAGCTCTGTCATATCATTCTGCACCGGCAGGGGTCTCTTCCCTTCGGCAAGCCGACCGTGATCCGACACTTGCATGCGAAGCTCATGATCGTCCCGATCGAGGACAATCACGATATCACAGGCCTCCTCCTGATGCAGCAGGATCTTCTCCTTCGGGTAGAATGCCTTGACGAGCGAGATGCAGTCATAGGCAAATTCCTCCCGGTTCATGATCAGTCTTACCATCCGAACCTGCCTTCCTGCAGATACGGATTATACTGCGCTTCATATCCGATCGTGGTGGACTCCCCGTGACCGGGAAGGACCTGGACCGACGCCGGAAGGTCCTTCAGCTTCCGCACGGAAGCCAGGATCTGTCTGGTATTGCCGGTGGGCAGATCCGTCCGTCCCACGCTCTCCGCGAACAAGGTATCGCCGGAAACCAGCACCTGCTCCTGCTCGAAGTAATAACAGCAGCTTCCGGCCGTGTGCCCGGGCGTCGCGATGACCTTGCAGTCAAGCCCTGCATAGTGCAGCTCTTCGCCGTCACGCAGCAGCCGGTCTGGAACCAGTCCGAAACCGTCTCCGGTCTGATATGTAAGATTTTTCACCGGGTCATTTAACAGCACGGCCTCCGCCTCAAGGGCGCAGACAGGCACCTGATGATATCTTCGAAGCTCTTCCGCGGCCAGAATGTGGTCAAAATGTCCGTGCGTCAGATAGATGGCTCTCAGAAGGCAGCCTTCGGAGCGGATCCAGTCGTTGATTCTGCCGGCCTGATCCGCAGGGTCTACAAGAACCGCTTCTTTTGTCTCTTCATGGATCAGCAGATAACAGTTCGTGCCGACCATGCCCAATACTTTCTGACTCACTCTCATGACATTATACTCTCTGAATATCTAATACACCGGCGACCCCTCGGACCTTGCCGATGATACTGTTGAGGAAATCGACGCTTCCCACTTCAAAGCCGATATTGATCGTCGCGGTTCCCTGCTTGCTGGTCCGGCAGTTCAGGGACTTCATATCGATACCGTTCTCTGTGAAAATGCGTGAAATATCAACTAACATGCCGGTGCGGTTGTTGGCATAGATCATGATCTCCACGGAGTAAAGCGCATCCTCCGGCTTCACATCCTCCGGCAGGCTCCATTCCGCGTCGATCAGGCGTTCTCTCTCATGCTCCGGCAGGTTGATGACATTGATACAGTCGGTCCGGTGAATCGAAACACCGCGCCCGCGTGTGACAAAGCCGACGATCTCATCGCCGGGCACCGGATTGCAGCACCGGGAGAAACGCACCGCAAGATCATGCATGCCTTCCACGGTGATACCGCTCTTCTTCTTGTGAGAACGCTCCGGCTTGACCACCTGGCTCTCTGTGGTATCCGGATCACCGAGGGATGCGAGGATCTGTGCGTCGGAGATGTCTCTCTTCTCCTTCTTCCTCTGCTCATCCAGCAGCTTGTTGATGATCTGGCCTTCCTTCAGGCCTCCGTGGCCGACGGCCGCACACATGGAATCCCAGTCCTTAAAGCCGTATTTCTTGAGACATTTCTCCAGATATTCCGGCTTCATCAGGTCGCTCAGGAGGATCCCGCGGCTCTTGCAGTAACTGTTGATCAGTTCCTTGCCGCGTACGATATTGTCTTCCTTAAACTCGCTCTTGAACCATTGGTTGATCTTGTTGCGCGCCTGTGTGCTCTTGACCACCTTGAGCCAGTCACGGCTGGGACCTCTGGAATTCTGAGATGTGATGATCTCGATCTGGTCGCCGTTCTGGATCGTATAATCGATTGGGACCAGCTTGCCGTTGATCCTCGCGCCGACCATCTTGTTGCCGACCGCGCTGTGTACGCTGTAGGCAAAATCGATCGGAGTCGACCCGGCCGGGAGCGTCTTCACATCGCCCGTGGGCGTAAAGCAGTAGACATTCTCAGAGAACAGGTTTAAGTCGCTCTTGATCAGGTTCAGAAACTCCTGGTTATCATCCAGGTCTCTCTGCCACTCCAGAATCTGGCGCAGCCAGGCAAGCTTCGCCTCCTCGCTGTCGGCAGACTTGCCGTCCGGGTTCTCTTTATATTTCCAGTGGGCAGCAATACCGTATTCCGCCGTGCGGTGCATCTCGTAGGTCCGGATCTGGATCTCGAAGGGACGCCCGTCCGAAGACAGCAGCGTCGTATGCAGCGACTGATACATGTTCGGCTTGGGCATCGCGATATAGTCCTTGAAACGTCCCGGAATCGGCGTATACATCTCGTGGATAATGCCAAGCGCGGCATAGCAGTCCTTCAGATCGTCCACGATGATACGGATGGCAAACTGGTCGTAGATCTGGTCCAGGGTCTTCTGCTTGTTCACCATCTTCTTGTAAATGGAGAACAGATGCTTGACTCTTCCGTCGACGCGGGCTTCGATGCCGGCCTCCGACAGATGCGACTTCACGTCTTCCAGGATCTGCTCGACGAACTTGGTCCGCTCCTGCTCGGAATCCTTCAGCAGCTCGGAGAGCTGGCGGTAAATCTCCGGCTCGAGATATTTAAGCGCCAGATCGTCCAGCTCGACCTTGATCTTGGAGATACCGAGCCTTGCAGCGATGGGCGAATAGATGTCCATCGTCTCCCTGGACTTCTCCTTCTGCTTGGCCGGGGACTGATAATCCATCGTCCGCATGTTGTGCAGGCGGTCCGCCAGCTTGATCAGGATGACACGGATGTCCTTCGCCATGGACAGGAACATCTTGCGCAGGTTCTCTGCCTGCACCTCCACCTTGTCCGCGTCGTAATTGAGCTGTGTCAGCTTCGTCACGCCGTCAACCAGGACAGCGACCTCCTCGCCGAACTGCTCCTTCACATCGTCGAAGGTCATAGCGGTATCTTCCACCACGTCGTGCAGAAGGCCGGCGAGAATCGTCTCCTTATCCAGCTCCAGGTCCGCCAGAATGATACAGACACAGAGCGGATGGATGATATAAGGCTCGCCGGATTTGCGCTTCTGTCCCTCGTGGGCAGCTTTCGCAACCGCATAGGCTCGGTCCAATGTGGAAAAATCCGTGGACGGATGGTATGCCCGAATCGCATTCTTCAGTTCTTCATAGAGGGCTTCCGGCGAGGTAAAGTCCGCCGGAGCTTCGAGCTCTCTCTCTACCATGGTATGATCCAGGGCAGTCTGCTCCTTCTTTTCCTCAGTCATGGTGATCTCCTCCCCAGGAATCACTGCTTCCTTACATGAACACACTTCGGTACGCTAGTAAACAGCACCGGACGATATCATCGCCCGGTGTCAATAGTGAGATTATTTGCCGGGATACGAGACGACCGCTTCTACGTCATATCCTTTCAGCTTTTCTCTGCCGTTCAGGCCAGCCAGCTCCAGGAGGAACAGGCACTTGACAACCTCTCCGCCGAGCTGCTCGACCAGTTTGGCGCTCGCGGCGATCGTGCCGCCGGTGGCGATCAGGTCATCCACGAGGACAACCTTCTGACCGGGCTTGATCGAGTCCTTATGCATCTCGATCGTTGCCGTGCCGTATTCCAGATCATAGGTCATCTCCACAGTCTCACGAGGGAGCTTGCCCTTCTTGCGGATCAGAACGAACGGCTTGTGCATATTATAGGCGATGGGCATGCCGAAGATGAATCCACGGGACTCCGCGCCGGCAATGACGTCAAAATCAAGGTTCTCCAGTCTCTTCTGCATCTCGTTGACGGCAAGCTGAAGGCCGTCGGCATCCTGAATGACACTGGTGATGTCTCTGAAAATAATCCCGGGTTCCGGAAAATCCGGAATGCTCATAATGTAATCTTCAACTTTCTTCATGGCAGGCAACTCTCCTACGGTTCGTCAGACTATATCATCTGCAGATGGGCATACCACTGCAAAATAATACCGTAATATTATAGCAATAAACAAGCCAACGCGCAAGCATAAAGCCTGCGCGCCGGCGGTTTTCCGCGATTTGATGCGGTCTGTGAGATATTTTCAATCGGTGACAGATCTCAGGAACCGAAATTGATCTGAAGCTTCGCGTAGAAGTCTTCCATCGTCATCCTTGCATCCAGCGTGTGGTACACGCGGATCGGCCGGTTGTCGGCGGTAAAATCATAGGTCATGTCCGGGCGGATGCGCGGCGCAGAGATCCAGTCGTAATTGTAGCGCTCTCTCTCATCGAGGAGAACGGTGACAGTCGCCTGATCGCCCAGGCCCCAGGTCTCGCCATGCGGCCAGTGAGGCTTCAGCGTCTTGTTGTTATAGGCTACCATGTGCTCGAAGAGATATTTTCCGATCTCACCGCAGGGACGCACACGCACCTGCAGTTCGGCCAGCGAAACCGCCATCTGCTTATACACGTTGATCGGGACCTGCCACACCTCTGCCTGAGAGGAGAAAAGCACATTCGCCGCAGCAATATCATTGCGAAGATTAAACTCCTTACAGCCTTCCGGATACATGCCTCCGCCGATCCAGATCACAGTCATTCTGGAGCAAATGTCCGGTGCCTTCAGGATCGCGCAGCCGATATCGGTGATCGCGCCCTGGCAGCAGACATAGAGCGGACGCGGATCGTCTCTTCTGGCCTCCTGAATGATAAAATCCGCTCCCTCGGATTCGATCAGATCATGTTCGTCCTTCATGGGATACTCAGAACCCATGTAGACAGGCACCTTGCCGGTCAGCCCCATCAGGTCCAGGACCTTCAGGATCTCGTCATAGCTGGCCTTGGCAGTCTTGCCGACTCCGTATTCCTGCGGGTTATCATTAAAATGTCCTGCTACAATACCGACAACATCATACTTCTCTGTCATCAGATGATGTGCAAGCGCAAACTGGTCATCCGATTCGTTCTTACAGTCCGCATGAACAATCACTCGAAGCTTTTTGTTCTGCGGAACCTGATACAGATAATTCTGATGAAAATAACTCATTTATTCTTCCTTTCGTTAATTGGTTACAAAGCGGGCAAATGGATGAATAACAAGTGCCCGTTTACAAGCAAGCTTGAACGTTGAATGATCACTTCTGTTTTGGTCGATACAGTCGCCTTACGTCCGCTTCCCTTCTGTCAGCGTCCGTATGGCGCACGTTGTGCGCCATTGGATGCCGAAAAGGCAGGCCCGTGTAAGCAAGCTTACCGGGCACTGCCTTTTTCGTCATCAGGCTTTCTTATCGTGTCAGTGTTTCTCGGGGTAGATCATGAAGTCACGGATCACGCCGAGCAGTTCCTCATAGCCCTTGATGAATCCGTTCAGGGTTGCCTGGAATCCGCCGTAGTATACGAAATCTTCCGGCTTCTGAGCGTCAGGATCATAAGCCTTGACGAACTCAGGCTGGGTTAACAGCCAAGGAAGGTAAGGTGCCTCAAGAGGCTCGTCGATGTAGCTCTTGACCTCAACGTCGCAGGCGTTGATCTTCTGATGCCAAGGATAAGGGATGGTCATGCAGATATCTCCGCCGATGAACGCATACCACTGCTGCAGGTTACGGTAAGCCGCAGTCAGAAGTCTGGTGGTGTAGCCTCTCTCCTTGAAGATCTTATAAGCGTTCTTCATGACAGCAACACCGGCCCACTCAACAGCTTCCGGATTCTCGCACTCAACACCGCGCTGCTCATAGTCAGCCTTCATCCAGTCGCCCACACGGCCGATCATGATGGTGCAGACAGGAGCCATCTCATCGCAAGGAAGTCCTTCTGCGCGACGTCTTGCAAGTCCTCTCTCAACCGCTTCTGCGACTGCAACAGCCTGAGCAACGGTGAAAGATACGGTAGCATTGATGGAAACACCGTGATAGGTAGCCTCTTCCATCGCCTTGATGCCTGCTGCGGAAGCAGGAATCTTCACCTGCATGTTCTTGCCGAGCGTATTCAGATGCAGAGCCTGCTTCAGGATCATATCAGGATTTCTGTAGGCTTTTGCATTTACCTGAATGGACAGACGGCCCTTTTTGCCTTTGTACTTCTCGAATACAGGGAGCAGCTTCTTGGAGCGGTCAGCTCCGATGTAATCGATCAGCGCCCAGGTAATCTCTTCCTCGGTTGCTTCCGGCATGGTCTCGATCAGCTCCTTGACCTTGCCCTGAAGAATCGGCATCTCATCCTTGATGACCGTACCGATGATGACAGGGTTCGAAGTTGCACCGACGATACCTCTCTCGATGCCGTAGTCCAGCTGCTCGATACCGCAGGTATCCATCCAGATATCGGTATTCGGGAAACGAACTGCGGTCTCATGTAACTTTCCTAAAAACTCGCTCATTGGAATCATCTCCTATTCGTTATTTTATAAAGCCGCCGGATCCGAAGATCCGGCAGTCATTACCAGTTGTAAATTACTTCGCAGCGATCGCGTCCTTAGCTGCCTTCACGATATCGCAGGCAAGCAGATTATACTCTTCCATCAGGAAAGGAGTGTAGCCAACCTGGCCGAAACGATCCAGGGAACCGACTCTTCTCAGGATGGTCGGGCACTTCTCAGAGAGGCACTCAGCGACAGCTCCGCCAAGGCCGCCGATGATGTTGGCATTCTCAGCCGTCACAACCGCACGGGTCTTCGCAGCGCTCTTCACAACCGCTTCCTCATCCAGAGGCTTGATGGTATGGATGTTGATGACCTCAGCGCTGATGCCTTCCTTCGCCAGCTCTTCCGCAGCGAGCACCGCCTGCTCAACTTCGATACCGGAAGCAAGGATGGTTACATCGGTGCCTTCCTTCAGCAGATCAGCCTTGCCAAGCTGGAACTCATAGTTCTCGTCATGGATGATCGCAGGATTTCTGCGGTTCAGACGAAGATAGATGGGCTCTTCATGAGCAAGGATCTGAGGGAATGCCTTCTTCAGCTCCCAGGCGTCGCAAGGCTCGAAGATCGTCATCGTAGGGATCGCTCTCATGATGGCAACATCTTCAAAAGGCATATGGGTGCCGCCGTTGATCTCCGCGGTGATGCCGGGATCCGTGCCGCACAGCTTCACATTCTTGTTCTGAGCGTAAGCAACAGAAAGCATGATGTGATCATGGGCTCTTCTGGTGATGAAGGTGGCAAATGTATTCGCGAAAGGAATCTTGCCCATCGCTGCCATACCGGCGGCAACGCAGACTAAGTCGCCCTCGCCGATACCGACGTTGATCGCGCGGTCCGGGAATGCATCAAAGAAGGGCTTGGTGCCGGAAGCACCCATCAGGTCTGCCTCAAGAACACAGATTCTATCGTCCTTGGCAGCATATTCCATCAGGAGTTCGGTGTAGACTTGTCTCATCTGTTTCTCTTCATATCTCATGGTCTCAGTCCTCCTTATCTAATGCAGCAACTGCACCCTTCCACTCATCCTCGCTGACAGGACGGCAGTGGTTGCTGGGCTGATTCTCGCAGAAATCTGCGCCTTTACCCTTGATGGTATGCATGATGATCACAGAAGGTCTCTTCACCTTGGAGGCGTTGTCGATGGCGCGGCTGATGGCGTTGACATCATGACCGTCGATCACCTGTACGAACCAGTTGAAGGATTTCCACTTGTCATCTAACGGATACAGATCGGAGATATTCTCCAGTAATCCGTCAACCTGCATCTTGTTGTAATCAACAAAGGCAATCAGATTGTCCAGACCGCGGTTGCCCGCGTACAGGGCGGACTCCCAGATCTGTCCTTCCTGACACTCACCGTCTCCGACAATGGTATAAACCGTGAGAGGCTTCTTATCCATCTTGGCTGCGGTAGCCATGCCGACTGCAACTGCAAAACCCTGACCGAGGGAACCGGTCGTCATATCGATACCGGGCGTGCGATTCTTATCGCAATGGCTGGGAAGATTGGTGTGCGGCTTGTTGAGCGTATCCAGCTCTTCCACCGGAATGAACCCCTTGGAAGCCAGTGCAGCATATACTGCAGGGCCGCCGTGACCCTTCGATACAACCAGACGATCTCTGTCTGCCCACTGGGGATTCTTCGGATCTACGTTCATCTTGTCATAGTACAGAACAGACAGCAGATCGCAGATCGACATAGAACCGCCGATGTGACCGATTCCCAGAGAACCGATGCATCTCAGAGTTAATTTTCTAATCTCTTTTGCTTTCTCTTCAAGCAATTTCACATTTGCCATGCCGAAAACTCTCCTTCCGTTGAATCATTAAGATGAAATGGCAAATTTCACCTAGATAAATCCATTATATCAGAACCACAATCTTTTACAATAGAAAAAGGCGAAAACGTTAACGCAATCTGTAAAAAAACAAGCGGGAAACTAAGGTATCTCAGTCTCCCGCTTGTCTTATACATCTCAGTTCAGATGGCTGCGCACGCGGTTCATGATCATCTCCATCGCGACCATATTGTGGCCGCCCTCGGGGATGATGATATCCGCATAGCGTTTGCTGGGTTCCACATACATCTCATGCATGGGCTTGACCGTTGAAACATACTGCTCGATGACAGACTCCAGTGAACGTCCGCGGTCACGCACATCCCTGCGGATTCTGCGAAGGATGCGAAGATCCGCGTCGGTGTCCACATAGATCTTGATGTCCATCAATGCTCTCAGCTTCGGCTCTGCAAGAATCAGAATACCGTCGATGATCATCACTCTTGCGGGCTCGATGCGTCGCACCTGGTCCGACCGGTCATGAATGGTATAGTCATAGACCGGGCAGTCGATGGAGAATCCCTGCCGGAGCAGATGGATATGCTCTGCCATCAGATCGGTGTCAAATGCTTCCGGCGCGTCATAATTCTGCTTGGCCCTCTCTTCGATGGTCTTCTCATGCTGCGCCTTATAGTAATCGTCGTGGCGGATGACCGTCACATCGCCCTCGAATTTGGAGCGGATCATCTCCGTAATCGTGCTTTTTCCGGAGCCGGAACCTCCGGCAATACCGATAATCAGTGTTTTATCCATCCACACCCTCTCCTTGTCATGAGATGATCTTGTAGATCAGCGGTTCCGGAGCAGGCTCTTCCGCACCGAAGCGAAGGGCCGCCAGATAACGCTTATCAGCCTCTGCGATGACCGATTCACGGTTGGTGTAGAGGACACAGAGCGGCTCTCCGGCCGTGACCTTCTCGCCGACCTTCTTCTTCAGGATAATGCCTGCGCTGTAGTCAATGGCATCCTCCTTCGTCTCACGTCCGGCACCGAGAAGGACGCTGACAAGTCCGATCTGCTCCGCGTTCATGGCCTCGATATAGCCGTCGCAGGGAGCAAGGACCTCATGCTGATAAGCTGCCTCCGGGAACAGAGAAGGATCGTCCAGATAGCGTACGTCGCCGCCCTGTGTTCCGATCCACTCGCGGAATTTCGCAAATGCAGAGCCGTCGTCGATCGCACCGATCACTCTCTTCTCTGCTTCTTCTCTGGAGATCGAGAATACCGAGCAGAGGATCGACGAAGCCAGGGCGATGCAGACCTCATAGAGATCGCCGCGGCTCTCGCCGCGAAGCACAGCCATCGCTTCCTTCACTTCCAAAGCGTTGCCGATGTTGTGACCGAGCGGCACATCCATATTCGTCAGAACCGCGGTGACATTTCTCCCGCAGTACTTGCCGATGGAAACCATGTGCTCCGCCAGGTCGGTCGCATCCTCCACCGTCTTCATGAACGCGCCGGAGCCGACCTTAACGTCCAGGACGATATTCTTGGAGCCGGCGGCAAGCTTCTTGCTCATGATGCTCGATGTAATCAGCGGAATCGACTCGACGGTCGCCGTCACGTCGCGAAGCGCATAGAGCTTCTTGTCCGCGGGTGTCAGGTTACCGGACTGGCCGACCAGCGCAATGCCGATCTTCTCGACCTGATCGAGAAATTCCTCGGAATCCAGAGCGATATCGTAGCCGGGAATCGACTCCAGCTTGTCCACCGTTCCGCCGGTGTGCCCGAGGCCCCGTCCGGTCATTTTCGCAGCCTTAGCGCCGAGAGAAGCCACGATCGGCATGACAATCATGCTCGTCTTATCTCCTACGCCGCCGGTCGAATGCTTGTCGGCAGACAGGTCGCCGAACCGCGACAGGTCGACCATATCGCCGGAATGCGCCATGGCATCCGTCAGTTCATAGGTCTCACGGTCAGTCATCCCCTGGAAAAATACAGCCATACAGAAGGCAGATGCCTGATAATCCGGGATCTCTCCGGACGTATAGCCGTCAACAAAGAAACGGATCTCCTCACCGGTCAGCTCTTCACCGTTTCTCTTCTTCATGATGATATCATACATTCTCATGTAATCACCTCCTCATAAGCCAAGAAGCCCCGCTTCCCGAAAGAAGCGGGGACTCTGAGAAAACAGATCAACGCATACCGGGATCGTAAGGAATACCCTCTGCCTTCGGGGCTTTGGAATTCTTGGAAGTAAGCGCAAGAACCAGCAGGGAGATAATATACGGAAGCATATTGTAGACCGTGCTGGGGATGTTGAGCGCTGCCAGGAAACCGATGCCGATATAGACATTGGACAGGGCACGGAACAGACCGAACAACAGGGCTGCCAGTGCGATTCTGGTGGGCTTCCACTGACCGAAGATCATAACAGCCAGAGCCAGGAAACCGAAGCCTGCCACGCCGTTTTCGAATTTCCACTCTGAAACACCGGCCAGGATGTAGCTGATGCCGCCGAGGGAACCGAAGACACCGGAGATCAGGACGCCGGCCCAACGCATCTTGTAGACGTTAATACCGACCGAAGCAGCTGCCTGAGGATGCTCACCGCAGGCCATCAGGCGAAGACCGAATTTGGTCTTGTAGAGGACCACGTAAGCAACGATCAGGGCGATCACCGCGATGACCATGAACCAGTTGAACTGGAAGGAGCCGATCGAAGCGACGAAATTCCTCTTCGCGCTCACGTACTGAATCGTCGAAGAGACGTCATCCGGATTGATCGACATGTTGATTGCCTTGACAAGCACGGTCGCAAGAGCCGTACCCAGGATGTTCAGAGCGGTACCGACGATAGTCTGATCAGCCTTGAAGTTGATGCAGGCCACGGCAAGCAGCGCGGAATACAGAACACCGAATACGACAGCGCCGAGCAGAGTCAGCAGAACGACCAGGAAGCCGTTCATGGTGGCAGGAAGGAAACGCATGACCAGCGCGCCGCCCAGCGCACCGATAACCATGATACCTTCCAGGCCGAGGTTGATGACACCGGAATGCTCAGAATAGCAGCCGCCCAGTGCAACCAGAAGTAAGACGGAGGCGAAAATCAACGTATACTGCAGTAATAATAACATTATTTTTTACCTCCTTCCTTGTTCTCGATCACTTCTCCCGTGACTTTAGATCTCTCCTGCTTCTGCGCAATACGTCTCTTCATCACAAGCTTCATGAATCCGACGAAGCCGCACAGATAAATAATCAGCGCGGAGATCAGATCCGAGATCTGAGAAGAATAATGCGTCTTATCGACATAGGCACCGCCGGTGGTGATGTGCTGAATGAAGTAAGACGAGAAGATCGTTCCTACCGGATTCAGGCCGCCCAGGAAGGCTGCAGCGATTCCGTTGAAGCCCATGCCGGGTACTGCGGAACTGGTACACTCCCAGAGCTCATAGTCCGTCAGGTACAGGAAAGCGCCGCCGAGTGCCGCCAGTGCGCCGCCGATGGCAAGCGTAACGATGATGTTGCTCTTCTCTGCCATGCCGGCGTATTTGGCTGCATTCTTGTTGTAGCCGGTCGCCTTTAACTCATAGCCGAATTTGGTCTTGTCCAGCAGGATCTTGATCGCGATTGTGATCAGGATCGCAAGCGGAATCGCCAGAGACACATACTCGTTGTTGCTGAAGAGCTTGTCCAGGCCCAGAGTCGGAAGAACCGAGCCGGGAGAGTTCGAACGCAGATGCAGCGTGTAAGGGCTGGTCGACTCCTTGACGCCCGTCAGGATCATGTTGGTCATATACAGGCCGATCCAGTTAAGCATGATGCCGGAGATAACTTCATTGACGTTGCAGTAAGCCTTTAACAGGCCGACGATTGCGCCGTAGATGAAACCGACTGCGATGGCAAGGATAATGCAGAGCCACCAGGGCAGGTTCCATGCAAGAGCCGCATAGATGCTGATGCAGGCGCCGATGACGTACTGTCCGGCCGCACCGATGTTGAACAGGCCGACCTTGTA
>JAEEGL015387454.1_pt1 | contig 12137 bp, 11 predicted proteins | sample 9134231 | NCBI WGS metagenome assembly JAEEGL01 (sample SAMN16246548, study PRJNA631951) | gut metagenome | biome: gut microbiome; feature: rumen; material: fiber-attached | host: Bos | place: Iran: Karaj | collected 2018-10
ACTATTATACCTAGTAAATAGTAAAACACAAAAAATGTTAACAAATATATAATTACATCTATAGAAAGTAACTTCCAATATCTTTTCCTATTCTTTTCTAATCCAAAGAACAATACATATAATCCAAATACTAATGATAAAACTAATAAATTAACGTACTTACTTAATATACTTGATACAAAAATATTCAGTATAAAAATAACAATAACCAATATTTCAAAAAATAGCAACCTCTTATATCCTCGTTTCATTATCATCACCCAATATTTTTGTTAAAATATATTAAGATAAATATCTCAATATATTTAGTTCATTAACTATTATTAGTACTAGTGTAAACTACTGAAATAGTTCCAATTGTTACAACAATATCACCATCTAAAGTTGCTGCTACTGCATTTGCATCAGCAGTTCCTTTATAAGCAACTGTCAATACTACAGGTGCAGAACCTCCAGCAGCGATAGTACCAGTTGGATTTGCTGGTGTTGAAGTATAGTCAGTACTATCAATAGATAATGTTACGCCAAACATTTTAGCACAATCAGTATTAGAAATTGTTGTTCCATTACCTCCATTTGTACTTGTACCTGCGTTAGCTGTTCCCTCGATTACTCTACTACTTCCAGCAGCTACATTTGAACATGAAATTGTTACATTATCGAAGTTAACAGAATCTAAATATGCAGGAATACTACCTTTATTCAATATGCTCAAGTTATATGAAACACTTGAACCAGCTGTAGTTGATAATGTTGCATTAGTGTTTTGAGAAATTGTATATTTCTTAACATCAAGTACACCTGGATTACCAGATTCATTTGCAGCTTTAGTACTTGCTGTTGAAACATCTGCAATATTTGTACCATCTACTGAAAAACCTACATTCCAGTTAGATGAATTACTTGTAACATTAGCAGCAGTATCAATAGTTAAACTAGTTGTAAAAGCAGCAAAACCTAATGACAAACCTACAACAGCAACAAATAAAGCAACTATTGCAATAATTCTACCTGTCTTATCTTTCTCCATCATTATTTCACCTCCTATTTCTAGCACACGTATGCTCAATTATAATATACCCCATTTTTATCTTTTTTTCAACAAAATTTCTACTTTTCTATTGCAAGTATGAAACATTATACGTTTCACCATCAATAATTTCTGTTGTATCAACAAATGAACTATTATCTTCTAATCCTGATTCTATACCTCTAATTGAACCAGTCTTACCCTTAAATATTCCATCATATATGTAGAACCTATTAGTAGTACTATCTAGATTATCTAAAAATCCATATATAGATCCCTGAATTACTGGACTAGTAGTATCTATTACACCATCTTTAACTCCAATATTAATTGTACCAAACTCATTATATACAGCGTTAAAATTTGTAGATATTATTGTTCCACCTAAAATATTTATTGTTCCACCTGCGGTATGATTTTGTACAGTAGCTCTTTCTGGAGAAGTTGCCTTTAAATATGCAGTTCCAGAAATAGTAAGAGTACCACCATCATTATAAAGTGCTTGTCTAAGTCCAGTAGCCAGTAATCTTCCTCCACTTACAGTAAGAGTACCAGTATTATTAATTATACTTGCTCTTTGTGAACTAGATGATATAGTTCCACTAATAATTGATAATTGACCATTATTAGTAATTGTAGCATCATTACTACTATTAGATAATTCATATCCATCAAAATCAAATATAATATTCTTTGAAGATGGAATTGAAACCTTTTCAACAGTATCTCTAATTAATTTAATAGTAGTTTGAGTATTATATGGTGCGGCTGTTATTGCATTTGCTAAAGTACGATATTTGTTAGTACCAATTGTAGCAGTATATACCTCACTATCATTTATCCAATGAGCATATAAAGGTGTATCTGCAGTAATAATTGTATCAGATTTAACACGTACCCCGCCTTCTGCCGAAGTATACCATCCATCAAAAGTATACCCTTCTTTAATAGGTACTGGCAAATCGCCTGCCTCTGTACCTTTTATTACAGTTTTAGATGAAGGATCAACTGTACCACCAGTAGCATTAAATGTAAGAGTCCATACATGAGCTAAAATACATGTTTTATATGTAGTTGTACCAATAAGTTCTGTACTATAATGAAGAGTGTATCCACTTTCTGTATTTTGAAATAATGAAGTAGCTTCAGTAATACCAGATTTTCCTTTTAATATTCCATCATAGAAATTAATTTTAGAACCAATTTTTATTGCATAAGTATCACTTTTAATTACTGGAGTTGTAGCATCAACTACTCCATCATTAGTACCAATATTTAAAGTTCCAGCCTCATTTTGTATAGCAGCAAATCTTGTAGATACAATAGTTCCACCAGTTATATTAATTACACCAGCAGCCTTTTTATTATGAACAGCAGGTCTATTAACAGAAGTATTACTTAAATAAGCAGTCCCACTTATTTCTAATCTACCACCATCATTATATATTGCTTGTTTAGTACCGGTAGACATTACACTTCCACCAGTTATATATAAAGTACCATAATTATTTATTGCACCTTGCTCATTATTTGTGGTAATAGTTCCACTAACAATCGTAAGAGTACCATAATTATTAATTACATTTAATGTAGTAGCATTACTAACAGTATAATTTTGTAAGTCTAATACTATGTCTTGATCTTGATCAACTATAAATTCTTCAGCAGTATTCTTTAATAATACAATTGTAGTTCTACCATCTTGTGCAGTCACACTTTCAACTGCATCTGTCAAAGTACTAAAATAAGTACTACCAATTCTAGCAGTAGCAGATACATAAGAAAAAGCAAAATCAGATGCAACTATATATTCAGTATGCTCTCCATCATATCCATTCTGTGCATAACCAATTGTAATATCAAATGTAGTAACTGAACCAAGTGTACACTTAGTACTATCAATATCATCACATAAAGTATTATTCAAAGTATAATTATTTAAACTATAAGTAAGATTACTAGGTAATCCTGAAATATTATTAATAACAGCATCAATATTACCTAAATTTGTAACTTGTACACTATAAGTAACAGTTGAATTCGCATTAGGTAAAGATACTCTTGATAAAATTTTGTTATAATCAAACTCTTCCCATTCAGAAACACCATTTGATGCTACAGTTTTTAAAGATACATTGGTAATTCTAACGTCCTTTTCTATTCTTACATAAGCACCCAATTCAGAAACTAAAAAGTTACTTTGAAAAGAAGAAAAACCAATTGTAATAAATAATGAAATAAATACAACTAAATAAGAAAATAATTTTACTGGATTCTTTTTCATCATATACCTTCCCTACTTTAACATTATTATTATAACACTAGTTTAATAATTTGTGAATTTATACTGTTTAATTTCCTAACAATAATCTTATTTCGGTACCTACCTTTATTCTTGATTTATAATTTGGAGATTGTTCCTTTATTATATTACCACTACCAGAATATATTATTTTGAAATCCTTTAATAATTTTTGTGCTTCTTTTTTATTTAAACCCACTACATTTGGAACATCTATATATTTAGCGTCATTCCAATTATAAGCCTTAGGTTTTACGTTATCTTTTGGTATATTTAATATGTTAATACAATCAGTAAGTATTTCTTTTGCTATTGGTGCTGCAACAGTACCTCCATACTGAACTACCCCTTTTGGATAATCTAATGCGACATATACTACTACTTCAGGATAACTTGCAGGTGTAAATCCTATAAAAGACACTATATAATTACCCACCATATATGCACCATCTTTAACTTTCTGTGCAGTACCAGTTTTACCGCCAACACTATGTCCTTCAATATATGCATTTCTTCCTGTTCCATTTGCCACTACACTTTCAAGTGCTCTTCTTACTTCTTTACTAGTACTTTCATCTATAACCTTTCTTACTAACACTTTATTATTTTCTACAATTATATTATTTGTTTCTGGTTCAAGTATTCTTTTTACTATGTATGGCTTATATAAATATCCCCCATTTATAGCCGCTGAAACTGCTGTTATTTGCTGAATAGGAGTTACTGATACTCCTTGTCCAAAAGCAGTAGTAGCAAGTTCTACTGGTCCTACTCTATCTAAATTAAATAATATACCACTTGCTTCTCCATTTAAATCTATACCTGTCTTTTTACCAAATCCAAACTTATTTATATAATTAAATAATTTTTCTTTTCCAAGTCTTTGCCCCATTACTACAAATCCAGGATTACATGAATTTTCTACAACTTGTAAAAAAGTCTCATGACCATGTCCTCCTGTCTTCCAACATTTAATTTTTGCATTTTCTACTTTAATTGATCCTCCATCATAAAATGTATCTTTATCTAAATCAATAGTTTTTTCTTCTAAAGAAGCAGCTAAAGTAATAATCTTAAATGTTGAACCAGGTTCATATGTACTCCATATTGGTAAATTTCTATTAATTTCTTCAATAGTATAATTTTTATAATTAGATGGAGAAAAATTTGGCCTTGAACTCATAGCTAATATTTCACCATTGTTTGGATTCATCACTATTGCAAGTGCATTATCCGGATTATATTTTGATACTGCATTATCTAATTCTCTTTCTACCACTTTTTGTATTTCTAAATTAATAGTTAATTGTAAATTCATACCATCCTGTGGTTTAACATATACTTCACTTTCTTCTAATCTATTACCTTTAGCATCAGAGAAATATTTAATTGAGCCATATTCTCCTGTTAAATATTTATCATATTCTAACTCTAACCCACTAAGACCTTGATTATCTATCCCAACATATCCAATTACATGAGATAAAAGTGTATCATATGGATAATATCTTTTACTTTCCTTAAGTAAATATACCCCATCATAATTTAAACTATTTATTTTATCCGCAATTTTATAATCTAATCTTCTTCCTTCAGGATGTACTCTTTCAATTGATGTCTTTTTAGATACATGACGATACATCTCTTTATAATCTACATTTAATATTTCACTTAAATCTTTTGCCACTTTCTCTTTATCTTTAATTTGATTTGGAATTAATACTAAAGATGTAGTAGTTACATTATTTGCTATCACTAAATTATTAATATCATATATGAGTCCTCTATTTGCCTCAATAGGAAGATTTCTACTCCATAAATCAATAGCTAAATTATTTAATTTCTTATATTGAAATAACTGGATATAGCCAACTTTTAATATAACAATAAAAAATAATAATATTATAAATATAAATATTATTTTAATTCTTTTATGTATAAATTTAAAAAACATATAATCACCAATCAATTATATGTTTTTATATATTATTATTTACTAACCAGAAAAATTTGCGCAAGATAACGATACATTATATACAGGATTAGCATCTAAATTAGTAATAGTTATAGTTGCATCACAAACAGAATTATCTTTCAAATCATGTATCTCATCTATATATTTATTTTCAACTAATTGAGATTTAGTAACAACTATACTACCTGATGTAGTATCAACATATTGATCATTTAAATACTTCATAGCAGCTTCTTTTAATCTTGATTTAATTTCTAGATAACCTCTATTTCTACCATCACTTATAATCTTAGTAATTTTAGGAGTAACAATTAAAGATATTACTAATATAATAACAATTGTCATAGTTAATTCAACTAAAGTAAAACCATTCTTCTTCATATTATCACCTACTTTAGTATAACACAAAAAAATATTAAAATAAATACTATTAACTAATATGTTCTAACAATATATGTATACCAATTAATATTAATATAACACCACCAATAAATTCAGCTATAGAGCCAAATTTATTACCTAATCTACTACCAATTAAAACCCCAATAAAAGATAATATAAACGTAATTATACCGATAATTAATATTGTACTTAATATATCTACATCTAAAAATGAAAATGTTATACCAAGTGCTAATGCATCTATACTAGTTGCAAGTGCTAATAAAATCATGGAATTAAAATTTATTTTATCATCTAATAATTTATTTTCTTTAGATTCAAGTATCATATTAATACCTATTATCGATAAGATAAACAATATAATATAATGATCAATACTACTTAAATATTTCATATTACTACCAAATATATAACCAATAATTGGCATTAAAGTTTGAAAAATAGCGAAATAAAAAGAAATTATTAAAGCTGCTTTATAATCTTTTTTTAAAGTAATACCTTTACATATAGAAACTGCAAAAGCATCCATTGCAAGACTAATAGCAATAATAATAATTTCTAATTTATTCATTTTATCACCATCTAATTATATGCATTTCATTATTAGATAGTCCATTTCCAATTCTTTACAATTGGCATATCTTCACCATATTCTCTAATATACTCTTTATGTTCTACTAGTTTTTCTTTACACCATTCATTTAAAGATGAGCCTTTATTACCCATATCAACATACTTCAATACATCCATAACTAAATGGAATCTATCTAAATTGTTTTGTACTCTCATATCAAATGGAGTTGTGATAGTTCCTTCTTCTTTATATCCATGAACATGCATATTCTTATTAGTTCTATTGTATGTCAATTGATGAATTAATGATGGATAACCATGGAATGCAAATATAATTGGTTTATCTTTAGTAAATATCATATCATATTCATCATTTGTAAGACCATGGGGATGATGATCATTAGACTCTAGTCTCATTAAATCTACTACATTTACTACTCTAACCTTTAATTCTGGGAAATGTTCTCTTAATATTGAAACTGCCGCTAAAACCTCAAGAGTTGGTGTATCTCCAGCACATGCCATAACAACATCAGGCTCACCACCATTATCATTAGAAGCCCATCTAAATATTCCTAAACCATTAGTACAATGAACAATAGCTTCATCCATACTTAACCATTGTGGTCTAGGATGTTTGCTAGCAACAATTACATTTATATAATTCTTACTCTTAATACAATGATCAAAGCAAGATAATAATGTATTAGAATCAAATGGTAAATATATTCTTGTTATATCAGCTTTTTTAGTAACTAAATGATTTAAAAAGCCAGGATCTTGATGTGTATAACCATTATGGTCTTGTTGCCATATATGGCTTGTTAAAACATAATTTAATGATGCAATCGGTCTTCTCCAAGGTAGTTCACTAGTAACCTTTAACCATTTTGCGTGTTGGCTAGCCATAGAATCCACTATTCTAACAAACGCTTCATAACTATGAAAGAAACCATGCCTACCAGTAAGTAAATAGCCTTCTAATAAACCTTCACACATGTGTTCAGATAAAAATGAATCAATTACTCTACCATCATTATCTAAATACTCATCATAATCATACTTTTTAGCATCAAATTGTCTATTAGTAGATTCAAATACATAATTTAATCTATTAGATAATGCTTCATCAGGTCCAAATATTCTAAAGTTTCTTTTATCATCATTTAATTTTATTATATCTCTAACATATGCACCTAATTCTTTCATATCTTGAGCAATTACACTACCATGCTTTTTTACATCTACACCATATTTTCTAAAATCAGGCATTCTTAATTCTTCTAATAACAATCCACCATTAGTATGAGGATTAAAGCCCATTCTTTTAATACCTTTAGGAGTAAATGCAAGTATATCTTCACATACCTTACCATTTCTATCAAATAATTCTTCTGGATGATAACTCTTTAACCATCTTTCAAGTAACATAATATTTTTAATATCATCAGTAATAGGTATAGGTACTTGATGAGCTCTAAATGTACCTTCAATTACATTACCATCAACTTCTTTAGGACCGGTCCAACCTTTTTTAGTTTTTAATATAATCATAGGCCATATTGGTCTTTCAGTATTATCCTCTTTTCTAGCTAATTTCCATATATTAAATATTTTATTTATACATGTATCTAGCACCTTAGCCATTACATTATGCATATCAATTGTATTACTCTCATCGACTATAAATGGTTCATAACCACAACCTTTAAAGAAATCAATTAACTCTTCATCACTTATTCTAGCAAATATAGTAGGATTAGCTATCTTATATCCATTTAAATGTAATATAGGTAGTACTGCGCCATCAGTCTTTGGATTAATAAACTTATTACCATGCCAACTAGTAGCTAAAGGACCAGTTTCTGCTTCACCATCACCTACTACACATGCTGCTATTAAATCTTTATTATCTAAAACTGCACCATATGCATGAGATAAACTATATCCTAGTTCCCCGCCTTCATTTATAGAACCTGGTGTTTCAGGTGCTACATGACTAGATATACCACCAGGAAATGAAAACTGTTTAAATAATTTTTTTAAACCTTCAGTATCCATAGTTATATTAGGATATATCTCACTATAACTACCTTCTAAATATGTATTTGAGACCATCGCATTACCACCATGACCAGGTCCTGATATATAAATCATATCTAAATTATATTTATTTATAATACGATCTAAATGTGTATATATAAAATTTTGACCAGGTACTGTACCCCAATGTCCAACTATATTTCTTTTGATGTGTTCTCTTTTTAACGGTTCCTCAAGTAGTGGATTATCAAGTAAATATAATTGACATGCAGATAAATAATTCGCAGTTCTAAAATACCTATCTAATATTTCTAACTCCTTTTCATCCAAATAATTCATACTTCACCTAAAACTTTCTTCTACCAAAACCGCAATTGAAACAGTAGCACCTACCATAGGATTATTACCCATACCAATAAATCCCATCATTTCAACATGTGCTGGAACTGATGATGAACCAGCAAATTGAGCATCAGAATGCATTCTACCCATAGTATCAGTAAGACCATATGATGCAGGACCTGCTGCCATATTATCAGGATGTAATGTTCTTCCTGTACCACCACCAGATGCTACTGAAAAATACTTTTTACCAACTTCTAAGCACTCTTTCTTATAAGTGCCTGCTACTGGATGCTGAAATCTAGTAGGATTAGTAGAATTACCAGTAATAGATACATCTACTCCCTCTAGATGCATAATTGCTACACCTTCTCTTACGTCATTAGCGCCATAACAACGTACCATACTTCTTTCACCAGTAGAATACTTAATTTCATCTATTACATTAACTTTATTACTATAATAATCAAATTCAGTCTTAACATAAGTAAAACCATTTATTCTAGATATAATTTGAGCAGCATCCTTACCAAGACCATTTAATATTACTTTTAATGGTATCTTTCTAACCTTATTAGCATTCTTTGCAATACCTATAGCACCTTCTGCTGCTGCAAAAGACTCATGTCCTGCTAAAAAGGCAAAACATTTAGTATTCTCATCTAAAAGCATAGATGCAAGATTACCATGTCCAAGTCCTATATGTCTTTCTTCTGCTACACTTCCAGGAATACAGAAAGCTTCTAGTCCTTCACCAATATATTTAGCGGCATCACTTGCTAATTTACAATTATTTTTAATTGCAATAGCAGCACCTAATGTATATGCATAGCAAGCATCATCAAAGCATATTCTTTGAATTGATTTTACCACTTCAAAGACATCAATACCTTTATCTAGACATATCTTTTTAGCATCATCAAAATCTTTAATCCCATACTTAGACATTACTTTATTAATACTATCTATTCTTCTATCATAATTCTCAAATAATTCCATTATTCACACCTAGGATCTATTACTTTAACCGCTTCATCAAATCTACCATATATTCCTGTAGCTTCAAGAATAGCCTTTTCTGGATCCATACCTTTCTTAATATTTTCCATCATCTTACCGATAGTAACATATTTATAACCAATTATTTGATCATCTTTATCTAATCCAACTTCTACAACATATCCTTCAGTTAATTCTAAATATCTAGGTCCTTTTTCTTTAGTAGAATAAATAGTAGCAATTTGACTTCTCTTACCCTTACCTAAGTCCTCCATAGCAGAACCAACACTTAATCCACCTTCACTAAATGCAGATTGACTTCTACCATATACAATTTGTAAAAACAATTCTCTCATAGCAGTATTAATAGCATCACATACTAAATCAGTATTTAATGCCTCTAATATTGTTTTACCAACTAATATTTCCCCAGCCATAGCAGCAGAATGAGTCATACCAGAACATCCGATACACTCTACTAATGCTTCTTCAATTATTCCATTTTTAATATTTAGTGTTAGTTTACAAGCACCCTGCTGTGGAGCACACCAGCCAACACCATGAGTAAGTCCAGAAATATCTTTTATTTCTTTTGCCTTTATCCACTTACCTTCTTCAGGAATAGGACTAGGTCCATGACTAACACAATTAACTTTATACATATCTTCAACTTCTTTTGTCTTTACCATATTTCCTCCTATCATATTAATTATACAACAAAATAATTAAATAGACTATAAAAAAAATGACATTAATTAATGTCATTTTTATAAATAATAAATTGAAGATTCTTAGAAGTACTATTACCCTCTTTATTTATACCATAATTTTCGTATACATTTATAATCTTATACAAATTTATAACATAAAAAAACACTATACGTGTTTTTTACTCTATCTAATTAATGATATTACTGAATCCTCACAAAAACCATACATAGGTGCAGGATTAACATCATCAACTCTAAACCCATTGCATAGAAATGCATCACGCATATCAGAATCTAAAAGCCAACTATACATTGCTTGAATTTGTGGGCAATCAAATCTTTCCAATAGTTTTTTATAATCAGGTATTTTTTCTTTCTCATTATGTAAATATATACTATAAAAAATATTTGAAGTTAATGCAATATCATATTTTTTATCTAGTAATATTTCCGGTAAATTCACTAAATTTTCATGATAAAACGTAGGCAAATCCATACTTCTCAATAACTCTTGTAATTTATAATAATTTTCTTTATCGAAATAAGGAATTAATCTAGCATCATATCTTGTACCACTATCACAGTTAATCATTGGTGATAAGCCATTGTAATTTATATATGTGCATGTCAATCTATCTCTAACATCCCTTGGTAAAAATCTACATAATCTACCAAAACAGTTTATATCATCCATCCTTTTAACGCAAAAATAATCATAGAATTCTTCATAAGTTAGTTCTCTAAAACCATAAAACTTTAATACAAAATAATCCCAACTATCTTTATTAACGTCATATACATCTATACTTTTAGCGCCATATAAAGCACTAGAAAAGTATTGATCTCCACTTGATAAAACAGTTAATACTCTAGCATTATGAAAATCATATAAGCTTTCAAAACTAGTAGTATTCTCATTTGTAAAATTGTATATTTTACCCATACTATCCCCCATCACAGTCATTACATGCTATTGTAGCATATAATAATAAAAAAACAAACACATTTAGTGTTTGACAAATTCATATGGTGGAAGAGATGGGAATCGAACCCACACGGCAAAGCCAAAGGTGTTTGAGACCTTCGCGTCTACCTATTCCGCCACTCTTCCGCAAAAACATTATAACAAATTTATATTATTTTTACAATATTTTAATACTTCAATTACGATAATTAATATTGGAAGTGAAAATATTATTCCATAAAACTTAAATATGATTCCTAGTAGTATTACTGTAGATATATATAATGTTTCAGGTATTTTATTAGTATTTTTATATATTTTAGGAGTAATTATATATGCATCTATATTAGGCATTATTATACTTACTATAGTAGTTAATAATAATAGTTTATTACTTACTACAGAAGATGATATTAAGGCAATCATATTAGTAAATAATGAGCCTATCTATGGGATAAAAGTATTAATAGAATTTAATATACCAAGTAATAAATAATTAGGGTGTCCTATTATATAAAATACTACTGTATATTCAATAAATTGTATTAGTAATATCTTAATATTCGCAATTATATAACTTCTTAATATATTATTAATATTATATATTAAAGTACTATACTTTAGTTTATTTATAAATATTTTAATATAATCAATATTAAGTAATATACATATAGACAAAATAATTATAATTATAAAATTACTTAAATAACTAATCATATATTTTATAATATCTATACTATTATTAAGTATATAAGCAATAATCTTTTCATAATATATATTTAAGTTTATATTTAAAT